>SDBT01013345.1_pt1 | contig 13175 bp, 9 predicted proteins | sample 2277101 | NCBI WGS metagenome assembly SDBT01 (sample SAMN10404973, study PRJNA504765) | marine sediment metagenome | isolation source: marine sediment core GS10_PC15, 103 cmbsf | place: Arctic Ocean: Southern Knipovich Ridge | collected 2010 | reverse complement strand
TGTGCAGTCTAATGATAGCCAAAGGTGTCCTGGTGCAATGGGGCATTGCCGCACTCATGGCGTGATGGCCGCTATGGGCGATTGGAGGAGGTAGATGGCAGTATCCGCAGTTGTCGCCCACCTAACAGTTCCAAGCGCAGCGATTCTGGCTGACCGGCGGGCAGAGGTGGGTCCAGCTTGCGCCAGGCCGCACCATCGGGCGGTGTGATCGGGGTGAACTGGTCCAAACCAATCGGTTGAGGCTCGACAATGGCGCAGGCGATCAGGCCAGTCGCGGGCTGTAGTGGCGTGAACTCGACTGATACCGCTTCGGCGCTGCCGGCCATATCAGATATTACCACTATCGTGTCCTTGATTTGGCAGGCAACGTATCGTTGGCCTCGGCCGACAATTGCGGCCTGGTGAGTGGGCGGATGTTCGCCGGTGCCGATGGCCAGGGCTACCAGGAAGTCGTCGGATTTTGCCGGGCGGGTCGGTTCGAGCTCGGCCCGCCAGTTGCCCAGGTCGAAATATGAGCGGGTGTTCACGCGCTTATCGACATTTCGGCCGTCGAAGCCGTCGGACTGGTCGCCGTCGTCCTCGATGTAGAAGCGATGTTTCGGCCCGCCGACCAGCAGCCAGCGCGACTGCTCGGGCAGCAGGGCCCGCACCGCCAGCATCCCGGGGCTGTTGGTGACGGTCAAGTCTTTAGCTGTTGTCTGCAATATGCCGTCGTCGGCCGTGCCTCGAATGACGGTTGCGTTCGCACAGTCGGGCTTGGTCTGGCTGTGCAGCAGCCATTTCTTTCGGTACTTGGCCGAGGTCGACTCGATGCGGTCGTAAACCAGCACGGTCTGGTGTTGTGGGAGGTAGACCAGTGCGCGCACGGCGCGGCGCAGCTTGGCCGCCTGGTCTGCCCAGCGAAACAGCGTGCTGTTGTATGCGCAAGTGAGGTCGGCGGCGACGTAGCCGAAGCGGTCGGGCTGGTGTGCAAAAGCTATGATTCGCCCGGCCGCCAGTTCCTTGCCCGCTTGCGAGCGGCGTCGCCACTCGGCGGTTGAGGCCACGTCGCTGCCGCCGGGAAAGACCAGCCGCTGTCCGCCGCTGCTGACCGTCGGTCGGTCGCAATGAAACCTGGTGGCCAGGCGCTCGCCGGGGACCAATATCAGAGGGCAATTAGCGGCAACCGAACGTATGTAGTATTCCTGGCGGTGGGAACTGCCAAAGGAGGTATAGCTGCCGGACAGGATGGCCAGCGGGGCCTGGTTGTAGATGGTGAAAGTCCCGGCGTTGTAGTGAGCGTGGTGGACCTGAACGGCGCCGGCACGGAAGGAAATCATTGTGCTGTCGGGCGCCCATCCGGTGCGGAAGATGGCCAGGTTGTAAGCGCCGGCACCGAACAGGTCGGCATGCGGCAAGTCGCCGAAGCCGGCAAACGGATGGTCGATGGTCGAGCCGGGCGGCAGGGGCAAGGTCGGGGCCAACGCCAAAGCCGCTACCCACCGATATCGATTGCGGTAAGGGCGAGAGGCATTCTTGTGTCCGTGCAGGGCAAATGCCTGCAAGTAAGGATCGCCGGTGATCCGAGCATAGTAGTCCATGGCCTGGGCGCGGAAGGAGTAATTGATGAGAACTCCCTGAAAGATGTCGCCATAAAGGAGGAACTTGTTGTCGGGCCGCAGGCCGTAGATGTGCCAGAAGCCTGTTCTGCGGATAAGTTCGATCAGATCGATCCCGGCTACGCTCTGCTTGCTGGTGGCGCTGCGCCAACAGTCGACGGCTAGGGCGAAGGGGAAGGCCCGGTTGCCCAGCCAATAGGCGTAGCCTTCAGGCCAACCTTCGCTTATCTGCAGGGCGCGACACGCGTCGCCGAAAAAGCGCACGATCTGCCCGCGCAATTGGCTGGTCTGTGGGGCTGTTTCGAGCGACAGGACAATTATCAGGGCGTGATTGGCGATCTTGGTCCGGCCGTGCCAGAGCGAGGGCTCGAGGTTCCAACTTTCGTCGTTGAGCAGCTCGATGGCCCGGCGGACGTTGGCCACCAGGTAGCCTTCTATTATGCGACGTTTCTGTCTGGTGATCGACGGATGATCGTAAAGCCAATCATAGGCCAGGGCGTGCTCCCATCCGTCGCTGTAGTACTCCTTGGCGATTTTGGTCAGGTCGCGGTTGAGCATTTGGCGAATGGCCCGCTCGGCTGCAGCCTCATCGCCGGTGAGGCGATAGCGCAGGGCGGCGGCGGCTGGTGAGTTGTCATAATCGGCGGACCTGTCGAGCCAAGGTTTGAGGATGGAGCGCATCCGCTCGTTGGATTGGTACAGTTTCCTGAGCGCTGCAAAAGTTCGGGGCCCGTCCGAGCCGTCCGGCCTAAAGACCAACCGGGGCCGATCGACATGCACGGCAGGCATTTTCACCTGGGGCAAGTCGGCCAACGGCGGGCCGGCGTCGGCCCGGGAGGCGACCATGATAAGACAGAACAGCACGGGCGCTAGCACAAAACCCAAACGCCTGGTGTCATTCACTATATTTGAAGATATAAACATCATGGGGCGGGTCCTCGCGGCGACCTGCGGGAGGGCGTTGCCATAATTCGCTGCAAACGCCCGCGCGGGCCGGGGCACTTGGCGGTTAGCAAGCGCGGGAAGGCAACTGACCCCAACGGGATTCGAACCCGTGTTGCCGGCTTGAAAAGCCGGTGTCCTAGGCCTCTAGACGATGGGGCCACGCGCCGCCGGACGTCAGCAGCAACGTATAGTGAGGTTAGACCAATGGCCCAGCCATGTCAACGTAACGACCTGACACGCGGCTGCACTTTGCCGGAGCACGGCATCTATCGGCCGGCGGGGCGGGACTGTATCATTGCTGCCAGCGGCCGCCAGGCTGCCAATCAAGAAGGAGCACCGTATGGCCAAGCGAAACGTACTGTTGATCCTGGCTGATCAGCTTCGGGGCGATGCCCTCGGCTGTACGGGATCGTCGTTCGTGCACACACCAAACCTGAACTGCCTGGCGTCGGGTGGCGTCAACTTTCGGTCAGCCATGACGCCCAATCCCATCTGCGTGCCGGCCCGGGCCACTATCACCACCGGCAATTACCCCCATCGCTGCACGGGCAGCAAGGCCAACAGCGGGCTGATACACGACCATCAGCCAAAGATGGCTGAGCATTTCAACCACCACGACTACCGCAGCTACGCGATCGGCAAGCTGCACTACGTGCCTTATCAAAAGCCCCGTCTGCTGCACGGCTTTCAGACCTGCGAGCTGGCTGAGTCCGGCCGAATCCTTCACCAAGCAGCCCGTAGCGGCCACGACCTGGGCTCGGAGGATTATCACGACTACCTCAAGGCCGTCGGCTATGCCAATATGATGCGGGCCCACGGTACGGGCAACAACGACGTACACGCCAATGTTTCGCCGCTGCCGGCAGAGCATTACGTGGATTCGTGGGTTGCTACTCGCAGCATCCACTATTTGGGGCGGCATCTGCACCAGCACCCGGATCAACCGTTCTTTATGGTAAGTTCATTCCCCAAACCCCACTCGCCCTATGATCCACCCGAACCCTACCATGCCTTTTACGACCCACGGAGCATAGCTCCGCCCGTCGGCTCGCCCGCCCAGCTTACCGACCGGGCGCGTGGGCTTTCGGCCAGCCGGAACAACTACGACTGGCAACATCTAAGCCCCGAGGCTGTTCAGCTTTCTCGGGCTCGCTACTTCGGCTTGGTTACCTTCCAAGACAAGCAGGTGGGCCGACTGCTGCGGTTCCTGGCGCAAAACGGGCTGGCCGACAACACTGTCGTGCTATACGCAGCCGACCACGGCGACTTGCTTGGCGACTTCGGATGCTTCTTTAAGGCCAACTTTCTTAACGGGTCGGTGCGGGTGCCCATGATTCTGCGCAGCCCGGGCCAGGTACCGGCCGGCGTGCTGAGCGATCATCTCGTCGGTCTGCAAGATGTATTGCCGACGCTGGCCGGGCTCGCCGGCGTGCCGCTGGACCAGCAAGTCGACGGCGTGGACCTGACGGAGTTCCTGGACAAGCCGACCAAGACGGTCCGGCCTTACTATGTTTCCCAGTGCGGCAACGACCCGCAACAAAGCTACATGGTCTTCGACGGGCGATACAAATACATCTATTCGCAGTGGGACGCAGTGGAAGAGCTCTACGACGAGCAGCAGGATCCCGCCGAATTGCGGAACCTCGCCGGCGATAGCGGCCACCGCTCGCGACTAAGCGACATGCGAGGTCTGCTCATCGACTGGTGTCGGCAAAACGGCGATTCGGGCATGCTGGACAACGGGGATTTGAAGCGATCGAAACTGGACCCGGCGGACCTGTGTCGGCCCATGCAGCGTTTTATGGGCTGGCGACCTTTCTGACCCACATCAACCGGCTGGAACTCCAAGCAAGCCGCCTATCGGACTGATCGGCGCCAGACACCGCGCCGCGCCAGACACAGCCCCCCTATTGCCAGCAAGGCTAACGTGACCGGTTCGGGAACCAGGTAGGCTACGGTGTTTATGGCAAGCTGCTCGTGATCGTACAAGCCTAAGTTGTCCTCATCAAATGGTCCGATCAGGACCGAATCGCCGATAGCCACGACCGCTCCCGAGCCCGGCTCGGACGCCGCCATCACGTCGTGCCCGCTATAACGGGCCAGCGACAGACCACTGGTCAAGCTTAACGAGTTGCACGCATTCATGTAAAAACTACTGACTGACGAAGCCGGCAGCGAAGTGCCATCCGTTACCGGGTGGCCGGCGGTAATGTCGGTAACTACTCCAGAATAGAGCGAATTGAGATAAGAGATTCCCCATCGCTCAGTGATCTTGTTGCAGTTAGTCTCCGCTCCCGTGCCGCCGCCCAACCACAAGCCGCCGCCCGATTCGACCCAGTTGGCCAGGGCATCGGCCTCGGCATTGGTCAGGTCCGGATCGCTGCCGCCGCCGCCCGGATAGAACATAACGAAGACGTCGTATCCGGCGAGAACTGGCTCGCTGATCACGCCGGGATTGTAGGAAACGTTGTAGCCCTCAAGCTCCAACAACTCTCTCAAGGACTGGGTAACTGCATCGGCATCGGCGAGGTGATAGTCGTCAATCAACACCGACTGGGCACCAACACCACCTGCGCCGACCAGACAAATCACACAGAAGGCACTAACCAACACCGCAGCTCTGGAAACCATCATTCTCTCTCTCCCTTCCGCGTCAGCCGCCACACGTACCCGCCGGCAAGTGCTTACCTAGCGGCCGGGGCTGCCTGTGCTATCGCCCCTCGTCTGCCGCCAGCCGACAGCCACTCTCCCGAAAGCTGCCCGGCTGCGCGCGGAGCACACTAGCACCGCAACCAGCAAACAGGGACACTATATGCTGTCCTGCCTGTCTGCCAGAAGCCCGTTGTTATGGAGAAAACCTCTCTCTCGCCTCATAGCGGATGAATCGCGGCTCTCTCCCTTTACCTGGCGCACCTCTTACGTGCACAAACTCTCCACTCATCTTACCAAACGTTTGCAAAGTCCATGCCATCAGCGGCCGATAAACCGCGTCCTCTCCTATCTATTTGTACCGCAAGCGCTTACATTAACTGGCGACTGGCATCCGAGCCGGCTGCCACCGGCGCCGGCGTTGCTTCGCAGCAACACTATCGGATGGTGATTCTCGCTAAGTACTATCACGGACGAAGCTTGTGCCGCATGATGCGTTTGGTGAACAGATCACGACCAAACGGTGCGATAAGTCACCAATTCCCAGACCGTTGTGATCGTTAGGCCGATGGTAGGGCAGCAGCGGTCAATGGATGTATAATCCCGGCCGGTCAGCGACGGCAAACTATGGAGCAGCGGCCAGTGCCAAACAGCGAGGTAGAGCAGCCTTTTCGTTCGGGTTATCGCCTGCTGATCTGCGCCACGCTGCTTCTGGGAGCGGGCCTACGCGTCGCCCTGTTTGTCAGCACTCCGCCGGAAATCGCCTACGACAACCACATCGACGTGGCCCTGTATCACGTCCGGACCGGCCACCTGCCCGAGCCCGACCGGTTGTGGCAGGCATATCAGCCGCCTCTATATCACCTGCTGGGCTCGGCCGTCTATCGGATGGTGGCGGGCACAACCGTCACTGACCGACGGGTAATCGCCGCCAAACTCGAGCAAGAATACGGGACCGAGGCGGCTGTGGCTTTTATGGCCAGCTCCGACGCCGACCCCAACGCCCTGCCCATTCAGACAGAACTCGCCAGGCAACTGCGCCTGCACCGCGCCGGCAAAAAAGCCATACAGGCCATCAGCCTGCTTGCCGGGGTCGGCACACTATTGCTGCTGTGGGCCGGCTTGGCGCACGCCCTGCCGGCATCTCCGATGGCCAGGTGGTTTGGTCTGCTGGCGGCTGCCCTGCTGCCGCGCCTGATCTATATGTCCGCAATGGCGACCAACGACTCGCTCTGCTATTTATGTGTAACGCTATCGGCATATCTGTTACTCCGCTTCCTGCGCCGCTCAACCTGGCGGATCTGCCTGGCCTGCGGAGCGGCCTGCGGCCTGTCGCTGCTGACCAAGGCCACCGGCCTGGTGGTCTTGCCATGTGTGGTGATCGGCGTGGGCGCCGAGTTGATCTACCGCCTTCGCCGGCGCACCGGCCCGGTCCGGCTGCTGCTGCTCCAGTGGGCCGCCATGTTGGGCCTGGCCCTGGTGGTGGGCATCTGGCCTTACGCCCGCCTGGCTGTCCGCTACGGCAATCCGTTCGTCAGCAACGTCGAGCTGATACCGCCCACACAAATGACGCTCCAGCCGCCCGGCGCGGGCAAGGCGCGGTTCGCGTGCTTCAACGCAAAGGATTTGTGGGCCCGACCATTCATCCACACCAGCAACGTCAACTGCTGGCCCCTGGCCATCTACGCCCGCACGTGGTTCGACTACGAGCCCTGGTTTACCCAATGGCGTCACGAGACATTTACACCATTTTATCGCCTCTGCAATGCCCGACTTTCCGAGCGGCGGGGTACTCTGTGGGCTAACCTGTTGGATTGGCCCGACCGGCTGGCGCCAAAGGCACTCGTTTGGCAGGCCCGGCTGCTCTACCTGTTGGGCCTGCCCATCAGCCTCTTGCTGGCGGTGGGTCTGATCGGCCACGGTCGCCGACACCTGCGCCCGGCCGGGCTGTCACTTCTATCATTGTTCGTCTTCGCGCTGGTGATTGGGCTAGCCCAGGCCTGGCGACTGCCCTACTTCAGTTCCTTCAAGGCCGCCTTCCTGTTAACCGCCCTGCTGCCGCTGGCTGTCTGGACGGGCAGCGGAGCCGACCGGCTAAGCCGGATTATGGGCTCAGCCGGACGTGTTGCCGTCCTGGCCCTTGCCGTGCTGCTGGCGACAGCGGTCACCGTTCACTTCGGGTACGTGTCCGTCCGGTACGCCGGACGCCACGCCATCTGGTCCGACCGGTCGTTCGCCACAGCCCATTGGCGCCAAGGCCAAAGCCTCCGCGCCCGGGGCAAAGCTGACCAGGCGACCAACGCCTGTTTGGTCGCCGCTCGTCTGGCACCGCAGGCGCCCGAGCCCCTTATCTGCCTGGGCCTGCTGTCATTGGATAGGGGACAATTGGAACGAGCGGCCGAGTATTTCAACAAGGCTCTGGCGAGCTGGTCCGACTCAGTGCAGGCCCGAGCCGGTCTTGCAACAGCCTATCATCAGCTCCGCCGTTTCGATCAGGCCCTCGAAGTTCTCCGCCAGGGTCTGTCCCAGGTTCCGGACGATCCGACACTTTCCAGTGCCTTGGCCCGGCTGCTGGCGACCTGCCCCGAGCCGGAATTGCGGGACCTCCCCGAGTCGCTGCGCTTGGCGACCGGGGCGGCGCGTGCCACCGACTTTCAGGACCCCAGCATGCTGCTAACGCTGGCCATTGTCCACGCTGCGGCAGGCGATCTGGACCAGGCCCAAACCTTCGCCAACCAGGCCCGTCAACTGGCCCGTGCCGCCGGCCAGGAGGAATTAGCCGACCGCGTGCAGCAATATTTCGATCGGCACCTGACCAGGCGCCAACGCCGTTAGCAGTACTGGCAAGACTGTTTAGGAACCAAGCCCGTTACTTGGCGCTGCCGCGACTGGCAGCTTTCGGATTGGTCTCGACGGGGTCAGCATCAGTAACGATGAAGTGTCGATCCAGACCCGTTACGACCAGAATCCTGGAAAGACCGGAACTGACGTTGACCAAGCTGACCGGACTATCGGACGAGAGCACCTTGCGAACGGGCAGCATCACTCCGAGCTGTCGCGAACTTACGAACGCGGTGCCCTGCAAGTCGATCACCACGGACTTGCCCAGCAGATCCCCGCCGCAGTCACCGGCGAACGCGCTCAGCTCGGCCTCGAGGCCGGCCGGCAACTCGAGCAGCGAGTCGTCCGGGTCCGCAAACCAAAGGCGCACCTCAGTGGGTCCCACGCTGACTGACAGCGGCCCTATGCTCTCGGCCTGTGACATGTGTATCTCCCTCGATCGCCGTCAGCCAAGCCCAGCTCTAACTGCGCGCCACCCGAACCGTCTCCAAGACGCCCTTGCCGTCGCGTGGGTCAAGCCGCACCGGCTCGATCCACCGCCTGTGGGCCGCAACCCACCGAGCCAGCCGCTGACGGTCCGTTACCGGTAGCGTCTCGAACACCCGCCGCCAGGTCGGCAGGTTCAAGGCGTCTTGGGCCAACGACCACAAGGGCTGTATCGACCACGGGCCCAACTGCGTGCCGGCCGCTTCGGCCACGTCGGACGCTTGCTCCGTCTCAGGCGCAGGTGGCTGCATTATGATCGGCGAGGGGGACAACTGCTCGAACGGCTCGGCGGTGCTCATTTCATGCAGGGCAAGCTCGGCGGTCGGGGGCAAGGCCTTGGCCTGGGCAAGCTCGGGCCCGGTGGAGGGCGCCAAACTGGCGGACAGCACCGCCAGCTCTCGCAGTTGCACACGAGCCAATTCCAAACCCTCATCCAGCACCAGTGCCTGCTCCAGCCACCGACGGGCCTCGGCATAACGCTGCTCGCCGCGACAGAGCACTCCCATGTTGTAGTAGGCCGTTGCCGCAGGCAGCACCCGACAAAGCTGCTGTAGAGCCTGGTCGAACCGGCCCTGTTTCGCTAATGCCACCGCCAGGTTGACCCTCGCTCGCTTGAAGCCCCGCTTGATGCGCAGGGCTTCTTGCAGGGCGCCCTCGGCGTCTTGCCAGCGCTCTTGCAGTAGATAGCAGAAGCCCAGATTGTTGTGCAGGTATGCCGCCCGAGGCTTTCGCTCGACCCCAGCCAGGAACGACCGTTCAGCTTCGCCATGCTTGCCCAGCCGATCCAGAACCACGCCCAGGCGGTTGTGGGCCTGGACGAACTCGGGATTCAACGTCACCGCACGACGATACTGCTCGGCTGCGGCAGGTAAGTCCCCGCGACGCTCCAGAAGCTCTCCCGCCGAATAGTGAGTCATGGGCAGCAACTTCGGCTCCGGGGCCGGTTTGGCCTTGGCCCAGGCCTCCGTGTTGAGATTGACCCAGTTCAGATCCCGCGTTGTGGTGACGACCTGCTCGTTTCCAGCGCAGCCGGTCAACAGCACAAGCGCGGCAACAACCACGCATCCATGCTTAACGCTAGACATGTCAGTTACCACCTATGCCCGTCGACAGCAGGCTGCTGAACTCAATCGCCCCCGCCCCGTCCTGCCCACAGCTTCTGCTGGCTTCCAACGCGGCGACGGCTTCCTCGGCCGGCACACCGCGCCCACCCGACAGGTCGTTTACCACCTTGACCTTATCCAACTCCACTCCGGAGGCCTCGAGAAATTCGCGCAGGCCGGCCAGCCGCTTCCTGATGAGCGCACCGTCCCTGGTTTGACTTTCATAGCGCAGCTTGCCGCCGTACTCCTTGAGCATTTCAACGCAGCGGTCCAGCCGTCGCTCGCCCAGAGAGTTGATCTGATCGCTGTGGGGGACGAAGTGAATGTCGCAGACCGACAGATCCGCCAGCATCGCGCTGTCAGTCATCTGAATGTAGGGCTCCTGTAGCTCATGCGGGCGCGCGCTCTGCCCCTGGGGCGGTGCGTTAAGCCGTCCGGTGGGCGGAGAGACGCAGCCGATCGCCAAGAAGCACACCACAACTGCTACTGTAACTGCGGTAGTTCGCATGTTCAGGCTCCTTCCTGCTAAGGGGTGATGCTTCCGGTGCATCACAACACAACAGGCTTCTTAAGTACCTACGGTCATGACTCCGACCTTCCGATGCCGAAAGTCCTATAGGTTTCCTTCTCCCAATGTTCGGATCAACTGGAGCGCAGCCGGTCCGGCCAATACCACAAAGATGGCCGGAAAGATGAACAGGATCAGCGGTGCCATTAGTTTTACCGCCGTCTTCTGGGCCCGTTCCTCGGCCGCCTGACGCCGCTTGATCCTCATCGAAGTCGCCTGGTTGCGCAGCGCCCTGGCAATGCTGGTGCCGAACCGTTCAGCCTGGGTAATGATGGCCACCAGCGATTTCATCTGCGGTACACCTGTGCGCAGGGCCATATTTTCCAGGGCCTCCGCCCGCGGCACACCCATCTGCGTCTCCATTGTGGCAATCTGCATTTCCTCGCACAGTTCAGGATACACGGTATGCAGTTCGTCACCTACCCGCTGGATGGCTGCGTCAAGCCCCAGTCCCGCCTCCACCGAAATCACCATCAAATCCAGGGAGTCAGGCAGGCCGTAGCCGATCTTCTCAGCCCGCTGCTTAGTCGCCAGCCACAACCAGATGTTGGGCAGCATGAACCCGACACCGCCCAGAAACGCCGTCATGCCGAAAATCCGCATCGGCTCGTGCCCGCTGGTCCAGGTCAGCATCAACGTCAGACCCGCCAGTCCGACACCAAGCAGTGTCTTGCTGCCCAGGAACGCCACCGGGGCCGAGCTACGCCGGAAACCTGCGTTTGCAAGCTTGATCCTTAGGGTGGTCTGGTCCTCGTCGCTGCGGGGCATCACCGGCCTGGACAGCAACGGGGCGGCCCTCTTGAGAAGGCTGGCAGCCGCTGACGGCTTGGCCGCCTTTCGCTTGGCAATCTGTTGCTTGTCCTCCACGACCCGCTTGCCGCTCACACGTCTGGCCATCTTTTGTTTCGCGTCCTGGCGGCCCGGCAGCACCGAGTACGTCACCAGGATCCCGCTGACGACCAGCAATCCTGCCACTATTATTATCTCAGTCATCGCCTTGCTCCCGCTCGTGCATGCGCTGCAAGTCACACCTTGATATTGACAATCTTACGGATCATCGCCAAACCCAGTAGCTGCATAATGACCGCAGCAATGAGCAACATCCTGCCGGTCTCGTCGTAGATGAGCATCGATACATAGCTGGGGTTGATAACCAGCTCCACCACGAAGACCAGGACCGGCAACGCCAACAGCGTCCAACCGGACAAGCGTCCCTCAGCCGTCAGGCCCCTGACCAGCCCGAAGAGGGTAATGCGATCGCGTATAACTGCCCCGATGTTGTCCAGCACCTCCGCCAGGTCACCACCCGTCTGGCGCTGAATCAGTACCGCCGTCACGAAGAAACGAATATCCAGCATCTCCACGCGGTCAGCCATGTTCTGAAGCGCTTCTTCGATCTTGATACCGAGGTTCTGCTCGTGGAACACGCGTCCGAATTCGGTGCCGGCAGGATCCGGCATCTGCTGGCTGATCAGATGCACGCCGCTGGCCAGAGAATGACCGGCACGCAGAGCCTGACTCATCAGCTCGAACACGTCCGGCAACTGGTCCAGCAGCCTATTCATCCGCCGCTTGCGACGCGACATGAGCCAGAGAATCGGCAACACCACCACGCCCAGGGCGATACCCACGCTGCCGATAAAACTGAACTTCAGCATCAGCAACACGCAGAGAGTTGCCGCCGATACTGCCAGCAGGTTAATCAGCATCCGCGAGACCGACCAGTCAACATTGGCTTGCTCCAACATCGTTTCAAGTTTGCCGACGATGCGGAATTTCGCAAACAGCTTGTCAATGCCGATCCGTTCGTCGTGGCGAAGCCTGCGGCGAACCACCGAACTCTTGCCCTTCTTCTTTGCCGACGGGCCGGCCTGATCCTTCAGACGCTCCAGCATCCGCTTTTGGTTGGTCTTTCGCAGGTCCATGACCACCTGGAACACGCCAAAGGCCACCAGCACCGATCCGGCAATGGGCAGCAGGACCAGAAGAATCCCCTTAAGTCCACCGGCTATGTCAATGCCTGACATCATAACTCAGGCTCCCAGCGGCGAGAAAGTTCGCAAGCATGCTGCGAGGTTCAGGGTCATCCCTCTTGCGTTACCTCGTCGTCCTCCATCAGAACCTGCCGCGAGAACAGGTCCAAATCCACTTTGCAGCCAGCCGTGGTGACGCGATCCAGGAACGACGGTCTGATTCCCGTCGCTATGAACTGGCCATACGCTTTGCCCGAATCGTCAACCCCAAGCTGCTCAAACTTGAAGATGTCCTGCATGGTGATGGTCTCGCCCTCCATGCCCTGGACTTCGGTGACCGCCACCACCTTCCGCGGACCGCCGGTCAGGCGCTGGACCTGCACTAGTAGGTCGATGGCCGAGGCAAATTGCTGCCTGACTGCCTTCAGCGGCAGTTCCAAACCGGCCATCATCACCATGGTCTCCACCCGCTGCATTGCGTCCCTGGTGCTATTGGCGTGAATCGTTGTCATAGATCCTTCGTGACCGGTGTTCATCGCCTGTAGCATGTCAAGCGTTTCGGCGCCACGACACTCGCCGACCACAATTCGATCCGGACGCATCCGCAAACTGTTGGTCAGCAAGTCCCGGATAGTCACGCGGCCCTTGCCCTCGATGTTAGGCGGGCGAGACTCCAGACGCACCACGTGCGGCTGACGCAATTGCAGCTCGGCTGCGTCTTCAATGGTTACCAATCGCTCCGACATCGGTATGAAACTTGACAGATTGTTCAACAGTGTCGTCTTACCGCTACCGGTACCCCCCACGATCATAATATTCAGCCGAGAGGTAACACACGCCGCCAGAAAATCTCGCACCTCGGGTGGGCACGCCTTCATGCTGATATAGTCGTCCCAAGTGATCCGATCGCGTCCGAACCGACGTATGGAAAGTGCCGGCCCGTCGATGGCCAGCGGCGGAATAATGGCGTTGACACGCGAGCCGTCCGGCAGGCGGGCGTCCACCATCGGAT
>SDBT01013344.1_pt1 | contig 13175 bp, 12 predicted proteins | sample 2277101 | NCBI WGS metagenome assembly SDBT01 (sample SAMN10404973, study PRJNA504765) | marine sediment metagenome | isolation source: marine sediment core GS10_PC15, 103 cmbsf | place: Arctic Ocean: Southern Knipovich Ridge | collected 2010 | reverse complement strand
CGACGTGATGCACGCAGAGGAGGACAAGCAGATCAATCGCATCATTGAAAATGAGATCCAGGGTCGCCTGGATGACTTGTCCTGTGTGTTGAAGCGCACGCTACTCGTCTGCGTTCTCATCAACAACACCGAGTTCCAACTGCGCATTCTTCGGCGGGAACAACAACTCAAAGAAGGTTCACGGCCAGCCTTTCTGCGCGAACTCTCGGAACTCTACACGGCCTACAGCGAGGGGAATTTTGACGAGGAAGGTTTGCAGACCAGGGCAGTCGACTTGTACAAAAAACACGTAACGAAAGATTGCGAGGACGGCAACGGCGGCGGCAGCGGCGCCCGTGCAAACTTACAATGATCTTGTGTAATTCGTAGATGCAACTGAGTATCGCGAATTTCGAGTGATCTCCACCGGCGGCAGGGTCAACCGAGACAAAGATGTGCTTGACATGATTGTCACTCTGATAGATATGATCGGCGTCGTTTTCCAGTCGGTCCAGTGCAGTCGGATTGAAGGCCGGACTCACGTAGGGATTGCTTTGAATGCCACGCATCTCCCTCAGAAAAACGTCGGCTGGCACCATCTGTTGAATGTCAGCATGGCGCTTCTCGTCCTGCCAGTAGGGCACTTCACCCATCTTGTGCTGGCAGATATCCTCTTTGCCTGTGCGCCGACATTTGTCGCACACGAGGTTGATGTTGATCACACGGAACAGCCGCTCGCCTTGCTTGTCTCGGACATTGATGAGTTCGCCGACGAAGTTGTTTTCTGTATCGTCGCCAAGCGTTGTGATGCCAATGAATGCTGCCCCGGTGGAGAGCGTTGGTGCCACCACAGTCTGATAAATTTTTGGATCCATGTGCGCGAATTCCTCGCAGATTGCAATGTGTTGTTCGTGTCCGGACCCCCTGGTCGATTGTACCTGAGCAAAAAAAAAGAGGTGCAGTAATTAGTCAGCGGGTCAGCGTTGTGTTAGTATCGCCGAAAGGGTTAGACAGGCAGGCAGGCAGGCAGGCAGGCAGGCAGGCAGGCAGTAATGGCATTCGCAGAATTGACTCTACAATCAACTAATAGATTTTTCATAAAAAACACACACATACACGCTTGCTCGAGCACAGCAAACCCAAACACTTCCCTCCGAATTTTACTTCCCAGAAGAAATTTCTTCGCAGATTTGCTTCCGCCGACGCATCCTTGTACAAGCTACCTTCCCTGAGAGGAACTCGTGGGGGTTTTTTTTGCCGTGCAAGGCTGCAATTTGTGATGGCGCGACCAGAGGCACACTTCGATGATCTTCCTGCTAAATTGGTTCCCAGTATGTCTCAGTGCAGACGGTTCATGCGTGGTTGGACACCGCGTTGCGGTTGCGTGTACTGGCACTGCCCACGAGCCCTTCTCGATGACTCGCATGCTGAGGAGGCAATGCATCCAGAGGAAGACCGGCATCGTCGACCGACTGAGCCTACACATCGGTCTGGTGTTGGTGAATCGCGCCTTTTCGGTATAAGCAAACAAAAGCACAGGCACAAACACAAGTCGCCGCCAACACTTTGCGCTGCTACCGGGCTCGAGTCTCCCACGGCCAAACGCCATAGACCTAGATTCTACTTCAAAGGAAAAGCCTACAATCCAAAACACATTTCCTATATTTGGTTTACGGGAGATTTGTCTGTTATACAACAAGGCCGTGCAAACGAACTCCTACCACTGGGCAACAAGTGTCGAAACGGTGCTTGTATCCTTCCGTCACATCTCTACGTCATCAAAGCGGAACAATGCTGAACAGCTTCAGTGCCACTGATCCTAGGGCCAGAGGCAGCCGTGGACATCTTGTGCGTGCCAACGGTGATCGCCCGTTTTATGATCAAGCAAAGCGACGCCATGAGCTGGACGCCGAATTGCGCGTTCTCGGTCATGGGAAGAGGGCACGCGAACCGGTACCTGATCGCCATGGTCCCATTGACGGAAAGCTGCCTGTGATCAAGGCTCCCGAGAGTGGGTGGTTCAAGCGAGTGCGATTCAATGCGGATCTTCCCGAGGAGCAAGCCGCGCAGCGGCCGAACGATAATTCATTTCGTGTCTCTGACGGGCTTAAGCTGATGGAAGAGCGTGAAAATGAATCTCTGCGCCAGGAGTACGAAAACAAGCTTGCGGCACTTGAGACATGGAGAAGAAGCGAGGAGAAGGCCATCCGAGCCAAGTACACGGGCAAGGCATTAGATACTCAGGATTGGATCGTGAAGGACCCTGCGATCCGGTACCATGCCGTCGGCCGTAATCAGTTCCAGTCGGAGTGTGGCGAGTCAGCATGCTCTGCTATATCGATGGTGTCCATCTACAATTTTTTGCGCCAACCCAAACGTCCTCCCAAGGAGATGAACTGGGTGAGAATCGTGCAAATGGGCGCAGCTCTCTGGGCTCACGCACACTCGATACAACAGCAGCAGCAGCAGCGATTTCAAGGTGTTCAAGAACTGTACAACCTGAGCAGCCTCGAGAAATTAAGAGAGGTAGTGAATGTGACGAGCGAAGAGGGTGGCCACCTCGATGACGCCAGGGTCAAGCAATACCGAGGACCGGTTGTTGAAAACAGCGTCAATGTGATCAAGACCGAGACCGAGACCGAGACCGAGACTGAGACTGAGACCGATGCCGATGCCGACGCCAATGCCGATGCCGTGGAGAATAACACACCTTCGTTTTACACCCTCCGTGAGGTTATCGACCTGCTTTTCGAACACGCCCAGTCCGTGCGTAACGTCCCCACTGTGGCCGCCGCGAGCTTCACCATTCGCGATACCACGGTCTCTTTGCTCTGTAAGGCACAGGTGTGTTGGCTGTTCGACTCTCACGGCGGAATGGAGGAAGGCAAAGCCACGCTCATTGAGTGTCATGGAGCCGACGCGCTCGAGCGCTACTTGCGTCACAAATACCCATACGATCCTGGCTTGGACGCGGATTCAAACGGGCTCTACTCTGAAGAGCTTCCCCATGAAAAACACCATGACATGAACACTTTCTTTATGATCTTCTTTGAAGCCGTAGCTCGGAGTTGAAAAACTGTTGCTAGCTCAGGCAACGCTTGAATGTCTTCAATGCACCTCGTTGACTCCCTGTCACACGATCGAGTTTGTGGAGATACATGATAGTCTCATAGAGTTTGAGAATAAATAGAGCCAGAGCAAGCAAGGTTACCAGCGAGAGGACCACATAGAAGGGCACCAGGTCAAAGAGCCCATCTGAGCACGTTTTGTCAGGTCGACATTCACACTCGAAATTGAGACCGCCGGCGCGCAGCACCAATCTGTGATTCACATCGCATATGGGATGCGCACGGTCCCTGTTTGCCTTGAGCCGCTGTAACCACAGAACTTTGTTGGCGTCCTCCAATGTGGTCCCCTTGCAGAGCAATTCAACGAGAGGTTGCTGTTGCCAGGATTGTCCCGGCAGTGAAAGTTGCGGGTTCACAAGATGTCTGAACACAGTTAAATTTCTTCGTTCTGCTTGATGATACATCCAAGCGCACTCTGCGTCATCACTGCACCACTGGAATAGATCCGAAAGAAGTTCTCTTGCTGTTGTCGTCGTTGTGTTTCCCATCTCAGACAGCTGTGTCACATTGAACGGGCACGTTATGTGGTCTGCATCGGCGCAAGCAACCATGCAGTACCGGAAGACAGACACGGTCATTAGCAACGAAGTGGTAAGGCCATGCCTCTCTATGAAACCGCGCACCCACATTGTTATCCTTATACGGTGTCCGAGGAGCGTGTAGTCTGCCGTATATACGGAAGTACCGCAAACCGCAGAATTTCTAAGTACGCATACACACGCTGTTCTCGATGCTTTGTATCCGCGCTGACACAATGTGCCCCTGGCTCTGATTCTGGCTCTGGCTCTGGCTCTGGCTCTGGCTCTGGCTCTGGCTCTGGTTCTGGTTCTGGTTCTGGTTCTGGTTCTGGTTCTGGTTTTGCTTCTGGTTCTGGTTTTGCTTCTGCTTCTGGCTTTGGCTCTGACTCTGGCTTTGGCTTTGGCTTTGGTTTTGGCTTTGGTTGTACCCGACTATGCAAATGTATTGCTGGCTGTGACAATGAAATGGCACCAGTATCTTGTGCGCATCCGCGCTTACGCTTTCGTCCAGCCACCTGTCCACCGCTGGCACACTGTGAAGGCTTTTTTGTGCTTTTGAACGCTCGTATTTTTCGATCGCGTGAAACTGACAAAGAAAGCCTCAGAAATTTTGTGGTAGATGTTGTGTTGTGCTGTGTGAATGCCATGTCAAGTGTCCACTAGCTCCCGTTCTCATCGAGCTCGCCGGTGATGACCCAGGCGGTCATTGTGCTAAATAACTCTGTCTCTATTTCTTTGGATCAGTGTCGTTTTTTTTGCCACAAACTCTTATACAGGAAACTGGAAGTGTCGCAGTGAAAGGGTGGCAGAAAGGTGCGAGTCTTATGTGATCAGAATGTCCAACCTTGACCACACGAGCGGATTTGATCCGATTCCTCTTGATGACGATGTTAGAACCTCCGGTAGCAGTGTGGATTCTGTCTACGACAGTGCCACGCCAGCAAGCGACACAACCCCGGCAGATCGTATGTTATCCTATCTGTCCTTCTTCTACACTCTTCTCCTATCGCGACGAACAAACGTTACAGGGGCGCAAGTTCGAAATGTTGCGGAAGACTCGGAATGGGACAAGCTTCCGCTTTTTTCCGGCACCGATACAAGAACATCGATACGACAGCGAACAGCGAGATCAAACTCAGCGGAGGACAATGGCAATGACAACGACAACGACAACGACAACGACAACGACAATGACAATGATGATGACAGCGACAAAGACAAAGGACAAAATGCAGAAAGAAACAAAGAGAACAGGCGCGCCCACCGGTTAAAAATCCAGTTCGTTTTGCTGCTCGAGCGTACCAGGCTGTTCCCAGAGCATTGGTTCCACAAGCAAGTGGAAAGTGGCACGGACGACCCTCTCATTGTAGACAAGATAAGCAATGCGTTTCGTATACTCTGGAAACCTTGCGTTCTCGGGATGTTTGTGACTGTCGTGGTCATGTGTGTGCTGTCACGCGCGCTCTACGAGCCTCCTACTCTCCACGCGGTGCAAGTTCCGGGGGTCAATCTCACGGTGAACAATGTCTATAGCGTGGATGCTGCACGCGTCATGGACCTGTCTGACAAACGCATCCGCCAGTGGCTACAAGAACGTGGTCCATTTGACGCGCCTCTTTCCGACCAAACTTTCGCCGACCAGTACTTCTCCACGCCGATATACGACCCATCAATACCAGATCAGCACTTTGTGCGAAACGTGACGTTTTCTGTGCTCGAAGCAGGTATGAGGCGCGCGTGTGACCCCGAGAGATGTCTGTGTATCGCGGCGCTACATCTCGGTGTACCTGCAAATGTCGTGCTTCTGAACGGCGGGACAAAACACGGGCCGCGGCTGCTCATCGATCCGCAGATCCAAATGCAAAGTGCAGAACGTATGAATGTGACGGTCTCTCAAAACGCTGGTGTCATCTCACAGGAGTACGAGGCACCGGTTTTTGTGCATGTTGAATATCGGGCTGTGGATAGTCTCCGGCACCGAGAAATTTTCATGAAAGCGGAATCGGCGTGCGTAAGTCGGTGCCTACAGATGAATGCCGAGTTGCTCTCAAAGTGAACATCAAAAATGTGTGTGTTTGAAGTAAGATTTGCGACTGAGTTCATAAACCAACTAATGCAATCCTCTAGCCGATCAGAACCAGGTTTCATTGTTCAGATAGTCTGCTCGAGACACCTCATGGGAATCCTAGGACGCCTTGGTTTTTTTTCCGCTGCAAGGAAGAAAATACGAATTCCCGAGGACTGGTTCTATTGACGGCCAAAGTCACGACGACGCCGACCTCGCTGTATGCATAACAGCAACGTCAAATAAAATGGCGTTTGTCTCACCTCATGCATGATAGAATGAGGGTCAGGCTCTGTGAGTTTGGTACCCTGTTCAGCCGCGCAAACTCTCTGATCAGCTCCCTGGTATCGTAGCGTGCCTCTGGGAGCACCTCACTTAGTAGTGTGGGCCAGGTGGGCTGGTGGGCCATGAGATAGACTTCGACCAGTTTCGCGGGGTCCAGGCGCTGTGTCTCCATCTTTATGCTGCGATGTAACTTCTTCGAGAATTCGCCGAAGCTCGTACTGCTCTCCTCGAGCTCTTCGCTGCGCAGTTCATCAAAACGCGCTTGCGCGAGAGCTTGGTGCACGGAAGCCCATCCATCGCGCTCGATGCCTGATTCTTGGTACACCAGGGTGATCAGTTTGGCCCAGCCTTTCCATCGGTCCGACGCACTGACGTCCTTGGTGTAGACAGTAGCAAAGGCCTCTTGCCAGTCTGGCGTGAGCACAGCGGCCACGTAGAGTATGCGTGCGGTGGCCACGGTCACCAGTGCTGGCAAACCGACGCGATCTCTGAAACTTTCTGGGTCTTTTGGCGGAGAGGTTTTTTGCATCGTGCCAATTCTCTCAGGTGTTCACGCCCCCGCCACAATACATGCACAAAAACACTGCTATTCAAAGTATATATTGAGTGTCTTTTTTGTGTGCGCTCATTTTCCCTCGCATAATCAGAAATCAGAAATCATAGAGTGCAGCAGCGTTCAAATTTTCCCATCCCTGCATCAGGAAGCACCGGAATGTCCCACTGACACGATCAAGCGTCTGAATCAACTCTTTGTTCTTGCCCACAACCTCTTCTGTCAGCGGGTTAACAGTGTTGGCAGTGCGCGTAATCAGGTAGAGGTATAGAAGGACAAAGTAGCCGCATTCCCAGCTGCCCTTCTGTTCTGGCACAAACTTGGGCCTGTAGACACCGTTCAGGGATTTGGGCAGGATGCCGTACTTTCGAAGTACACGGACGGTCTCTAGGCATCGTTCCCGATTGAAATGCCCCAGGGAATCGTAATGGAAGGCAGTACCTTCGGCCTCGCCCTCCCGGCACCATAACATCATGCTCCAGTGATCATTGGGGTTCGTTGTCTGGCGTTGCGTGTCAGTGTAGAGCGAGGACAACTCTTCCTCGCAACAGGGACCATGCACGATGGCGATCACAGCGTCCACTTTGTCAATGTCAATCCCATCGATACTGAGCTGCCTTTTCACGACGGAAGATGCATCCTTGCCGACCATCTTCGGGTCCCAGCCCTCGTCGTCATTGTCATCGTCGCCGTCATCGTAGACCCCGGCAGCATCTTTCCTGATCACATTCTCAAGGTTGATAGATGGAATGTAGGCAATTGACACACTATCTTCCGGCATCAATACCTTGGAGATCAGCTCGTGTATGACTTGGTCGTTGAGTTTTCGACCGTCTCTCCTCAGCCAATCCAAGATGTCTGTCTCATCCTGGTCCTTGACGCGATCTTGCGATCCACTCTTGTGTACCTGTGACGAGACAGGGGCAGGGGCAGAGGCAGAGGCAGGGGCAGAGGCAGAGGCAGAGGCAGAGGCTTGTTGCTGGACCTGGGACTTTGTGTTGGCCGTTCTTGTGGAAAGGCGTAGCGCCTGGGGCTTGTCCCCGGCGCCGGGAGAGTCTGGGTGGATTCCTTGCTTGTTCGGAAAGACTGTTGAAATCTCGACCGTGGGTTCGAATACGGTCGTCTTGCCCTTCTTACTCGCGTGAGCTCCGTCCTCTTGTTCATCGGTACTCGCGTGAGCCCCGTCCTCTTGTTCATCGATACTCGGTACTCGTACCGATGCTGTAGTCTTCGCGGCCTCCGGCACCTTCCCTGTCTCCTGATTTGAATGATCAGCGTTCGTTTCCTCTGCTACCGCCGCCTTTCGCTTCCTGCGACCATGCGCAGCCCGCGTCATCTTCATCGCGGGCCTTGTTTTTGGCGTTTGTGCGACTTCTGACGTGTCGGCCATGTTGCCAATTAAACACGCGCTCACATGTCGCGTTCGAGGAGGATTAATATCCAATGCGATCAAAATCGTGTTTGCATGGGTATGAATGAACAAATGTACCACCCCACTTCCCAACCGAAAGGCGCCCGTTTCATTTTTTTGCATTATTTCTATTTCCATTTATGGCCATAAACGTTCAAGCACTACTTGTTCCTTCGGCGAAAAAAATGCAGCCGTACAGGCATTGATTCGCTGAAGCTGATTTTTTTCGGCTGAGCCGTGAAACATCGTGTGGCACTATTTGTCTTCTCTTGCGACAGTTACAACCGCACTCTGCTCCTCGGAGGAAGCGTGCGTACGACATCAGACTACTTAGCTGGCTTTTGCGGCGGTGAAACATGGACGATGAAGATCTAGCATTCGAAATGATGCAACAAAATGGACTCAAGACAACAAGCGTCAACGAATTGGGGGACAAGATTCACTACACGGTGCAGCGCAGTGTGAACAACGCAACTGTGCGCGTTCTTGTCGAAGGTCCAACTTCTACATGTAGAAGTTGGACATGGACATGCGAGGAGTTTCACGTTCTCGCCGGTCTATTTGCTACGTACAGCCGATTCATACAAAAAGACGAAGAAGGACCATCGGAAGATAGCGACGAAATGCCAGCACTTGTTGCAGAAACCTAGGGAGAAACAGCATGTAAAATATGATCATGTATATCGAGAAGAAGCGTATTTTCACCGTTCCTGCAAGCTGGAATGATGTATGGAGGCTGATTCCCACCACAGCAACGGCACTGCACAGTGCCGGCCTTTTGCGTAACGCGAACGGTAGGGTGGCAGAGCGAATTGTGACAGTGACAGCGACGATGACATTGAAGACGACGAAAAACTAAGACCGAAGTCAGAAAGCCGAAAAAAGAGATAATAGAACTGCCGGCACCGGCAATTGTGCACCGAGGAAGTTTGTGAGCACGGGCCGCTGGCTACACGTTTCAATTGATGTCAATGTCCTGGTAGCCGACGTTCTCATCCGAACCGATTGTGCACTCGAAAAGATCGCGTCGGTAACAGTCCGGGTTTAGGTTGACTGTGTAGCCTTGCCGTTGGTGCTGTTGCAACGTGCCTGCGTGGCCTCCCTTAGAACAATGGCTTGGCGAAGAACCCGCTCACGATCGACGGGGTCGTTATCCTTGAAGTAGAGCCTTTTTCGTATCCCGTCTGAAGAGCTTGAACAAACGTCAACGTTCCAGGCTCGGCACACACAAATGCTCGGTGTGTTTCCCGCCTTCGTAACCTTCCCCGTGCATGTTTCCTCGAGAGAGGACCTTGCTGCAGAGCGAGATTCCTCTTTGATCGGATCGAAGAACACATGTACAGTTCGCCGTTTCCCGTTCTCGTAGAAAGTGACATAGTACCACGCGCTCTCAAAAATGCCATTATGTCCGGACTTGTTGTTTTTCTGTTTCTTGGTGTTCCTGAGGTTTGTCTTGTGATCCACGAGCCGGAGATTGCTGCGCCTGTTGTTCAGAGGATTCCTGTCGATGTGATCGACTTCCGCTTCTGAACCGTTCGGTACCTTGGCTACGAGCCGATGCATGTGCCCCCCAGACCTCGATCGAACGTATCCGTGGTTATGACACCAGGGATGGCCAGCGAGAAGTTGCAGATCAGCAAAATCGAACACTGTAGTCACGTTGCCCTTCAGCTGCATCTCGACGGATCCGTCGGGAAGCATCTTCCACATGTTTGTTGTCAGACCCTGTTCCGCGCTTGTCTCCGTTTGCCATTGACGAGCGACGTCCTCTCTTTCGAACGTACGACCGGCCTTAAAATGCTTGGTTCGAAACTCGCAGCGCCATCTGTTCATAGAACCACAACGCTTAATCACACCCCGAGGATGCCCACCACGCCATCGACTCTGTGTTGCACCCGCTGCGCATCCGTGTGGCATCGGGGCCGTTGGCTTGTCGCACTCCAACAGCTCTTACCTAGCAAGCCGAAAGACTGCTGAGATGTGATGTCGGACTGACAATCAACTGCTGCAATGACCTGCCTCCTCCAAAAAAAAAGATAATAATAATAGCACAATTATTCGATGAACAATGACAATCGCCGAAGGAACCTGGGCCCAAGTGGCGAATGACATATAATATTTGTCATGCAGACGAACTTCGCTTGTTTCACAAGGAGCTGGCGACAGAAGAGGAGCCATTGCGTGCACTGCTTGCCTCGACGGAGAATGCGCTGCAGGAGCTGTCAGAACGCGAACATGCCGTGAAGAGGGGCAAGATGGAAGTGAAGAGGGAGAAGATGGAGGTGAGCGCTGCGAGCGGCAAGCTGCGCACAGAGAGGGAGCTTTTCGAGAAGCAGCGACGCTTTGTAGCCGAGCGCATTGAGGCCGTGTGCGGACCTAGCAACGCCGCCAGCGGCAGCGGCAGCGGCAGCAGTGGTGTCGTGAAGCTCAATGTCGGCGGTACGCCTTTCACCACAACGCTCTCCACCCTGACATCAGAGCCCGACTCGATGCTCGGGGCAATGTTTAGTGGTCGCCACGAGGTGAGGGGGGCAGTGCTCGAAGATGGCAGCATCTTCCTGGACCGATCGGCCCGGATGTTCCACCATGTGCTCTCCTGGCTGCGCGACAGAACCGTCTCCAAGCAGTTGAGCGAGGAGGAGAAGGAGCTACTGCTGACGGAGGGCGAATTCTTCTGCCTGAGGGGGCTCGTAAGCGCGTGCCGTCTCGAGCCTGTGCACTTACCACGCTTCACAATCCCGCCGGGAGACATTCAGTGCCTGGGCAAGTGCACTGGGCATAGAGACTCTGTGACATCGATTGTCTCTTTCGACGGTCCCGGGAACCAAATTTGCTTGGCGAGTGGCAGCGGCGACTCGACCATCAAAGTGTGGAATGCTTCAAATGGGAATCTCCTTCGGACGCTCTCTGGTCACATCTACACGGTGTGCTCTCTCAGTGTCTTCACCAGCGCGGAAAACCAGCTGTGTTTGGCTAGTGGCAGCAACGACGCCACCATCAAAATCTGGAATCTATCCAGTGGCGAGCTCCTTCGCACTCTCGCGGGTCACAATGGCTCTGTGTGGTCTCTCGCTGTATTCACGAGCGGCGAGAACCAGCTGTGTTTGGCGAGTGGGGACTGTGAAGGCACCATCACAATATGGAATCCATCCGATGGTGGTTTCTTTCGCACCTTCTCCGGGGGGCACACCGACGCTGTTTGTGCTCTCGCTGCGTTCGCCATCGCGGAAAATCACCCCCGTTTGGCAAGCGGCAGCGCCGACCGCACCCTCAAGATTTGGGATCCTTCTACGGGAGGTCTCATTCGCACGCTTTCGGGTCACACGGACACTGTGCGGGCTCTCGTTTCGTTCACACCAGCAGAGGGGCAGCTGTCTTTGGCGAGTGGAAGCTCTGACGGTACGATCAACGTGTGGAACCCTTCTACGGGCAACCTTCTTCGCACGCTCGGGGGTCACACAGGCATTGTCCGGTCTCTCGCTGCATTCAGCGACGCCGAGAATCGAGTGTGTTTGCTGAGCGGCGGGGGTTGGAGTGCAATCAAAATGTGGAATCCTTCCACTGGAGAGGTTCTCCGCAATCACTCCGCAACGACACCTCATGACGAGGAAGGGGACCACTATGATCACTGCCCTCCTCGTGTCAACTCTGTCGTTTTCTTCCGCGACTCACGGGACCGCGAATGCTTTGCCTGTGGTCATTCGAACAACGGCACTATCAAGGTCTGGGGCTGAAGCGTCGTGCCCCACTGTTTATTGGAGAACCAACATAAACAAGTTGTATTTTCCGAGCGAACGAGCGAGCGATTTTGTTGTTCGCTGAAATGCACTTCGCCGAAATGCGCCTTATTGTGTATTACAATAATGTATAAAATGAAATCGCTGAAATATGAGAACTGACATCCCCTCGGTTGGAAGTCATTCACTTTCACTTGGAGTTCCACAGCATGAGTCCTCTCAGCCCTGGCACCGAAGAACTTGGCCATCATCACCCTGACTATTTCGACTACTACAAGTGCGACAGCAGCAGCTGCAGCAACGCGAGCGGTCAACGACCTCGAGCGGTCAACGGAGAACTTGGCCATGATCACAGACCTGAATATTTCGACTACAACAACACCAGCAGCTGCAGCGACGGCAACGCGAGCGGTCAACGACCTCGAGCGGTCAACGGAGAACTTAGCCATGAGCACAAACCTGAATATTTCGACTACAACAACACCAGCAGCTGCAGCGACGGCAACGCGAGCGGTCAACGACCCCACAATGACTGGCACGTACCCGACAAGCGGGCGCCTAGCCGTGCACGCTACCGACAAGCGGGTGCGTGCTAGCGTCAACAGCACCACCACGGACGGCGAGAGTTGACGTCAATTGGCTTCTCAGAGGTTCTACTAAATCGGAGACAGGGGCGGGCGAAGCACTTCATATGCCGTTCCAAACAAAAAGCCATGTGACATCGGTTGTTTTCTGTGCACAAGCCGCATTTCGGCTTATTTGAAGACCACCACATGAAAATTCGAGGCCACTGGTCAAAATTTCGTGTGGTGCTCTTCAAATAAGCCGACCGCGAAGGCTTCAGGGATGATACATGGCTTTTGTTTGGAACGGCATATGAAGTGCTTCACCCGCCCTGGTGGCCATCCGTTGGCCTGCACCCAGTGTTTGCGATTGGGCAGGGTTGGGAATCTTTGTTTCGAGTGTGAAAATCATTGCATTACCATTAAAAAATTAGTAGTCCTTACTTGTCTCAGTGTGCCATTTTTTGCACACAATCTGTGATCAGGAAGCTGCCTCTCGTTTCTATCTATCCTGCACCCTGTTGACCTATTACCGCACACAAGATCATGACAGGCATCGAATGGAAGGCAAAGTACATGGAAGGGTTCTTCCAGAGCTGGATTGAGAAAATGATCCGCAGGAAGGAACCCCGAGACCCCCGAGAGCACCGCGAGTACCTGCCAATGTTCACGATCCATTTCTGTGACGAAGATTGTGATTGGAACGCGCCCGGGGTTGACTATTCCACCGGACACCTCGGCACGCACGACGATGCCTACAGTGCGAGCGAAGATGATCCCGAGGACCTGTCAGCCCATGAACTTGCACTGGACTTTATTCAGAGATCAAGCGAATTTCCAGGGTGGCGAATGGCCAGCATAGAGGTGCTGGCTGACCCTTTCGGTTTCCAGATCTTCCTCTACGGTGGCAGATCTTCCAACTTCGTCAAACGCGAC
>SDBT01013343.1_pt1 | contig 13176 bp, 6 predicted proteins | sample 2277101 | NCBI WGS metagenome assembly SDBT01 (sample SAMN10404973, study PRJNA504765) | marine sediment metagenome | isolation source: marine sediment core GS10_PC15, 103 cmbsf | place: Arctic Ocean: Southern Knipovich Ridge | collected 2010 | reverse complement strand
TGAGAAGACAATGTCTGGTAGTTGCCACAGTCATGAAATGATTTGTGCGGATTACCTCCCTGACATGATTTAAGAACTTTGAACGTTTAAGATACTATTACGCTCTAATCCCTTATCACTTTCGGAAGAACCGGATCTCAGACCCAGCTGGAAGACCATAGGTATTCATGAAAATATCTGGAATCCAAAACATTCCAGTTGCATAAATCCTCAAGATTAAATATATTCATCTGGTGAAAATCGTGATTTCCTATAAAGACTGTCAGATTACCTTATAAATAGAGTATTATACTGCAAAAAGCAGTAGAATATATGTTCTACCCACTAAAATGCTTCCTGGAAAAATTGAGAATTGTGTTTACTTTGAAGTTGTGCAACATAATAATGAAACTAACCCTTTACATACTTATTCTACTTCCATTTACATTGCTAGGTCAAACTGATGTAGGTATAAAATTCATTAGTTGTTCCAATAGCGATTCTGAAACGACAGAAAAAGCAGTCACGAAAAATGGAAAAGAGTACCACGTTGCCAAAACAGGAGACGACAAGAATGAAGGAAGTTCCTCATCTCCCCTCTTAACCATTCAAGCAGCAGCAGAACTTGCACAACCAGGTGATGTAATCACAGTACATGAAGGAACTTATCGTGAACGAGTAAATCCTCCACGTGGCGGAACTAGTGATGACAAAAGAATTATTTTCCAAGCAGCCGATGGCGAAACCGTTGCCATCAAAGGATCAGAAGTAGTTAAAGAGTGGGAGAAAATTTCCGACGACACGTGGATGGCAATCATTCCCAACAGTTTCTTTAGAGATTTCAATCCATTCAATGATACAATTTATGGAGACTGGTTCAAATCTAATGGTCGTCAGCATCATACTGGTGCGGTGTACTTGAATGGACACTGGCTTTACGAGGCGGCGAAGAAAGATGAAGTGTTGGAGCGGGCGGGAGAAAAACCATTGTGGTTTGGCAAGGTAGATCAGCAGAACACTACCATTTGGGCACAGTTCAAAGGCGTTGATCCTAATAATGAAAACATTGAAGTTAATGCCCGCCAGACAGTATTTTATCCTAAAGAACCGGGTATCAGTAACATAACGGTTCGTGGTTTTACTCTGGAGCATGCCGCCACCCCATGGGCATCGCCTACTGCAGAACAAATCGGCCTGATAGGCACACACTGGTCTAAGGGATGGATAATCGAAAACAACACCATCCGCTATTCAGTTTGCTCGGGCATTACACTTGGGAAATATGGTGATGAGTTTGACAATAAGGCCAGAAACTTGACCAAGGGATATGTCGAAACGATTGAACGAGCTCTAAAAAATGGATGGTCTAAAGAGAACATTGGTCATCACCTTATAAGTAACAATCACATCTCACATTGTGAACAAGCTGGAATAGTAGGTTCTATGGGTGCTGTTTTCAGCATTATTAGTGGCAACGAGATTCACGACATTCACATGCGACGCCTATACTCTGGTATGGAAATGGGAGGAATTAAAATCCATGGTGCAATTGATATGCACATCAGCAATAACCACATCTATCGTACGTGGCGTGGGTTATGGCTGGATTGGATGGCACAAGGAACGCGTGTTACCCGCAACTTATTTCATAACAACGAGGCCACCCAGGACTTGTTTGTTGAGGTCAACCACGGTCCATTTCTAGTCGATCACAACTTCTTCCTATCTGGCAACGTGCTCGATGATATTTCCAATGGCGGGGCCTATACCCATAACCTGTTTGCCGGACGGATGATCGCCTGGCCGAATGATCGCAACACGCCTTATCACAAAGCCCATTCCACAGAAATAGCTGGCATGGCAACATTCCCTGGAGGAAATGCCCGATATTATAATAACATTTTCGTTAGTAGGAAGGAGTCTGTTCCATGGCCAGATCGTATCCCTAAAAAGCTCGACAACCAACACTATTACGGTCTTGCGACCTACGACAGTTTAGGACAACCAAGTTTCATGGCTGGTAATGTATTCCTTGGCCAAGCAGAACCGTCTGTACTAGAGAAAGATCCTGTTACAGATCCAACGGTTGAGACAGGATATAAATTGATAGAAAAAGAAGATGGCTGGTATGTGCAATTAGCTTTTAACAATACTTGGCTCGACCACAAACGATCTTTAGTCACCTCCGAGATGCTTGGCATAGCAAAAAATCCTAATCTACCTTTCGAGCAACCAGACGGCTCACCATACCAACTTGACACGGATTATCTGAGAGAAAAGAGGAACAATGATAACCCAGCCCCAGGTCCGTTTGTAATAGCCAAAACCGAAAACCAATGGATCAAAGTTTGGCCGAAAGAAAAGCATTGATGAAGAGGTGAAGAGAAAGATACTGGAAACGACAGAAAGACCGGTAAGCTTAAAGTATATGCCCAGGGGGCCACGAGTGATATCAAGGAAGAAGCTCAGCTATGCGATTGGTCAATTCAATCATCGCCCTGCCATTGTGGTATGGACATTTCCAGGGATCAATTTTCCAGTCGTTCCGGTAGTAGGGAGAAGGATCGTCCTCAGGTTCAGTCAAATAAGCTTTACCAAGCCGGTTAACTTTCGTGAACCATTCACCACCTTCATGGTCAATCACATGTTTGTCAATAAAATCCCAGGATAGCTTAACGGTATCCCAGTAACGCGGATCGCCGGTGAGCTGGAAAGCATTCATAAATCCTACCAGATTCTCAGCTTGAACCCACCAGTGTTTATTGGTTCGAACATGGCTGCCATAGCGGGTCGATTCCAGGAACAAACCGCCGTCTTTATCCACACCCACCCTTAAAACTGCATCAGCCATTTTCAATATTTGGGGTTTTGTTTTTGCAATTATTGATGCATCCCCGAGTATTTTTGCTGCTTCCCAAATCAACCAGGAGGCCTCAATGTCGTGGCCAAAGGAACAAATTGCTTTTGAACTATCTGTTTCAGAAAACTCCTCTGTAAAGAATATCCCGAGATGTCCGTCCTCCCGAATAATGTGCTTAATGAATAGTTCTAACAGTTCTGTTAAGCGCTGTTTTACCAACTCATCTTTCCAGATCTTGTACACCGCTGCATAGGCCTCCAGAATGTGCAAATGGGTATTCATGGATTTAGGTTCATTATTATCGGCCATGCGGTTCTCTTCATAAATATTCCAGTTGCGCGTAAAAGATTCCAGGTAACCACTATGTGCAGTATCCTTGGTTTTGTTGTCGAGAAAATAAAAGCTTTCCTTAAGCTTTTCCATCACCTCTGTTACAGGATGGAACTCGTAATATTTACTTAGAGAATAAATGACAAAGGCCTGAGCATAGGTATGTTTAATATCGTTGGCCACTTGATTGTCGGAAGAAAGTTCCATGTAAAATCCGCCATGTTCATTATCCGCAAAATCTTCGGTGACTACACGATAAGCTTTATGTGCAATTTCCTCATACCCTTTCCCGGGGTATTTTTTTGCGGCCGCAGCAAAAGTCCATAAAATGCGTGCATTCAATACGCTTGTTTTGTTTGCGGCAAATACAGGTTTGTTGTTTAAATCAACAGCACCATAAAACCCTTGCCCAGCTTTTTCCACCCCGTACTTCATCCAATATGAAAGAATGTTGTCGTGCAATTCGCTGGTAAAAATCTTCAGGTAGTTTGATAGTTCGGATTTCTTACTCATTTTTTCTGCTATATAGTAACTCAATCGATTGTAAGTTCCTTGAACACTGTCACACGGTATACATTTTAAACCACTAAATATCGCCAAAAAAAGCTTACAGCCGAAAGTCCCGGGGAAATGAATATTTTATCATAGGATACTGGATATTTTGGCTAAGTTTATGGAACTTGGCATCTTTTTCATTCTGTTGAACCAAGAGACTTCTCATGACACACCGGGAGAGATTACTAAATATCCTGGAAGGAAAGCAGCCCGAGTGCCTTCCCTGGTATGGTGACCTTGATTACTGGGCCAATTCACTGATCAAAAGGGTAAGAAGAGTAGGAGAACTGGTTGAGAAATATGGGATGTACTAATTCATTCAGGAGAACCTAAACATGAATAAAAAGAAGACCTCTCTCTATGTGATTGCTTTGAGTTTTATCGCATCACTTGGTGGCTTTATTTTCGGGTATGATACTGCCATTATTTCCGGGTGCAATTCCTTCCTGCAAACTCATTTCAATCTTAGCCCGGCCATGTTGGGATGGGTGGTATCGTCAGCACTCTTTGGAACCATTCTGGGCTGTGTTATTTCCGGGGCGATCACTGACCGCTATGGGAGAAAGAGGGCTCTGATCCTGGCAGCATTGTTATTGTTTCTTTCGGCCATGGGATCCATGCTTACGCCTCAATTCCAGGGGAATCTGGCTTATCCCTTGTGGATCACATCTGACATGGATACTGCTTTCAATATGCTGGTTATTGCCCGGGTCATCGGAGGTATTGGAGTGGGGATCACCTCAGTGGTTGCTCCGATCTATATTTCTGAACTGACCTTGCCGGAGAACAGGGGTAAGATCGTTTCTATCTATCAGCTTTCCATTACCCTGGGCATCCTTCTGGCCTTTCTGGTCGACTGGATTGTTTTAAATGGTGCCGGGGATGCTGCAGGTGTCATCAGCCAAAATGGTTCCCCGCTTTTCTTTGAATGGTTGTTTGCTGAGGAGATCTGGAGAGGTATGCTTGGCACTGAGATCCCTGTGGCATTGCTCTTTTTCATATTGCTCCTCTTTACCCCGGAGAGTCCGCGATGGCTGGTGGCCAAAAAAAGGGAGGATGAGGCCATGGTTACCATGGTTAAAATAGGTGGAGAGGAACAAGCTGAATTGCAACTGAAAGAGATCAGGGAAATGATAAAAGAAGAAACAGGTGGATTCAAAGAGCTCTTCTCACCTTTTCTGAGACGCCCCTTTTTAATAGGGATCCTGCTACCCATGTTTTCTCATCTCAGCGGTATTGCAGCTATCATGTATTTTGCTCCCAATATCATCAATGAGGCCATTGCCAGCGTAGAGAGCTCTTTTCTGGGGGCTGTGCTCGTAGGAGTTGTGAATTCGGCCTTCACATTTGTGGCTATTCGATACATCGAAAGATCGGGCAGGCGTAAGCTCTTGTTGATCGGCGTAGTGGGTGCATTTATCTCCTTAGCCGGGGTAGGGATCCTGTTTGCATTGGGATCCACCCTGATCATTATACCCTTGCTCTGTTATGTGGCCAGTTTTGCCTTTTCTTTTGGGCCCATAGTCTGGGTCATCATCAGCGAGATTTTCCCAACCCGCATCAGGGGACTGGCAGTTTCCATTGGCAGCTTTTCTCTTATGGTAACCGGCTTCTTCATTACCCTGACCAATCCCCTGCTGATAGAATCGATTATGCCTTCCGGCACTTTCTTTTTATATGCAGGATTAACCCTGCCGGCCATCTGGTTCATTTGGAGATTTGTCCCGGAAACCAAAGGAAAATCGCTGGAGGAAATTGAAAAATACTGGAAAAGCCTAAAGAAAAAATGAAACCAAGAGAACGTTTTTTAACAGCATTGAACTGTGGGATCCCTGACCTGGTTCCCCTGTTCGATCATCTTTTTAGTCCAAGACTTCAGAAAGAGGTGCTGGGCTATACTTCTGATCTCTATGACGGGGAATCCATAGTAAGACTAGCTGATAAGATTGGCGTAGATTCTTCCTGGATCCCGGTAAACGGATTCTGTGGGACGGAAGAAGAAGTGCATGCCGAAGGAACAAAATATACTGATGAATGGGGAGTATCCTACATTAAGAACGGCTGGCCCATCATGGCCCAGCGAGAAACCCCCATCAAGGACCGGAACGACTGGACCAACTACCGGCTGCCCGATGCCAATGCATCCTTCCGCCTGGACAGAATCGCCAGAGCCATAAAAGCCAATGAAGGAGAGACTGCAATTTTGTGTGGAATGCTTGGCCCGTTTACCATGATGAGCTGGTATTTTATGGACCTTCCCAATTTCAGTATGGCCATGTTCACCGATCCTCAATTAGTCCACGAAATGAATAACGCTTACATCGACTGGGCATTGGCTGTAGCTAATAGGGCAGCTAAGTTGGAAGGTATTGATGCTTTTTTTATCTCAGATGACTGGGGTTCCACCTCCGGACCGCTGATTGCACCCGACCAGTTTGATGAGTTCTTCATTCCCCCTTTCAGAAAAATGGTACAGGGTTTGAAATCGCTTGGTTTCCCAGTGATCATGCATAATGATGGTAATATCTGGGATATGCTTGACGGACTGGTGGAAACCGGGATTTCCGGATATAATCCGGTGGAGAGGGCTGCAGGAATGGACTTGAAAAAAGTAAAGGAACACTACCCCGGGAAGCTCTGTTGCATAGGCAATGTGGACAACAAAATTACCCTGGTAAGCGGATCCGTGGAGGAGGTGATCGCCGAAACCAAAGAGTGCCTGGAGATAGGTATGCCGGGAGGTGGATATATTCTTTCATCGGACCACAGTTTCCATGACGATATACCCCTGGAGAATATTTTCGCCATGATCGAAACCGTCAAGAAATTCGGTAAATATTAGATTCAATGTATAAGATGGTGAAATCCAAACTTTTAAGACAGTTAAATGAAGAGAAAACAATGCTTGGTAGTTTGCACAGTCATAGCAATTCTGGTGACGGGATGTCATTCAGAAACTTCCATTGATACAGTTATTGACTGGGAAAATTTCCTTGACAGGCATGACCTGTTATGGGATAGCATGGCCACGAAATGGGAAGAAGCGCCCTTTCTCGGCAATGGAATGATGGGCACCATGGTCTGGCAGACCGGTGATCATACCCTTCGTTGGGATATGGGACGTGGTGATGTGCAGGACCACAGACCGGGTGGGGGGATGTATAACACATGCCGGTTGCCCATAGGTTATTTCATACTCAAAACCACCGGTAAGATCACAGGCGGAACGATGAAACTGGATTTATGGAATGCGGAAGCCAGCGGGGTTATTGAGACCGATAGAGGTTTCATTCGCTGGCGGTCCATTGTCCATGCCAGGCAGATGGTTCTGCTGACTGTTCTTGAGCCATCCGAAGGAGAGCGTGGTTTTCTCTGGGAATGGATATCACACGAAGCAACTAGTCCCCGCCATGCCTCGGGCAGGGAGCAGGAAGGCTATGAGTACAATCCTCCGGCAACACTTGCCAGGGAAGGCAATATAAATGTATGTGTTCAGTCTCTGTTATATGGTGGAGAAACTGCCACTGCATGGGTAGTGGATAGGCGGAATGACAAAAGCATAATCACCGTCAGTGTCGCACACTCTTTACCTGCATTAACTGCCAGGCAGGAGGCCGTTGACCTTGTAGAAAAAACGAGCAGTTTGCCGCCTGACCATATGCTGGAAAGTCATCGTTCATGGTGGCAGGCATATTATCCGAAAAGTTTTATATCCATTCCCGATACGGAATGGGAGTCTTTTTACTGGATACAAATGTATAAACTGGCGTCTGCCACACGTGCCGACGGGATGCTCATCGACAACCAGGGGCCGTGGCTTCAGCCTACACCCTGGCCCGGGGTTTGGTGGAACCTGAATGTCCAGCTTACTTACTGGCCGACCTATGCCTCGAACCATACGGAGCTGGGGAGTTCCCTGGGGAAGGCGCTCTATTCTAATATGGAGAACCTGATCAATACCGTACCTGATCCATACCGGTATAATTCGGCTGCAGTGGCTGGAGCCACCGGCCAGGACTGTGCAGGAGCGGTGGAGGCACCTGATGGTGAAAATGCGCCCCAAATGGGACTTCTTCTCTGGGCCTGCCACAACTGCTGGCTTCGTTATCGCCATACCATGGACGATAAAGTGCTGCGAGAGGACCTCTTTCCATTGCTGAAGCGAGCAGTGAACTATTACTTCCATTTTATTACTGAAGACGAGGAAGGCAGGCTCCATCTACCCAAAACCTTTTCACCCGAATACAAACATAAAATGGGTCCTGACTCCAATTTTGATCTGGCCCTGCTGCGCTGGGGATGCACTGCCCTGATCGAGGCCTGTCAGAGGCTGGATATGGATGATCCGCTTCTTCCTGAGTGGAGAAATGTGCTTCTGAATCTGACAGATTATCCAACTGACAGTAACGGGTACATGATTGCAGAAGACGTTCCCTTCGCCCAGCGGCACCGTCACTTTTCGCATCTGCTCATGCTATATCCGCTGTACCTGATAAATGCTGATCAGCCAGGTGCTGAGGAAATTGCGATGAAATCGGTGAATCACTGGCAGAGCTTTGGTGTACGCCATGGATACGCCTTGACGGGTGCCTCTTCCATGAGCTCGGCTTTTGGCAAAGGCAATGAGGCATTGAAGTATATGAGTGGACTCAAGGAATTCCTCCATCCAAATACCTTCTATACCGAAGGCCCCGGCTGGCCTGTTATTGAGACCCCCCTGTCGGGTGCTCAGTGCATGCACGATATGATCATTCAAAGCTGGGGCGGGACCATCCGTGTGTTTCCGGCTGCGCCTGACGCCTGGGATCATATGGTTTTCCATGATATACGCACAGAAGGGGCATTTTTGGTAAGTGCCAGTCGTATGAATGGAAAAACACAATTTGTGCGGGTTAAGAGCCTGGCGGGAGAACCATGTCGCATTATTCCGGGACTGGCGGGAGAGGTCAATGTAACCGGCAACCGGAATTTTGACCTGCAGGTAGTTAGCCCCGGGGTATATACTTTGGATCTGAAACGGGGAGAGGAAGCCATCCTTTGGACTGGCACACAGATGCCCGAGCTGACCATAGCACCGGTTCCGGCAGATAAGGCAAAATGCAATAGCTTTGGATTAAATTAGAGTGTCAGGAACGAAACGAATGAAAAGAACAAAACTTCTGCTGATTATTTTGGCTCTGGCCTATACTGCTTCATCACAGGATCCGCTGACCAGATACAACATTACATGGAATTCACCCAGTGAGGATTATAACGGCTCCATGCCCATTGGCAATGGCGATATTGGCGCAAATGTGTGGGTGGAAAAGGGCGGCGATCTTTTGTTTTACATCGGTAAAACGGATTCCTACAGCGAGAATGTAAGACTCCTGAAATTGGGTAAACTGCGGGTCCGCTTCAGTCCGAATCCATTTGAAGAGGGATGTACCTTCAAACAGGAGCTCGACCTGAGAAACGGAATCATATCTATTCGTTCTTCGAATAATCTGACCAAGAATTCAGTTGATCTGCGATTTTGGGTCGATGCGAACTATCCGGTCATCCGGATCTCCGGAGACCTTTCTGCAAAGACCATCGTTACCGTGGAACTGGAGCATTGGCGGACGGAACGTACAGAAGCGCCGGTTGCCGACAGGTCATTCAGCGGGCTGCTCGACAGGGACTCGGAAGACGGAGGATTTGCTTATCCTGTTTATGTTGAGCCGGATACCATTGTAAAAGGAAGAAGGAAATCGATTGTCTGGTATCACAGGAATGGACAGGGTGAGCATTCAATATGGGAAGAAACACTCAGGGTACAGGGTCTTGAAGAATATATGGATAAATCAGCAGATCCGTTGCTGGATCTGACCTTTGGTGCATTGGTTGAGGGGAAAGGACTGGTAAGTATGTCTCCGGTTCTGCTGCAATCGGCGGAGCCAACTAAAACCATCGATATCGCTGTATATCCTTTGACAGCCCGGACAGCAACAGCAAAAGACTGGATCGAAAAAGTGGAATCCCTGGCATTGGATTATAAAAAGAAATCCGGAAAGTCTGTTCTGGCAGCGCATAAAGAATGGTGGAGCCGGTTTTGGGACCGGAGCTGGATTTATGTGGATTCCAGAGCTTCCGGGGATGCCTTCATCGTTGGGAGGGGATATGTCCTGCAGAATTGGATCACAGCATGTGGCGGACGCGGAAACAGGCCCATCCGCTTTAACGGCTCCATTTTTACTGTGGATGGCATTCAACCCAATAACGGGGTCAATTACGGGCCCGATTACCGGGCGTGGGGCTCGGCATACTGGTGGCAGAATACCCGCCTGCCATACTGGTCCATGGCGGCAGCCGGGAATTACGATATGATGAAGCCGCTTTTTAACATGTATATGGATGCACTGCCTTTAGCCAGGTACAGGATACAGAAATACTACGGTTACGATGGAGCCTACTTTCCTGAAACCATGTACTTCTGGGGAGCTTACCGGAATGAGGATTATAGCTGGCATCCTGAAGAAGGCAGAGATCCGGATATCGTACGGGGACACCATACCCGGTATGAATGGCAGGGTGGTATTGAACTGACAGCCATGATGCTGCAATATTACCGCCATACTCTTGATACGGAATTTTTATGGGATACATTATTGCCTTTTGCCCGGCAAATCACCATGTTCTACGACCATCGTTACAAACGCAATGAAGATGGGAAGCTTGTGATATATCCGGCCAATGCACTGGAAGATATTTTTTTGTGTACAAATCCTACTCCTGAAGTGGCCGGATTACGGTATATCCTTCCTCAACTGGCAGGACTAGCAAATAATGAGCGGGAGAAAGCATTCTATACCCGCCTGCTCAGCGAAATTCCTGAACTGGAAAGTGATATCAGCGCAACCGGACAAATATATATTCTGCCGGCAAGAGAAGCCGAAAAGCGCAGGAACAATTGTGAGAAACCGGAGTGTTATGCAATCTTTCCCTATCGCCTCTATGGTGTTGGCTTGCCTGATCTGGAGATGGCAAAAGAGACATTCAGGCTCAGTCCCAAAGCAATGAACGGCCATATAAGAAGCAACGGTTGGGTGCAGGATCCCATTTTTGCTGCCTGTGTCGGAGACGTGAAAGGTGCTTCAGAAAGGATGATCTCACGTTCAAAACATATCCATGACAAAAGCCGCTTTCCCGGATTCTGGGATGCAACCTTTGCCTGGGTACCCAACCAGGACCATGGTGGCGTGAATATGATTGCCCTGCAGCATATGCTCCTGCAGACCGAACCCTGGTCGGATAAGATCCACCTTGGCGCTGCCTGGCCCAGGGACTGGAATTGCTCCTTTAAATTGCATGCTCCGGGTAAAACAATCGTTCAGGGAGAAATTAAAAACGGTGAAGTTGTCGGCCTGAAGGTAACACCAGAAAGCCGTAGAAAGGATATTGTGAATTATTTGAATTAGATATTCATATGGATATGGGTTCTGGATAAATACTATTATTTTATGCATAAACTGATTATTGTATTAGCAGTATTCCCCCTGTTTATCCAGGGATGCAAAACGAAAAACGTAGATCCTCCATTTAACGATAATTACAATATCGTATGGGATTCACAGAGTAAGAATTCCAGTGAGTCGATGCCTGTTGTGGGAGGCGATATGGCCTGTAATGTATGGGTGGAAAACGGCGAACTCCTTTTTTACCTCAGCCGCAGCGGAAGTTTTGATGAGCATGGTACCTACCTGAAAATGGGAAGGGTGAGGGTGAAACTTTCACCTGATCCCTTTAAAGAAACAGGTTCCTTCCGGCAGGAATTGAAACTTCACGATGGGTTTGTGGAGATCAAGGGACAGGCCGAAGATCATTCTCTGAAAGTTAAAATCAAGATCTGGGTTGAGGTACACAAGCCTGTTGTTCATGTTGATGTGGATGCCAATCAGCCCATAGAGCTTGAAGCCGCTTACGAAAGCTGGAGGACCAAAGAAAAGGAGGTCGCCCCGGGCAGAATGGGGGAACGTTTTGCCTTTTTTAATCTAATGCATTACCCGGGGATAATTATAAGAGCGAAAGATGAAATTTCTTTCCAGAATGAACGAGTCCTGTTCTATCACAGGAATCCCCGGGAAAAATTAACCCCGGAGGTACTCATCAAACAGCAGGGCCTGGAAGCTGAGGCCGGAAATATCACGGATGATCTAAAGAACCGGACATTTGGAGGAGTCCTTTATGGAAACGGTTTTATTCCATCCGGGGAAGACAGCGGAATATATATGCATACCCCTTTTCATTCATGGGTAATTAAAAGCAGCAAACCCCGGAAGAAGCATCAACTATTTGTGGCAACGCATATAGCACAGGTAGAATCCCTTGATTCCTGGGAAAAGGTGGTCATGAAACTGGCAGAGGAAGCACCTGTGAACCATGAAAAAGCATTCAGGGAAACAACCGGCTGGTGGAATAAATTCTGGGACAGAAGCTGGGTAGTTATTTTTCCTGATAGTTCCAAAGCAGGCGGACCTGCCTGGCAAATGGCACGGAATTATCAATTGTTCCGGTATCAGCTTGGCGGGAATGTTTTTGGGGAATACCCGACCAAGTTTAACGGTGGCAGTCTGACATTCGATCCGGTATTGGTTGGCACGGAGTATGATTTTGGTCCTGACTGGCGAAAATGGGGAGGGAATGTCTTTACGGCACAGAACCAGAGGTTATTGTACTGGCCGATGTTGAAATCCGGCGATTTCGATGCCATCCTGCCCCAGTTTGAACTTTACCGTAAAGGATTGCCGGGAGCAACTGCCAGGGTGAAAACACACTTCGGGCATGAGGGAGCAGTATATTGTGAATATACAAGTGTTCCAGGAATTCCGTTTGGTGACGGCTGGGGATGGGGGGCTGGAAGTTTAAGGGAAAGAGGGGAGGAGATACCATTTGGTGATCCACGGGCCCGTTCTGATGCCTTTTACGGTTACGGGGAGCTGGTTGAAAAGGGAGTTATGGCCAACAGGGCAGTATGCTACCACTGGGAATCACAGGTGGAGCATGCCTATATGATCCTTGAATATCACCGGTTTACAGGAGCAGATATTTCAAAATACATGCCTTTTATCGAACAGTCCCTGATTTTCTTCGACCAGCATTACCGCATACGTCAGAAAATGCGCAATGGTAAGGAATTCGATGAAAACGGGAAACTGGTGATATATCCATCGACCTCATGTGAATCATACAGGGGGGCAAAGAATCCTTCGGATTTAATATCAGGACTGAGGGCTTGTATGGAGGCCTTGCTTCAACTGGACGAAACATACCTGGGAGATGAGAAGAAGGAGTATTACCGTGATTTCTTATCTCATATACCAGATTTTAGCTATGGAGAGGTAGATGGTGATACCATATTGAAACCGGCAGAATCCTGGAGCCGTTACCAGAATGCTGAATGCCCCCAGTTTTATCGCACCTCGGATCAGCCT
>SDBT01013342.1_pt1 | contig 13177 bp, 20 predicted proteins | sample 2277101 | NCBI WGS metagenome assembly SDBT01 (sample SAMN10404973, study PRJNA504765) | marine sediment metagenome | isolation source: marine sediment core GS10_PC15, 103 cmbsf | place: Arctic Ocean: Southern Knipovich Ridge | collected 2010 | reverse complement strand
GTATTCGGCGTTGGATTTGTATTCCCAACTGTCCATTTCGTAAAATTCATTGAGGCCGTAAATACCCATGTGGTATCGGATCATCATTTCCTCAAGCGGTTCGAGTTTGATAAATTTCTTTATCCGCTCGATTGAAAGTGTGGCGTGGCCTTTTGGATTGGCCTTATTCCACTTGTACGGGGCTGCATCGCCGAGGTATTGGCCTATTTTGCAGACATCGTGCAATAGGCATACTATTGCCGTAGTCGCTTCTATATCAGTAACCAACAACGGCTTTTGTCCTGTGCTTGCAACCTCGAAGATTGTGTTTGGTAGAATCTTGATGAACATATCATAAACACCTAAAGAGTGCTTTGCCAGTCCGCCTTTGTACGATCCGTGAAACTTAGTCGAGGCCGGGGCTTCAAAAAAGCCCTCATCCACCAAATAAGCTATCAAATCCTCGATTCCTTCCCGCTTTGTTTCTCTTAACAAATTTTCTATTATGTCCTGCATGGTCTCTCCTTTCAAAAAATTAAAGTTTTATTTTCTGTGATTATCCTCTTATCATTCTTCGGTATTTTTTGGGGACTTTCTTAGCGTCTGTAACTTCATAATCCCACACCTGGTAAATCCTGACACCTTCAATCGACCTTACACCTTCCTCAATTGCATTTTCTATCGCTACGCCGTCAACTATCGACTTCGTGCGGGTTGTTGATCTTAATCCCGCCGTGCTGACGGGGACTTGTACCTGCTCGGCTTCTACAGTCTTTACATTACCATCGCCGCCATGCGATCGACTGTTCTTTTCGTTTGCTTCTTGTTGTTTGCGGGCCTTTTCGTCTGCGATCCTCTGGGCTTCTTCTGCTTCTGCGATGCGTTTAGCTTCTGCGGCTCTTATCTCAGCCTCTCTTTTTATGCCCATTTGTTTCAGGGTTTCTGTTAGCTGGCTCAGTCCTGATGTGGCGGTCTTAAACTCCTCCATAATCTTTTTCTTGCCTTCGTCGATCGGGCGGGTGAATGTTAGGCGGATTTCCTCGACGACTTTTAAGGCTTTTACGGCTCTTTGGGTCGTTGCTTCACCAGTGCGGGCGTTGTCGTCGTTTTTAAAGCCTAACTCGACGGCCTTGCTCGCTTCTTGTGTTACTTCGGTTAGATTCTTGCCGAGCAGCTTAGACAGGGTGGGGTTTACTATTTCGAGGATCGGTGTTACGGTGCTCACTTCTGCGGTTTTCTGTAATTCGTGACATGATTTTTCCCTTTCATATAGAATTAATAGTTTTTAGTTGCCGAAGTGTTTCCTCAGTTGTTCCATTGCTCCGGCAGCGGTCAGAATTTCTAAAACTTTTGGCGGCATTATTTTTTCAACCGCTTTTACTACGTCGGTGCCTTTTAACTCTTTGAGTTGTTCCTGAATTATTTTCAGGGTAGTATTTGTTTCGGGCCAGGAAGTGTGAAAATAGAGCAACAGGGCTTCTTTAAAAGCTACTGTCAAAGCCGATGTGTCGGACCAAACTTCATTATCCCCGAGTCCCGAAGCCATGAAATCTTCATATTCTCCGGTCTCAGTGTCCGCTATGCGGAAAGTACAGACAGCCCGCGAGCATAGAATCTCTTTCGTTTCCCATACAAAGCCATCTTTTTCATTGCCGGTCATCCGGTCTATTGTGTGATGGGCTTCGGACATTTCACACTTTATCATTCTCATTACAAGGCCGTATTTTATCATTTCCTGGCCGTAAATGTAAAAGACTTTAGAAGCTTGGGTGTGATGATAAATACAGCCGTGCCGATCTTTGTTAATGGCAGAGCAAGGCATTACCGGCACCGCAGCCATTATTGCCAGCTTCTTTGCATGAAGTCTACCGTAAAGTTGTTTCAGGGGGTCGAGTTTCTTGCCTGATCTTTTCTTGGTTGCCTTTTTCGGGGATATTTTGTTTATTTTTAACTTGGGGCCTTTTTTCATTTTCTTACGATCTTTGTCAGACCATTGGTCGCCTATTATACGTCCAGCGGTTTTCTTGACTTTCTTCTTTAATACTTTCTTTTTAGCTTTTTTCTTCGCCATGATTATATCCTTTCCAATATTTCACTTTCAAGTTTCTCTTTACAATCAGGGTCCTCGTTCCAGTCACAAATCCATACTTTAAGTTTATCATGGAATTTCAGGCAGGTTTGACAGCCTATAATTCCGCATACTTCACAATCAACTGTTAGGTTACTCTCTGTTATTTCTTCGTCGCAACAACCACATAGAGGCGTGGGGTCTTCACAAGCCCCGCAACATTTACCGGTCTCGGTTAAAAATTCGCAAATAATATCACCTCTTTTCTAATGGGAAATTTAAACACGCAAATTCACCAAATAACTCTTTTGCTTTTTTATCGTAAGCTTTAGCAGCTTCTATTTCAGAATCAAAATAGCCGATATGATATATTTTGTAATTCAATCCTATTCCTGCACGCCAAATCTTATCGCGTTTTACCCATACTACGCCCTTGTATTTTGATGAACTGCCTTTAAGACTTAGTTTGTTTGCCATATTTTGAGAACGATTGCAAATACGTAAATTTGATTTTCTATTATCTAATCTATTGCGGTTTTTATGGTCAACTTCCCTTTTATCATCATTATACAAACCCATTATTATCCTTGCCATTGAAACAGAAACTCTTATCTGTTCTAATGGAAGTTCTTTAAAAACGTGAAATCTATGTGCGTACCCTCCGCTGTAATGCCATTTATATTTAGATAACTTTTCATAATCTTCATCGTCAACTATTGTGTGCTTGTCTTTAGAAAGTGGTATCTTCTTCATTAGTGTATTTTCCATAAAAAGCCAACCGAGTGCTATCAGAGCCGGACGGGATGAGTCCTGGACTGTCTCGGTTGGCTTCGATATTTTGTTTAACTCTGATAGCATCTTATCTGTAAGTATAACCTCAAAAAGACAGTTTGCCAAATAAATAATTATTTATTTTTAAAAAAGTCTGCGGCCACTTCCTGCCTGATCCTGTCAATCACCCAGATAGGTCTATATTTAGGGGGTAATTCAGATATTCTATCAGCCGCCATTTTACATACAAAGTCCCACGGTAGCTTCACCGGTGCGATTCTTTTCTTTGAGTTTTCTTGTCGCTGATATTCGTTCATATAATCCTCTCTAACAAGTACCTGAACGCTTTTTCGGCTTGGGCTGGCACAACTCCGTTACCCAGGAGCCGAAGTATATCTACACGCCATTTGAGTCCCATCTTTTTCGAGCATGTCTTCTGGCTAATTCTTTGAAGCATTTCGGGCTGCATGTCTTTGCATTGCTTTGCCCGTTGTAGTGAATCAGATCGCATACAACACACACCCTCGGTTTTTTCCGTACAGCCCAAGTGCCGTTGGCTACATGATGGTTCTTGTGGCATATCTGGCAAAGAATTACTACTTCCTGCGGTTTTCTGTAGTCCTCGTGGTGTCTCTGTAGGTTTTTTGTTTCTCCGCACTTGACACACTTTTCGGCTTTTACTTCCCTTTGGGCTTGCTTTCTGGCTGAGTTCTTCTTCATAATATAAATCTCCGTTAAATGGGTTTACCCAATTATACGGTATACCCATTAAAGATGCAACCCAAAAAGGATTTAATTTTTTAGATCGTCCTCGGTTCTTCCCAGTCGTATTGGGCTTGTCCTGGTCGGGCCGGCCAGATACTACAACTTCCTGTAATGGCCTGGAATTTTTTGTCATTGTTCTCTGACTGGCTTTGCCGTCTCTTGTATTCTGTGCCGCTGGTGTCGGCCATTGCGGGCCCAAGACTTCCGTCCTCAGATACCCCCTTCCGATGTCGTGCGGTATGTTCGAGTTGTACTGGTCGCAACTGTTCGGTGTCGGCCAATTCACACCCTCCATTATGCTCTTTGGTCCGTTCTTTCTGTTGCTGTTCTTGTTCGGTGCCTCCGGCATTGTGTCTGGTGTGGGCCAGGATAAACAATCGCTCTCTCTTGTGCGGGGCACCGACCTCTGCCGCTGTAAACAGTCCTGCCTCAACTTTGTAACCCAAATCTCGAAGGCTCTGTGCGACCTCTTTAAAGCCAAGACTGAGGTGTCCTGAGACGTTCTCGAAGAAGCACCAAACAGGTCTAATTGTACGGATGTGTTCTTCAATATACGGCCAAAGGTGTCTGGGGTCGTCGGTTCCTTTTCTCTGTCCGGCGCTACTGAACGGCTGGCAGGGATAACCGCCAATGATTCCGTGTACTCTGCCACGAAACGGTTTTCCATCGAAGATCTTAATATCCGTCCAGATAGGAGCTGCATCCATTTTACCCTGTTCAATCTTTGCAACCAGGTTCGTGCAAGCGAATGCTTCGATCTCCACATAAGCGACCGTTCGCAGATTCGGGATAACTCTGCGTAGTCCCAATTCGATCCCGCCATATCCGGTGCAAAAGCTGATAATGTTTTCGGTATTATCCACACTTCTTTACATCCTAAACTCTACTAATTTTCAACTTCTTTCTTCTTAAAACCGGCAGCCAGGACACTCGGCGACTCCGCAAAGTGCCCTGATAATTTAAATATTTTTTCGAGTTACAATTTTTCGCCACCGATTATTTATTTTTCATAAATGAGTATGGCAGGCAGACTTGGATTTCACGTCTGCAACTTTCCGCCCTGGTAAACGAATTTAAACCACTGCCACACTCGGAGGAGGGTGATGACTTATTAACTTTTAAAATTCATTTAACAATGTTGCGTCTTCTAAGGCTGATTCTAAGCCCCCCAAAACGACAATCGCATCAGCCGCTTTAGTTAATTGGTCTGGATTTTTGATAAGTTTTGACAAATCAATATAACCACCATCTGTCAGGTCATACCAAAAACCATTACTGCTCCCTTGCGGCTCCGCATCTTCAAAAAATTCCCATTCTGGCATAATAGTTCCTTTCTTAAAAATTGTTATTAACTTTTTAAATATGCCCGTCTCTCCGGGCTGTCACGGCACGTTCCACCGTCGCAGGTTTAGTGGCCGACTTTCCTTCGTCCGAGTCAATCAACTGGTTTTTCAAAGAGCTGTTGTTATCTCGACCTTCACTGTCCTTGCTATGTAACAGTTTGAACACTTTACGAACTTTCGTTCAATTGCGGGGGTGGGACTCGAACCCACAGTCTCCAGGTTATGAGCCTGGCGAGTTGCCATTGCTCTACCCCGCGATTATTAACTTTTCAAATATGCCAGCAGCGGGGCAGGCACGGTGCCAATGCCTATTGGCTCTTATGCCGTGCTTGTTCTGCCCTGGCCCCGTCCTTGAGGCACTGCTGACAAAAAGCCATAACCCTCCGTGTTAACTTTTTAATGAGCGTTACTTCTTACTTCATTAGTTAGTCTCCAATCTCGCTTTGACTTTCAACCAATATTTTTCTGTTGAGGGATTTTTATATCCTTGAGGCCCGCCGTTGTGGATTCTGGCTGCACATTCAATAAAAATCATCTGTGCTTTTTGTTTATCCTTTGTTCTAAAATTATCTAATGCTTTAGCCCCATAATGGCCAGTATAAATTAAAGTCATACTTCGACTTTTATCTTTATCCCACCTATCCTCATAAGAAAAAGAAGCATCAGGATAGCCTCGCAAAACGCCAATTCGATTTACATCGTCAACATATATCTTGTGTATTTGGTAGGCTCCAATTGCTTTGTCATTATCTCCAACTGCGTGTGCATCACCCCTTGACTCTACGTAGCAAATAGCATCGAGCAGATCGTCAAAAGTAGGTTTTGTTTCCGCTTCTTTAACAGCTTTCCAATATCCAATAGGAATATCAACTTCAATAGTAGTAGATTCACCTGCCTTTAATATAGTCCTCGAAGGCAAAATGGGGCTGTCCGTGCCCCTGTGAACGTCGTCCATGCAAACATCAAAAAGACCGAAGAATATCACAGTCGAGAGAACAGACACAGTTATCAACCCTAAACATAATAATAGTATCTTAGTTTTGTGTTTCATTTTTCACCTCTTACTTTTTCAAGGATTTGTTGGTAATAGTCAATTTCAAGACCTTCTGTTTCTATCTCTCCAATAGCACTTTCCAAGGCTTCGACCAATTCATCAAAATTATTAACACAAAGGCAGATACGCTCGGCGTTGGCATCTGCTTCGGCAATGCTTGGCACACCCCTGTAGCTGATTATAGCTATGCGGTTGACATTTTGGGTGTAAATTACTGGCCTTACGCCGTCCGAATGACCCTCTCTTTTTGCAATACGCCATTTTCCGCTTGTATGTTTCATTTTATTGCCCCTTAGCAAGTCTTATTTTGTTTAGCCCTACAATTTTCTTATAGAATTTGATGGGCTCACCTATATAGTCATAATCCTCCGTGCCACAATAAAAGTCTTTATCTACTTTTATTGCTGGACAATTACACATTTCTTTATATAGTACGGGATGGGTTTGGTGATATTCACAAAAGAAACAGTGACCCGCACTCTCTAAAACTTTAGCGAATCCGTGTTTTCTTGCCCATATTATTTTTAAGCCATTACTGCCTAATACAGCACCCCTGCTTTTGTGCCAGGCTACCCACTTCCACATCTTCAGGCACAATTCCCAACATTCATTTAAAGTTCGCTTTTCCATTTTATTACCTCTATTCTAAGTTTATTCACTAAATGACGTGTCAATTCTATTGTTGGCTTTTACTGGCTTGCTCGCTATTGTCTTTACGGTTATCCAAAAAGTAAATTTTTTATTGCAGTGATTACATCTTAAACAGAAACCACTACTGCCATAGGATTCGGCGTTGCGATGAGCAGTATCTTCGTATTTTCCTGTGTATTTTTTATTACAGTGTGGACATTTCATTTTATTACCTCTCTGGCCAAAATAGACATTTTATTCCTGCCCATAGACCAGCTAAGATTGCTTGTATGAGTTTCATTTTTTCTCCTCTTTAGCCACGTCACGCTTCATAGTAGCTATCATTTGGCCGAGTTTCTGATGGATTTCAATTAACTTATCTATTGTAAAACAATGGTTGTTACAAGTTATCCAGTCCATGCCATTGCCACCTCGCTGAAGCGAAAACAGACCCGATGCAGTGTTTATTTCACCATCAGACGTAACTTCAAACTCCCGCAAATCCTTGCTGTTTCGTTTGAGGTCGTCGAAGATGTTGCCTAACCAAACGTCCTGCTCTTTATGTAGCTCTGTGTCAGTAACGCCAAACTCATTCGAGATACAACCCTTTTCCTTTAGCCTACATCGAGTATCGCCGGAATGCGACTTACCTATCCCATAATCCCCATGCCTCGGCTTTAACTCTGCCTCCAGCCGTGCTATCTCCTTGTCCGCTGTTGCGATTGCTAACTTCTTATCTTCTTTGGCCTGCTCTAATTTTTGCTTTAGGTCATTCATTATAAGTCCTTTCTTATCTTGTGGTTATTTTTGGTGGTAAAAGTAATTCCTGCCTATCAGGTTTATGGGCATTAACCACAATCATTTTGCTTTGTAGCTGTTTCGCATAATCTTTTTTTGCAGCCGCTAATGTTTTACCTCTACCGCAAGTGCCTACAAGAAGATGACCGTCCTTAACCTCAACACCATACAAAGAAAACAGCCATTTATGCTCAGACGGAAACGATGTTTCGTTAAAAGACGTTCCTGTGATTATTGCAATTTCTAATAAAGTCATTTTTTCTCCAATAGTTTGGGGTTATCTGTTACGTTGCCGATGACTTCAACATCTGAACCGTCATAATCTCCTGCACCTAAAATCCCACAAGCCGCAAAATGTCCATCTAACCATTTCACGGTTGCTTTTTTTACACCTTTGTAATCCATCCCCAATATATCCCCCTCGTATATCTCAACTCCGTTCTTATCTTTGAGGCCTGTATATTGCCCTACTGATTCAGGGATGACGATAATAAATGAATCTTGAAAACGTTTTGTATTATCCATCTTTATCGGTAAAATATAGTGAAGCATGTTATACTCAACATACCACCCATACACCCAGTCACCATTTTTACGTTTGCCTCTGTATGGTCTCAATGGTCTCATTTTAACACCCCTGTTCTTTTCAGATGCCTTACCACAACTAACCTTATGTATTCAGCTCGTGTAAAGTTAGCTTTTTATTTCTTTTTCGCTTTACAATGCCATAAGTAATAAGCCAACGATTTAATATCATCTAATGCCATATATTTATCATCCCTGCAACCCCAAGAGTAAAAACATAAATATGCTAAACTCAATAAACTTAACACAAGCAATACAAAAGGCCATGTTAAAAATATTACGATAAATTTAACTATAAATCTCATCTTAACCTCACTTTCTTATCAAATAAAAAACGGGAATCCTCTTTCCATGCGGACTGCGAGATCACGATAGGAGTGAGAAGATTCCCGTCGATTGCGAATTGATTCATATTGTGACCTCGCATAATCCATACTGTTTATTATCGACTGTTTAGGTATTTTGTCAAGAGGTTTTTTTGAAGTATTTTTAGAAGTAGCTCTAAGTTTTGTACTTATAAAGACTTAAAATTTTGCTGTGCTGCAAAGAATATCCACTGCTATTTGTATTATGGACTGAGTTCCCCGTAATATAGGGCAGGCCGCGTTAGCTAAACCTGCCCGTTTAGGAGGAGTGATGACTATACTTCAAATATTTCATCTCTGGGATTTTTTCTTTTGCGTATTCCCGCGTTCCCGAATTTTCTTAACGCCCAATATCTTAGATTTGCCCATCTTTTGGCTTTCTTTGCGTATTTCTTACGTTTTTTAATAGCCTTAGCTTTGGCTTTAGCTTTGGCTTTATCTTTAGTTTTGGCCTTAGCTTTGACCTTGGCCTTAGCTTTAGAATCCCACATCTTCATACGTTCCTCAATGCACATATCCCTGTAAAGCATATCGGCGTATTGTTTGTGGTCTTTAGATAGCATACCTTCACGCATTAACTGGCATAGAGCGTCATGGATTAGACTTGCGGTTTTGCAGTATTTGTCAAAATCATGTAATCGATTAGGGACATACTTTTTGAACGGAATACTCGAACCATCCCACGCGTAGCCTTCCCTTACGGTCAGACTGCCGAGACTAAGACTAATATAGTTGTTGTATGCCTGCTCGAATATATCAAGGTCGAGCAATTCATCTTCACACAATATATATTTGTAACCCTTGGTTTTTCTGTATTTCACGGTACTATCCCTTTCCCTGCGTCAAAGCCTAATTGGAATATCGCCCTGATCAGTTCGGCGACATCAGATTCAGTCGAACCTACTTCGACGTGGACTTTATTGCCGTCAAGTTCGACCAAAACGTCTTTAGCTTTTATGCTTCCGATTCTTGTGTATTTTACAAGGTTTGTTTCGGGGTCGTAAGTTACAGTTGTGCAACCGCACATAAACATTAAAAATATTATAAAAATTATTATTATTTTCATTTGACAATTCCCTATTCTGTGTTAATATAGAATGAGCCGCACAGATATTGGGTCTGTAACGGCTCTAAACACGATTTTTTGATAAGGAAAAAACCATGTCTGAGCAAATCATAACAAAACGATGCCCCAGTTGCAATCAAGTTAAAACTATTTCTGAATTTTATAACAATAGGGCTAAAAAAGACGGCCTTAGCGACTCCTGCAAAGTATGCAGTTGTGCTTTTGTCAGAAAGTGGCAACGAACCGAAACTGGTAAAGAAAAACAGTTGCTTGCAAATCTTAAATACAAACGAAGCGAAAAAGGCAAGAAAACCGCTTATGATTTTAAACAAGCATACAGAAAGAGCAAGCATGGCCGGTCTGTTGAGAAAAATTATAGAAAATCTGACATCGGCTCCAGTTCCATAAGACGATGCCAGACTCGGTATCGATTGAAAAACAAAGCGGCTATCAAGGCCCATAGTGTAGTCAACGCCCTTGTCACTACTGGTAAGATACTTCCAGCAAAACAGCACAAGTGTTTGTGTGGTAGCCAAGCAAGTGTTTACCACCATTACAAAGGTTATGCGAAGATGAATTGGCTCGACGTTATCCCTGTCTGCCGTATTTGTCATCGAAAACTTCACGAAAGCTCCTTATTATCTTTTGCTTAGATAGCCATTTAAAGAAACTGCAATGGTCACAGTTACCGTATTCGTCTGATAATAATTCCTTAATTTTATCTTGTAATATTTGTTTCTCAGTGCCCATTTTTAATCAACGCTTTTATTTCAGCCAAATCTTCTTTGACCTCTGCGTGTCTCTCGTCGCTGCGGGTGATGGCTTGTTGGATTCCTTCTTTAAGATGTTCATGTGCTTGGTCGTTGTTCTTGCCACGTTCATCGCAAACATCTTTATAAACCAAACTGTCTGAATTTGGGTGTCTGTTTTTGTTTGAAGTGTGTTTACCCAAACAAGTATATACCCCAACTATCAATGCCCCAATAATCCCCGCCCCACTAACTATTACTACTTCGTTTGCCATGATGATACCCTTTCTAATCTTCTACTGATGTGAATTTTGGTTTCTTTGTTTGTGAACCATAAGTTTGTATTCCCATGCCAAATATAGCCAGTAATGATAATGTTGGGCCACTCGGTATTCCCTGTTCCTGCATTGTTTCCAGAATTTCCCTCATTGCAAGTGGGATAAGCAGACTTTTCGGTAAATCCTTCGGCCCGAACGGCTGTCCTACAGGGTCTTTACCGGTAAGCAGATTCAATGTTGTACCGAACATAGGGGAAAGCTTGTATCTTAGAAAACTGCCAATTACACCGGCTGTAGTTCTTCTGCCGAAACCTACATCTTCGCCGCGAATCGGGTTTATTTGTCCTGTAATGGATGATTTGACTTGCCCAGAGATTATCCTTGATAATAACACAGTTACTTGTGAGATTCCAGAAAGCGGGTCAAGTCGGGTTTTGCCTATCTTTATTTTGCCAAAGTCTGAGGATCGTGGATCAAACTCAAATTCTTCATCATCGAGCGTCAATGCGGCAAGAGCATAAACCATACCCATACCTATTATATATCTTGCATATTCTTTAACAATTAACCTATGAACCCTCTTGTTTTTACCGAATACAGCTTTAACGGGAGTCGTGAAAAGCCCACCGAGTAACTGAAATCTACTTGCAACATATCTCGGAGCAAAAAACGCAACATTCAAACCTTGAGCAGCTTGTTCAAATACTCCTAAATTGCCACGTCCAGTGGCTATATTTACATAGTTCGCTATTATCTTTGCTTCTTCCAAAGTGACATCCCCATGTTTTGATAACCCAGTCGCCATAACATCGAACGAATCGGCCCTAAGTTCATTCAAAAATGTTATATATGCCCTATTGGAACCGGCCAAACCTGGGAGCACTTTTTCGGCTGACTTGATTAGCTTCGATTGCATTATTTCTTCTTGTTTCGATAGCTGATAGCTGCCGTCTGTAGGGGCTAAAAACAAACCAGCTTTTGCATATAGTGGGGCGTTCGGCCTGTCTTTGAGGTCCTTTGCAATTTTGTCTTGTCTTTGTTCTGAAGAAAAAGCTTTAAACATAGGGACAAGATTTTTTATCGCCCTAACTGGATGTCCAAGTGCGATAAACCCTCCTTGGCGGAATACCGCTGAGAAGTCAAACGCTGTCATTATATTTCTTGCAACATTGAAAGGGTCTTGTAATAGCCGGCCAAATATGCTTCTTGGCTTTAAATTATTGATTCTCCGGCGAATATCTCTTTGCAATTCATCACGCTGAAATTGTAACTTTTCAAGTTCTTTACTTTTTGGTATTTCAACCGGTTTTGGTTTTGGTAAAATATCACCTGATTCAATTCTTTTTGTTAAATCTGTGATTCGTTTTTCAAGTTTTTCTTTTTGAGCAGGTCCACTTTTGGCTATTTTCTTTTTTAAATCGTCCCTGATAGACCGCAAGGCTTCTATTGCTTCGGTTCCTTTTTCTGCTTTTTTCTGCGTTTTTGGAACAATGCCTTTTTCAATGAATTGTTGAAGTTGGTTTATTTTTCGCTGTAGTCTTTTGTCCTGCCTCGCTTCTGCTTTAATCTCATTGAGTCTTTTGACTAAATCGCTTGCTTGTCGGCTTCGCCCTTCGGTAGCTTCGACAATAGCATCAACTACCGCCTGACGATTGATACCTGGTATAAGTGTTTCCATTCTTTTTACAACTTGATTGAGATTATTAACGCCGCCCCTTGAGGCGACATTCATTGCTATATCAGTTAAACTCTGAGCAAGTTCTGAACAATCCACTTTTGCCATTAGTTATTACAGCCTCCTTTTAAAAGATTCTTTGTTTTATCGACTAATCTGTTTAACTCAGTGTCTTTTTGAATAATTGACATTCGCCTGAATCTTGATACGCCCTTTTTGACGATACCTTTGGCTTTTAATTCTCCAACTTCTAACTCTAATGCTTCAACTCGTTTATTAGTTTTATCAAGTCTTTGTGTCAAGGTTTTGAAAACCTGTTTTTTGGCGGCTGTTAGTTTTTTGCCTGCCGCTACTTTCGCTCTATTCAATACTGATATTAAATTAAAATCCTTATTTATTGTTAATTTTTGAGCTGCCAATGCTCTGCCTTTTTCTGTCCCACTTGTAACTACCGCCCTTGTTAGTGAGTCAAATTCGTTTTCTATTCTTTCTATTTCTGCGGATTTTGTTTTAATATCCGCTTCATCTGTTGCTTTAGCTACAGCGTCCATTGCCTCTTTGTGCTCATTCTTTAATTCGGCCATTCTTATAGTAACGCCAGCGGTTTCAACGTCTGACAAAGCCCTTGGATTGGCGTTTACTTCTTCAGCTATTCTGTTGGCTTTGGATGGTATTTTTTCTTCCTGAGCTTGTTTCAAGGAATCATCCCAAGTTTTACGGCCTTTTGAATTGATCTCGTCAAGCCCTAATGATTTGCGATCTTCTGCCAATGATGCCTTTTTTGCCGAAGTTGCCGTTGTGAAATCAGCCTCTACTGTTTCAGCAATTTTCTTTTCAATTTCAGGGGTTTTCTCAGTTGTTGTCTGCTCTGGAACCCTTGGTGTTATTTTGCCAATAATGGCCTCTTTTGATACTGTAACTTCCCCCTCTGTAACGGCCTGGGGCTGGGCTTTGCGGGCTTCTATTTCTGCTATTTTCGCTTGCCTTTTTTGCTCTCTACCCGCCCCCTTTAATTCTTCAAGTAAGCCTAACTTGGCTCGCTTCTCTGTAG
>SDBT01013340.1_pt1 | contig 13178 bp, 14 predicted proteins | sample 2277101 | NCBI WGS metagenome assembly SDBT01 (sample SAMN10404973, study PRJNA504765) | marine sediment metagenome | isolation source: marine sediment core GS10_PC15, 103 cmbsf | place: Arctic Ocean: Southern Knipovich Ridge | collected 2010 | reverse complement strand
ATAAAAAAAACAAAAAAAAAAAATAAAAAAAAAGAAAAAAAAAAAAAAATAAAAAAAAATACATAAACTAAAACAAAAAAAAAAAAAAAAAAAGAAAAAAAACCAAAAAAAAATAAAGAATAATAATTTATTTTTAATAAAATAAAAAAAATAAATAGTATTTTTGCTATCTAGTTTTTTTTTTTTCAAAAAAAATCTTTTAAAAATCTTGTTTCTTAAATTAAATTAGTTATATATAAGTTATAGGCTAAAGCAATTTAAGGTACTCAAAAATTGGAAAAAAAAGAAAGACTTACTCCCAAAGAGAGAAATAGAATTAAAAAGTTACATAAAATAGAAAAAGAGATCAGAGCTTTAGGCCATAATGTAATAGCGGGCGTTGATGAAGTCGGTATTGGCCCCCTAGCAGGCCCTGTAGTATCTTGTGCTTGTATTCTTCCAAAATCTCTTTATATTGATGGAATAAATGATTCTAAAAAGATTCCAGAGGAAAAGAGATTAAAAATTTATGAAGAGTTAATTAATCATAAAGATGTGATTTACTCAATTTCTATTATAGATGTAAATATAATAGATCAAATAAATATCCATCAGGCATCTTTACTTGCTATGAAAAAAGCAGTTTTAGGACTGTCTATTAATCCTGAATTTCTATTATTTGATGGAAGAAAACATCCTGTAGTCTCAACTCCATTTAAAGCAATTATAGGTGGAGATGCTCTTTCAATATCTATTGCAGCAGCATCTATTATAGCAAAAGTTACAAGAGATAGAATTATGCAAGAGTACCATGATAAATTTCCAATGTATGATTTTTTATCGCATAAAGGGTACGGAACTTCAAAACATAGAAAAGCTTTAATAGAGCATGGTCCTTGTGAAATACACAGAAAATCTTTTGGGCCTGTAAAAATGCTATTTTGATTAAAGCAATATTTATTTTTTCTTATAATCTAAGATTAGATGGCAAAAATCTGCTAAAATTATTCCAAACATTCCATATATAAAATAAGAATTTTTTAGAAGCTTAACAAGTGATTTTTTATTAATTATTGGTTTATCAATAAAATAAAAAATTAAATATAAAAATCCTATAAGCCAAAGTATTCTTGTAATGCTTCCAAGTAAAACATTATGAGAAAGACCTCTATGCCTAAAAAAAACAGAATAGAATCTAAAAGGAAGAGTAAACATTCCTCTTATTGAAAATAATTTAATTTGATTAGCTACATCTAAGTCTGGATTCATGAATAGAGTAGAATATAAAAAAGCTAAGCTAAATACAATTAAATGGAGGATGCTTACTTTAAAAAAAAATAGTATACCGATTAAAATAAGAGGAAGAAAAAATATGTTAAATTTTATGTGTGTTTTATATAAAGCCATTATCTATCCTAAAACTTTTATTTTCAGGATAGATAATTATTTCATTTGCTTGCAATAGTTAAGTTGCCAAAACTTCTTGTTTTTCTTTGTATAATAGCATAATTAAACCACCATACATGCAAGAAAAAGCGCCAATTGCAATCACCCAGGAAGGTGATAAAATAACAGTAAGTAAGCTGCCTAAAAAAGGAGCTACAATTCCTCTTAAAGAAAGAATAAAAAAGTTGAGAGAACTGTAATGTAAGCTAGAGTCTTTTTTAGAAAAAACAGGTCCAGATAGTGACCATAATACGTGAGATCCCGCAATGCTAATACCATATAAGAAAAATGATAGATATAAGAAATAAATATGAAATTTAGTAAAAAATAAAATCATAAAAGATAAAGTAACAATTACACACATATGAAAAGAAAGTTTCATAATAGATTTTTTAGCGAGAGCTCTACCCCAAATGGGAGAAGATACAATGCTACCTAAACTTTTAAAAACTAAAAGAGCAGTAGTTAGTTGAGCTAGGTTAATATTTAAATTACTAAAGTAAATAGGAAGTATTGGATGTATTAATAAAATACCAGCTCCTGCAAATGTGTAGCCTATATGAAATCTTAAAAAATCTTTTCTGGTTTTTAAAAGATTATAACTTTCTTTTAAAGGATCAACTACTTTTTCTTTAAAGGAAAAAGGAGTTGGTTTTACATATTCTACTTTTGCATTTATAGGTACTTTAGCAAGTACCCATAAATTTAAAAGACCAATTAGTCCTGAAAAAAAATAAAAATATTTATATAATTCTGCATTATTTTTTAACAAAGGACTAAATTTAAAAGATAAAAGAACTCCAATAAAAAAAGCAAGTGATGATGCATTTGCAAAAAGTTTTGCTCTTTTTTCTTTTTCAATATTTAACTTTAAAGTTTCCATCCAAGCTGGAATTGACGCTCTATGAAAGATCATATAAAAAGCTGAGCTTATAATTACAAGCCACATACTATTAAAAAAGGGAATAAATAAAAAAAGTATGCAGGATAGGAAAGAAGAAAGTAGGATGCTTCTTCTTAGATTTTTAGAACCTCCCTTAGCGCTATTACCCCAAAAATAAGCAACAAAAGTAAAGCCTGGTCTTAGGGATGTTAAAACAGCTAAGATAAAAGAAGACGCTACAAACTGTGTTCTTAATATAAAAGGAGTAATGTTATACATGCAAAACAGCGGTTCTTTGATTACATTTGATAAATAAAGAGCGAACCTAGTTTTTTTATAATACCTATCTTTATCAACACTTTTATTAACAGTGCTCATTTAATGCCTCATAAATTTAATTTTATAAATTGAGATACATTATAAAGGATTTCTCTAATATAAGAAATTTAAAAAAAATAATAGGTATATAAATTATAAAAAATAATTTAAAACAATTAACCAAAGTAATTATAAGCAGTTTGTATTATTAATGTAATAGATTTAAAATTTTTATGTAATATAAAAAAATATTTTTATTGAAAAAATAATTAAAGTTTTATTTTTTAAATTTTTAAAAGAACCACTTCTTGACTTTGATAAAAATCAAAGATATAATTTCCATATAATCAAAGGAAATAAGATGTTAAAAAGCATGACAGGTTTTTCTAAAGAAAAAAAAGTTTCTCAATTGGGAAGTTTGTCTTTAGAAATTAGCTGCATCAACAAAAGATTTTTTGAATCTAAAATTATCCTTCCTAAAGAGTTTACAACATTTGAAAATGAAATAAGAAAAAAAATAGAAGAAAAAATTAAAAGAGGACAAATTTTTTTAAGATTTGATTTTTTCCCATCACAAGAGTCCATTTCATATTTTGTTCCTGATGAAAAATTATTAAAAAATTTAAAAACTTCTTGGGAAGACTTATCAACTAAGATAGGCTTTAAAAAAGAAGATATAACAATTGAATTTCTACTAAATGAACTTAAAAATTTCAAACAGGAAAAAGTTTATAATCTTGAAAAATTTAAAATACTTTTTTTTGAAATTTTCGATAGTGCGATAGATAAATTAATATCAATGCAATTAAAAGAAGGACAAAATTTACAAAAAGATATTGAAAAAAGAATTTTAATTATTCAAAAAGAATTAACTGTAGTAGAGAAGGAAGCTCCAAAAGTTAAAGAGATTTATAAAAATAAACTACAAAAAAGAATTGATGAGATATCTACAAATTTAGATATAGATGAAGATAGAATTTTAAAAGAAGTTGCTATATTTGCAGAAAAAACAGATATTACAGAAGAAATAATCAGATTAAAAAGTCATTTGTCTCAATTTTTAAAACTATCTAATGAAAAAGAATCTATGGGTAGAAAATTAGATTTTTTACTTCAAGAGATTTTAAGAGAAATAAATACAATAGCTTCAAAATCTGCATCTTTAAATATTTCAAAGCATATTATAGAAATAAAAAGTGAAGTAGAAAAAATAAAAGAGCAACTGCAAAATATAGAGTAATTATGCAAAAGTTAATAGGCAATTTAAATAAGGGTAGATTATTTGTAGTATCAGCGCCGTCAGGTAGTGGTAAAACAACACTTGTTAGAATGCTTACTAAAGAATTCCCAAATGTAATAGAGAGCGTATCTTTTACAACAAGAGAGATAAGAAATAATGAAAAAAAAGATTTAGATTATTTTTATATTTCAAAAGAAGAGTTTGAAAAGAAAATAAAAGAGAAAGAATTTTTAGAATATGCATCAGTATTTGATAATTACTACGGAACTTCTAAAAAAGTTATAGAAAAAGATCTAATAAATAAAAAACATGTTGTTTTAGTGATAGATACACAAGGAGCTAAAAAACTGATTAATAAAATCGATGCTACTTTTATATTTATTGCACCTCTTAGCATAGATGAGTTAAAAAATAGATTAAAACTAAGACAACAAAATAATGATAGTGAAATTGAAAAAAGACTATCTTGGGCAAAAGAAGAGTTAAAAGAGATAAAACATTATGATTATCTAATAATCAATGATGATTTAAAAATTGCATATGAAATATTGAAATCAATATTCATAGCAGAAGATAATAAAATAAAAAACGGAGTAAATTTTGGAAAATGATTATTTAACTAATGAAAAATTAAAATATAAATTTTTAAATAATTTTGATCTTGCTAATTTTGGTATTAAATATGCTCGAAATAAAATTGTAAATGATGAGCAAGTAACTTTAAAAGAAGTTTTACATATGTTGATAGAACTTCCAAATATAGTAGAGAAAAAAGCATAAGAAATGAAAGAAAAGATACTCATCACATCTGCTCTTCCTTATGCTAATGGACCTCTTCATTTTGGTCATATAGCTGGAGCTTATCTACCAGCTGATGCATACGCTAGATTCGAGAGATTAAAAGGAAATGACGTTTTATATATTTGCGGCTCTGATGAATATGGCGTTGCTATCACGATGAGCGCTGATATTAATAAAAGAACTCCTCAAGAGCACGTTGATATATATCATAATTTAAACAAAAAGCTTTTTGATAAGTTAAATATATCTTTTGATAATTATTCAAGAACTACCTGGTCTGGACATACTAAAACAGCCCAAGATTTTTTTTTAGATTTATATAACAATGGCTACATTGAAAAAAAAGTAGAAGATCATCTTTTTTCAAAAGAAGAAAATACATTTTTAGCTGATAGATACGTAGTTGGAACATGTCCTAAATGTGGGTATGACAATGCAAGAGGGGATGAATGTCAAAAATGCTCTGCTTCTTATGAAGCTAGTGATTTAAAAAATCCAAGATCTAAAATCACAAATTCACCTCTTATTTTGAAACCATCAACTCATTGGTATTTAAGATTTGATAAATTTAAAGATAAATTAAATAAATGGATAAAAGATAAACCATTTAAAGAAAATGTATTAAACTTCTCAAAAGAATATATAAACAATCTTAAACCAAGAGCTATAACAAGAGACTCTACATGGGGAATTCCTGTCCCGCTAGACGAAGCTAAAGGCAAAGTATTATATGTTTGGTTTGATGCTCCAATAGGATACATTTCAGCAACTAAAGAATGGGCAAAAAAAATAGGTGATGAAAATAAATGGAAGGATTATTGGTTTGATCCGAAAACGAAACTTGTAAATTTCATTGGTAAAGATAACATTCCATTCCACTCTGTTTTTTTTCCAGCTATGATAATGGGACAAAATAAGGAATATAAATTAGTAGACGATATTCCAGCTAATGAATTTTTAATGTTAGAAGGAAAACAATTTTCAAAATCAGATAATTGGTATATAGATTTAGAAGATTTTTTCAAAAATTTCTCGACTGATCAAATTAGATATTACTTAGCATCTATTGCTCCTGAAAATCATGATTCAGATTTTATGTTTAAAGACTTTTTATCAAAATGCAATTCTGATTTAGTTGGAAAACTTGGTAATTTTGTAAATAGAGTTTTAGTATTTATTAAAAATAACTTAGATAAAAAAATTGTAGATTCTAAAATACTTTTAGATGAAGATAAAAAATTTTTAAATGATATCAATTATTTAATAGATGAAGCAAATAATGCATATTCTTCATACAAGCTAAGAAAAGCAACTCAAATAATAATGGAGCTTTCATCTAAGGGAAATATATATTTCGATTTTAAAAAACCTTGGGTCCTAAAAAAAGAAAATAAAACAGATGAGCTTCATACTACAATAAACCTTTGTTTAAAATGTATAAAAGCTCTTAGTTTAATATCATTTCCAATAATTCCAACATCTGCAAACGAGATCTATAAATTATTAGGCTTTAATGATGATTTAAACAACCAAAATTGGCAAGAAGTGAAAAAACTTGAGCTTAATGTCAATAAAAGTATTTTAGAGCCAAAATTAATCTTTAAAAAGGTAGAAGGAAAAATGATTGATGATGAAATTGATAAATTAAAAGATACAAATGAAGAAAAAAATCTACCAGAAAAAAGCTATGAGCCATTAAAAGATGAGATTACATATCCAGATTTTGATAAAATGGATTTTAGAGTGGGATATATACAAGAAGCTCATAAAATAGAAAAGAGTAATAAGCTTTTAAAAATTATTGTAGATATTGGTTTTGAAAAAAGACAAATAGTATCAGGTATTGCAAAAAGTATAAATCCAGATGATTTAATAGGAAAAAAAGTAATAGTACTTGCAAATCTAAAACCGACAAAACTTATGGGAATAGAATCACAAGGGATGATAATAGCAGCTGGGGATGATGTAAAAAATTTAGAGATACCTTTTTTAGAAAAAGTTGAAAAAGGATCAATTGTATCTTAAATATTTTAGGGTGCTATTTTGCAATTTCTTAAGATATTTTAAACATCAAATAAACTTATTTCATGAGTTCTATAATTTATTTTTCTAATTGAATCTTCAAGACCAGTAAATCTTTTTAAAACTTCAGTATTGTTTATAGCAATAGAAATAGCTTTTTTTGTTCCTAAAATAATAACTAACCTTTTCCCTCTAGTAACAGCTGTATATAATAAATTTCTATATAGAAGTTTATAGTGAGTTGTATGGATAGGAATTATTATACAGGGACATTCACTTCCTTGATATTTATGCACTGATACTGCGTAAGCTAAAGCTATTTCATCTAAATCTGAAAAGTCATATGTTACTATTTTTCCATCAAACTTTATTACAACTTCTTGATCTATAGTATTGATTTTTATAATCCTACCAATATCACCATTATAAACATCTTTGTTATAATTATTTCTCATCTGCATTACTTTATCTCTTTCATGGAACCTTTTTCCTGCACGATAAAGTGGTTTAGAAGATGGGTTTAGAGTGTTTTGCATTAAGGTATTTAGGTTTTCAATACCAATAATTCCTTTTTTCATAGGTGCTATTACTTGAACATCATTGAACGGGTCAAAATGTTTATTTTTAAGTTCTTTATCTACTAAATATATAATTTTTTTAGCAATATTTTCAGGATCTTCAATAGGATAAAATTTAAAATCACTATTTTCATCTAAATCAATTTCTAAAAATTCACCTTTATTTATGTTATGTGCATTTAAAATTATATTCGAATTTTTAGCTTGTCTAAAGATGTCTGTTAGTTTAGAAAAAGGAATTTTCTCAGAGTTTATAAGATCATTTAAAATATATCCAGCTCCAACTGATGGAAGTTGGTCTATATCTCCTACAAAAATTACTTTTGTATAAGAGGGGATAGCTTTTAAAAAATGATGCATTAAAACAGTGTCTATCATAGAAGCTTCATCTACTATGATAAGATCAGTTTTTATTGGATCGTTTTCATTTCTTTTAAAACCACCATTTATAAAATCAAACTCTAGTAAAGAATGTATTGTAGATGCTTTTTTTCCTGTGATTTCAGACATTCTTTTTGCAGCTCTACCTGTTGGAGCACAAAGAGTAATATTTTTAGTTATTTGTTCATATATTTTTAAAATTACATTGGTAATAGTACTCTTACCAGTACCAGGGCCGCCCGTAATTATATGAACTTTGTTTAAAAGAGCTTTTTTAACAGCTATTTTTTGATTTTCAGCTAGCTCTAAGTTTAATTTTTCTTCAGTCCAATCAATTGCTTTATCTATTTTTATATCTCTTGTTTTTTTAGGGTATGAAAGTAATCTATTAAGTTCTAAAGCAATATTTTTTTCAAAATTATAAAAAGAAAGTAGCCATATAAAATCGCAAAGTGAACCATTATGGACTTTTTTATCTTGAATAAGCTCTGATTTTAAAATTAAAGAATTAATTTCTTTTTCAATCAAACTAAAATCTACTTCTAAAATTTTTTCAGCAATATTAACAAATTCTTCTTTGGGATAGCAGGTATGTCCTTGATTAGTTAATTCATATAAAACATATTCAATACCAGATTGTATTCTAATAGCGGATGTTTTTTCAAATCCTAGGCTATTTGCTAAATTATCAGCTATTTTAAAACCAATACCTGTTATATCTTTTGCAAGTCTGAAGGGGTTTTCTTTTATTTTTGAGATGGTATGATCGCCGTATATTTTATAGATTCTTTGAGCAAAAGATGAACTTATATTATTAGATCTTAAAAAAATAATTATATCTCTAATAACTCTTTGGATATCCCAACAATCTATAATTTGCTTTACTCTTTTTTTCCCAATTCCGTTAACTTCTAAAAGTCTAGAAGGACTTTCATCTATAATTTCTAAAGTATCAACTCCAAACTTTTGAACTATTTTTTCTGCGTAAATGGGACCGATTCCTTTAATAAGTCCAGATTCTAAATATTTTTGGATCCCTATTATACTATTTGGAGTTGTAACATTGAACTCTGTTACATTAAATTGCCTTCCAAATTTCGGGTGGGTTTTCCATTCGCCTGTAAGTTTTAAGCTTTCTCCCAATTGAACTGAGGGCATATATCCAGTAATCGTTGTAAAATCTTTTTTTTCATTTTCCTGAAATTTAGCTATTGTAAATCCATTATCATTATTTACATATATTATAGAGTCTATAAAGCCTGAAATTGTATCCATTATTTACATAATTTATTTTTTTAAAGTTTATCAATAACTTTGATTTGATTTAAATCATAAATTGAGATATATTAAAAATACTTTTTTTCCGAGTTAGCTCAGCGGTAGAGCAGTTGACTGTTAATCAATTGGTCGTAGGTTCAAATCCTACACTCGGAGTTTATAAGCCTCTCAAATTCAGAGAGGCTTTTTTTATATTGATAACAAAGATTTTTTTAAGTTAATTTTGTGATTTTTTTTAATTCTCGAAAATAGATTTTATGATATTCTCAAAAGTCCTGCTCTTTATGCAATGGAATCAAAATCTTTTGATAAATTAAAAGCAAAAGGTGATTTTTCTATCTTTATCGAATTAATCAAGGAATTAAATAATGGGGCAGAACAAAAATGGGTATTTTTTAATTCTACTGAAACTTTTGAAGTTAAAGTACTTTTAAAAGATGATGGATATGGTGGCGCTTATTTTACTTTATCAGACATAAAATAAATTTTTTAATAGAAAATTGTTAGGAAAATCAATTGTTAAATGTTATGCTTTTTCTATTCTAATCGATTGAGGAGAGGATTTTGACTAAACCTGTATTTGCTTCTCAGAGGCGTTGTTTCTGGGGTGATTGTCCAAATGAGAGTAAAGACTTAACTCTTATGAGGTGTTCGAGGTGTAAATCAGCTATTTATTGCAGTACATCTTGTCAAAAAAAAGACTGGTCTAGGCACAAAATTGTATGTATAGGAAAAAGTAATTTACAAAAAGATGAGGGTACTGCGTCAGTAATGATGAATCTGGTTGAAAAATCTTTTTTATGCGTAAATAAGAATGAGCAGTTGATGAAGTCAATAAAGGAAGCTGAAGCTCGTTTGGCACAAATTTCAGAAAAGCTAGGCGCTTCGGAGGCTCGTTTAAATGGAGAAAGGATTTTTAGGGAAGCTCAAAAATGCAATAGAGAAATGCTTGTCCCTGATTGGAGTAGGCTAGATATGTCAAATCCTCTAGCAATATTTCCGAGAAGTATAGAAGATGGGTTCAAGAAATTAGAGAGTTTAAAAGAAGAAGCAGAAAGACTAATAGAAGAATATTCTAAGAAAAAACCTCCTTCGCTAGATCATCTCTCTAATGGAGAAAAAGAAGAGCTTCTCTTTAAAACTATTAATGATAATATATATCAAATTGAGGTTGTTTCGGATAGAATTCTATTTTTAATTTCGAATGGATGTGGACTAGTAGATGGGAAGTTTTCCGAGAGGGTTAAGCAAAAAGTCCAATTAATAAACGATTCAAATCTTCAGCTTGAAATAAATGTGCTGATTTCAATGAAATCTGGATTGTTTTCATAGTCTCTACTTTAAGGGATTGATTTATTTCCGAAAAAGAGATTAAGTAAATCCTAGACAATAATAAAAAAACAAATGATTTTAGAAGGTATTAAGATTTTTTATTAGACTGTGTACGTATAAAATAAACAAATTGTAAAAGATCATTTTCACTTAGGGTTATTTTTTCTTTGATGACAGGACCTATGGCATTCATTTGAAAATTAAGTGTATTGCAATTTTTCATAAAATCAATCCAAATTTTTATAACTTTCATACTCATTAGTCTTTGATAATTATTCATTTTTTTTAATTCTTTTATCATTTTTTTATTATCTAAAGTGTCATCAATATCAACTTTTTTATTAAAAATTATTTCAAATTCCCTTTTAGCTCTTTTTGATAATTTTGATTGATTAGGTAAATTTTTAAAACTATTTAAAAAATAAGTAAATGTTTTATTTATTTTTATATCTCTTAATATTAAAGATGTAAAAGATATTCCTATTATTACTGCAGAACTAAAAATAGCAAATGGTAAAGTTGATATTAATCCAGCTCCACAGCTAAAGCCAAAACTGCCCCCTAAAGCTAATGCCAAATAATGGGCTAAATTTAGTAATCTTTCAGAAGTAATAACACAATCATTTATTTTTTTAGAAATGAGTTCGATTTTGCTTGTTTGTTCTATAAATTTTTTACGATCGATTGCAGATGGTTCTAAAACGTTTATATGATGTAAATTTGTAGCAACTGCCATGACATACCTTCTTTTAAAGTTCAAAACTTTAACATTAAGCATTAAAAAGATCAAGGTGTTATTATTGAGGTTTATATGTAAAAAAAATATTATTATTCTTTTGAATTAACAATGAGTAGTAATAATTATTTAAAAAAAAATAAACTTATTAATTAGAAAAAGCTTTGAAAAAGAAAGAAGCAACTTTGCTAAAGGAAGATGCACAAATAATAAGAGCTAAAGATCTGGAAAAGTTTAAAAAGTTAGTAAATGACCCAACTCCTAAAACTGGAAGAAGAGTAACGTTAAATATTAGTGCAGACCAAATTAAAGAATCTGAAGATCAAGGCTTTGATTTGTATTATTTAGATAAAAAATTATTATATGTTACTTAGTATTGTTATTTATTATATTTATATTGACTGTTAATCAATTGGTCGTAGGTTCAAATCCTACACTCGGAGTTCTCAATGAAAATAGGGCAGTTAGGTAAAATACACTAACTGCCTTTTTTTTGTTTTGCCACAATTTTGCCCCAATAGCTCACAACACTAAATAAAAATAAATAACCAAATTTATAAAATATAAATGCGAAAATTTAACAAATTTGAATCAAAAGTGTGTTGAGAGTGTGGCATTGAGAAAGATGATTGTTTTTAAATATCTTATCTTAAAACTTTTAATACTAAAATAACAATTGATTAATAATCATATGCTTGTGTTTTTTGTCTTAAAAATGATATTGTTTATAACTCTAAAAAAGGAAAACATATGGCTTCGATTAGAAAGCATCAAACAAAAGATGGAAAAATAAAAAGGTAATAAAAATGAGTATTCAAAGAACTCCATCAATCATAAATTTAGAAAACTGTGCTTTAGGATATTATGAAGTAGAACTAATGGCAATTGCTAATAAAGATGAAAGTTTAATTACAGGAAGTAAAATATTAGATAGGATTATGGATGCTACTATAGAACTTAGTGAAGCTTTTAGAAATGCAGAAAAAACACATTCTAATGCATCATTACAAAAATATTTAATTACCATACTTCCAAAAAATTACAAATTGCCTTTAGAACTTTTTAAATCTATTGAATGATATTTCTTAAAATTATCAGAGATAAAAAGGAAATCTTTAATTATCTTTGTGTTTTTTTATTTTTAAAAAAAACTTTCGTTTATAAATTTATCTTGTTCGAGTTGTGAAAAATATTCAGATTTTTTATTTTGATGGTTTACAACTTTTTTTTTATGACAAGAAAAAAGAGTAAACAATAGAAATTATTATAAAAAAAACAATAATGATAATATAAGGAAAGTTATTCCTAAGTGAAATTTCCAATCTTTTTTTTAAGTGATTTTTCTACTCATTTTAAATTAGTATTTTTATTTTCAACTATTTTTATAACCCTAGCTGCTAATGAATCAATTGGTGCTCTGTCTTGATATCCAACAACCTTAATGTATCTAGTTCCCCAAAAAGTAAGTATAGGAGTTGTGTTAGATGTGATTTGAACTAAATCAGTGAAATCTGCTTTTCTTATAGCTGTTTCTAATTTCATATTATCTTCCTTTTATTTGTTATTTCTAATTATAGTATAAATGGTATAATTGAAATATTAAAAACTTTTTCAATATTTTGATATGGGATAAACAGAATGAATAATTTATAAATATTTTATAAAGGTCCTTCTTGCTCAGCTTTTATCTCAGCACTAGCTTTATCACTAATTTCACTAATAATATCATAATCAAATGCTAATTTAATATTTTCGCTCCAAAATTGAGTGCTAATCAAATCTGGATTAGAATTAAATTTTTCAAAATATTGATTTTTTGTGTAAAAATTAAATACTTTGTTAAAGCCATCCGAATCATGAAATTTATCATCATCCCAACGTTTTCTAATAATCGATTTAAAACTTCCAGGAATGGAATTAATATCTAATAAACGATGATAAATACCAATAAATGCAGAAAATATTCTTGTTAAAATATTACTATTACCAACTTGCTTATCACTATCAGAATAAAGCTTATTAATGTTTCTAGAGATCAAAATTCCTTTTTCACGTTCTTGCTCAGTATATTCAAATTTTTTATTTTCAACTATTTTTATAACCCTAGCTGCTAATGAATCAATTGGTGCTCTGTCTTGATATCCAACAACCTTAATGTATCTAGTTCCCCAAAAAGTAAGTATA
>SDBT01013339.1_pt1 | contig 13178 bp, 9 predicted proteins | sample 2277101 | NCBI WGS metagenome assembly SDBT01 (sample SAMN10404973, study PRJNA504765) | marine sediment metagenome | isolation source: marine sediment core GS10_PC15, 103 cmbsf | place: Arctic Ocean: Southern Knipovich Ridge | collected 2010 | reverse complement strand
GCCCTCTGATGTGGTTATCGTTTTGGTCGTTGGTAAAACTACCTGTGCAATTAAATTAACATAGGGGACAGGCTAGATAAACTTAATAATGAAGGTCATTTAAAATAATAGTTTATAAATATTCTAAAAATTAATTCTGTTTAAATATTGCTTATAAGGAACTAATACATGACTTTAAAAGAAAAAAGTTGGAGAATTTTACATTTTTCTGATCAATATATAACAGTGGTAACAAATACATTGGAGGGGGCAATAAAATCCGGGAACCCATCTGTTATTATTTCTGATAATATTATTTCTGAGAAATGTCTCATTAACAAGACAAAATATTGTGATTATAGCATAATAATTTCCCTGTTGTTTCTTTTTTATCACTGGATAGAGCTTGTTTTAAAGGGTTTTCTTTTAGTATTAGTAAAAGAAGATGCTGATATAAAAAAAATAGCCCACCATAATGTAATAAAATTATTAAAAGAATTTAAAAATAATTTTCCTAACGAAAAAGATATTATTAATTTCTTTGAGAAATACACTAAAAAAAACAACATGCCAAATTTGTTAAAAATGTTCTTTAATAAAAACAACCTATCAGTAAGAAATTATTATAACTTTTTCAGATACCCCCTAGATAGAAATTTTAATATTAAATATGATTATAGTAGCATTCAATATAAAAATAAAGAAGGGTTAGCTTTCTTCGAAGATCTATTAAAAGATATAAATAGATATAAAAAACACATTGTTAAATTGGGACGGGATCTCAACAATAAATAACTAAAAATTTTAGACTGTTTCATTTTTGTAAACCCATTTTTCTACACAGTTACTTATTTAATTATATAACATTTATTTTAAAATATAGGAAAGGCTTAACTAAGATGATTAAAAGATTAAACATAGATTATAAAAAAACGTGTTCTTGCCCAGATAACCATACTAATTGCCTTACTGCGAAAGACTGGGTCCGTAATCAAGTTGCTATTTGGGAATTCTTTTATGAGAAAAGAGATATTCGAGATAAAGACATCCATCCCGCTGTATTTCCAATTGCTTTGCCCGAAAAATGTATCCAGCTTTTTACGCATAAAGGGGAATTAGTGCTCGATCCCTTTTCGGGGATTGGTACAACTCTTATGGCTGCTCGAGATTTAGATAGGAATGCAGTTGGGTTTGATCTTAATCAAAAATATATTGATTTGACAAAAGAAAGACTTGGCCAGTTAAAAATAGATTATGGAGACAAGAAACAGAGTGCGGGGTCAGGTCTTGAAATATAACAAATGGATAGCAAAATATATTGGCGTGAGTATACTACAGTGAGCAGGGTGATTAAAAAAATTAAAACGAGAAGATAAAAAGTGATATTGCAAGACCTGACCCCAGGAATTTATGACCCCAGGAATTTACGTGCAACCATTATCTGAAATTATGTTTTTAGCATGGAGGGATTTTATGTCTTCAATTGTGGAGCTTTGGAGAGAGAAAAAAGATTTTTTAACGGATAAGAAAGTCAATCAAATTATAGGAATTATTGGAAATGGTAAATTGACGGATTTAAGTCAGACTTCAAAGGAATTTAGAGAGCTTTTAAATATAATTCCAACAGACTTATTGTTAGTTTGGGCTAATGAATGCTTAGAAGAAAAGTTTGATAATAGCGGGTTTGTTTTACAAGATGTAATTAATCAAATTGGTATTAGGTTAGGTTTTGATGTAGAGTATGGGGTTTACCGGGGAAGCAAAAACAAAATCGGGTATGATGGCATTTGGAAAACAGCTGAAGGATTTAGTATTATTATAGAAGTCAAGACTACAGATGCATATAGGATTAATTTAGACACTATATTTAACTATCAAAAGAACTTAGTAGAAAAGAAGCAGATTATCATGGAATGTTCCTCAATTCTTATTGTTGTCGGTCGTCAAGATACGGGTGATTTAGAAGCTCAAATAAGAGGTTCACGTCATGCATGGGATATACGATTAATAAGTATAGAATCATTATCCAATCTATTAGTGCTGAAAGAAAAATTAAATGATACTAAAACTTCTATGCAAATTAATTCTATATTAAAACCAATGGAATATACTAAATTAGACAAATTAATTGGTCTGATTTTTACTACAGCAAAAGATTTGGAAATTGAGGAAATTGTTGAAAATGATTTCAACGAGAATAATGAAAATAATAAAATAGTTGAAAAAATCAGGAATAAGCCGGTAGGTTTTCATTCAGAATGTGTTGTAAAAATCGAGGATAAATTAAAACTAAGCTTTCATAAACAATCCAGAACATCATATCTTTCAGATAGAAAAGAAGTATGTTTTACACTTGCAGTATCAAAGATTTATACAGGTGGAACTCATGATGCAAAATACTGGTTTGCTTTTCATCCTCATCAGAGAGATTTTCTGGAAAATGCTAAAAATGCATTTGTTGCATTCGGATGCGGTAGCAGTAAGAATCTTTTTCTTGTTAATTATAATGAATTTAAAAGTCTGTTAGATTATATGTGGAGAACCGAGAAAGCAAACAGAATGTACTGGCATATAAATATTTTCAAAGATGAAGATAATTTTACCTTACAATTACCTAAGAAAAGTGAATTTAAAAGTATTAATAATTTTATGGTATAAAAACTAACGTCAGATAACAATATATTTCCATTCGGTACGCACATTTCTCAGCCTAAACTAGGAGCCAGCTAAGGCGGGGAAACGCCGGAAATACAAAACATTATATAAAATCATGGGCGAAATCGATAATAGGAAAAAGAGCATTGGATATCTATTAAAAAGAGGTGATTGCAGTAGTGAATCATGAATTATACGTAATGGATCACATAAAAGAGCTATCCGAACTTCTTGATTTTGAATATAACTCTCCGGATCACAACAACAAGAAAGATCCATTGGATGAGCTTATGTATATCTTGCTCTCCAGAAGGACTAGAGGAATTGGATACGAAATGGTTTATGATAAGTTAAAAAAGAAATTCCCAAATTGGGAAGATGCAGCCAAGGCTCCTTCTCAGCAAATTCTTCGGGTCATCGAAAGTGCTGGGCTTGGCCAAAAACGGGTGAGGGAAATCAAAGAGAACCTTTGCATAATCCATAAATGCTTTGGGGAATATTCCCTAGATCAGCTAAGGAAATGGCATAACGTAAAAGTGTTCGAGTTCCTCACGTCTCTTGAAGGAATAGGTCCTAAAAGCGCCTATTGCATTATGATGTATTCTCTAGAAAGAAAAGTTTTTCCTGTTGACACCCACGTCAATAGAATATGTCAGAGATTGGGCCTCATCGAAATAGGACTTGATCATAAGAAGGGACAGACATTATTGGCAGATATCTTTCCCACTCCTCTTAGATACTCTCTTCATGTAAATATGGTGGCTCATGGTAGGGATGTCTGTCGTTCCACGAACCCTCGTTGTAGCAATTGCATCATAGCGGGTTTTTGTAAATGGATTAGACTCAGAAGTAAGATTGGTGGGAAGCATATATTTGCAGATCTATTTGCGGGTGCTGGGGGGATGAGCCTTGGATTTGAAAGGGCAGGATACAATCTCAAGATGGCTATCGATTCAAATTCCAGAGCATGTGCTACATTTATCCACAATAGAACATATCTTGATGCTGAAAAGGTAATCAATGAAGATATTGAAGATATCAATCCCGAAAGGTACGCTGAAAAGGGAATCAAAGTCATTGTAGCCGGTCCACCCTGTCAGGAGTTTTCCCGCGTTCGGAAGAACGGGTTTGGCGAGACCGGCAGAAACGAACTATACAAGCAGGTTCTACATTTCGTGAAGGTAATAAAGCCGGTTTTCGTTGTCATCGAGAATGTTCCCGGAATGGCGAGCCATCTAAACAGGAAATATGTTAAAAAAGTGGAAGATGGGTTGCGAAAACTGGGTTATGCAGTCCATTCAGAAATGATTAACGCAAAACATTACGGTATACCACAAAATAGACTCAGGCTATTCTTTATAGCAAGACGTGTTTGCAAGGACTCCTGGGAAGCCACAGAAAGAGTCGTAAATAGAGTATGGGAACGCATCCATCTGGAAAAACAGGATACCATAGTAAGCTTTCTTCAAGGTATTTCCGGGCTCCCAAGACTCTCTCCAGGAAGAGGGGCGGATCTTCTTGGAAATGACGGTAGGGGTAAATTTTCGGATTATGCTCTTAAGATGGCATGCAACGATGGGATTATTTTTAACCATATTGCCAGGAAACATAATCCGAGAGACCTTGAGGCATACGCTACCATGGAGGAGGGTGAAAACGCCCTTGACCTACATAGAAAGAGACCCAACCTGATGCCCTACTCAACAAAAAACTTCCCGACAAAATTCTTCAAAATCAGGAGTCATGATCCGTCACCAACCATAGTTGCCCATTTACGCAGGGATGCGAATTCCTTCATACACCCTAGGGATAACCGGGGAATCACACCCAGAGAGGCTGCGAGGTTACAGTCTTTTCCAGACAACTATCGATTCTTGGGTTCTTTCGGCCTTCAGTTTGAGCAGATAGGAAACGCAGTCCCTCCGCTTCTAGCAGAAGTTATTGGAAATGCGATCATGGAAGAACTCGATTCTTTCGAGAGGAAAAAAAATCATGGATAGATATGAAAATTTACCCCCACGGGCCCATGCAATGGTTGCCTCAATGCGGGCAATTGGTTACGACTTGGCCACGGCTATTGCCGATCTCATAGATAACAGTATCTTCGCAGGTGCAAATAATGTATGGATCAAGTACCACTGGGAGGGTTCAGATTCTTGGATTTACATACTTGACGACGGTCATGGGATGAGGGAGGAGAAACTCAGGGAGGCAATGAGGCTTGGAAGCCAGAGTCCATTAGATGAGAGGGATCCAAAAGATCTTGGGCGATTCGGCCTAGGACTGAAGACTGCCTCGTTCTCCCAGTGTAGAGTCACTACAGTTTACACAAAAACACCGGAGGGTGTTACTTCTGTAAGGTGCTGGGACCTTGACCATATTGAAGAGACACAGAGATGGGAACTTGACACCATCCCCCCAGAAAACACGGAATCAATATTGGCAAACCTTGACAGCCTGTCTCACGGGACAATGGTACTATGGCAAAGGGTCGACAGGGTTGTCGAGGTGGATGATCCCGACGATAAGGAGGGAATGATGACATTTTACAATAAATTTCTCGCGGTGCAAAGATATCTCGAGATGATTTTCCATAGGTATCTCTCACCACCCACAAATCTAAGAATTACACTTGGAACGGCTGAACTTAAACCGTGGGACCCATATCTCAGGAATAATTCCTTTACCCAGGAACTTGCAAGCGAGAAATACGAGGATGGTACGGTTCGTGTAGTTCCTTTTGTGCTCCCCCATGTATCGAAAAGAACAGATGTGGAAAATGATTCCGGAGCAGGACCCAAAGGATGGAATGCACAGCAGGGATTCTACCTCTACCGTAACAAGAGGATGATAGTGCCGGGAAGTTATTTGGATTTTAGGATCGTACCTGAGGAACATTACAAACTGGCCCGAATAATGGTAGACATCGATAACCGGATGGATCACGAATGGGGGATAGATGTTCGAAAGGCTACTGCAAGTCCCCCCGACAGATTACGGGCAGAGTTTGAAAAGGTTGCAAAGGCAACCCGTAAAGTTGCAGTAGAAGTGTACAGGGCGAGGATGGGAACCGTTCAAACAACTAGGATCAGAGGCACGAGTGAGATCTGGAAGAGGATGAGAAGGGGGGATAAGATCATATACGAGATTAACAAGAAAAACAAGGTCGTTAAGGAGATACTCGATGAGGTATCTCCCCCCACCTCCTGGACAAACAAACTATTCCATGTGATCGAAACAACGGTTCCCTACAGGTTGATTTTAATGGACAATAGTGAGTTGGAGGATTGCCATGTTAACCTGCTACCAGAAGCGAATATACCATCGCAGGAATTGATCGACTTATGTGTTGAGTTTTACAAAATGTACAGGGATAATGGTAGAGCCCATGAGGTGGCAATAGACCTGACATTGGCCATGGAACCGTTCAATACCCATCCCGCTTATCGAGCGGCACTGGACTCATTGGACAGGAGGTGTGACGACAATAGACAGGGTTCATGAGAATATAGTGAAGATGTCAATTACATATTTTGACGGGAAAGTTGTTAAACCGGAGGATATCAGAACTTTCATCGAAAGGGCGAAATCCCTCTATCCCCATGCGGAACTGAACAAGGCATGGCTTTTCAGGAAACTCGAGAGCACACATGCTATTATCGTTGGAACCCCGGATTTCCTCGATAACAAAACAGATCACGAGGATTGGTTCAATCCTTCAGCCAACGCCTCAATCCGCAGGGAATTCGAGTGGCATTTCTGGGATCATTACAAAATATACTCGACCACGGTAAAAGGATGGCCCACGAGTGTGGTAAACAGCATGGATAGACTGTCTAGCGAGATCCTTTCAAGGATAGAGGATCCATACCGGAAGGGGGGGTGGGATCGGCGAGGAATGGTCATGGGAAGCGTCCAATCGGGAAAAACCGCGAATTACACGGCCCTGATAACCAAAGCAGCCGATGCGGGTTACAAATTATTTATAGTACTTGCAGGGGTTCACAACAGCCTTCGTAGCCAAACCCAATCCCGTCTGAACGATGACTTCCTGGGTTATGATATTGATAAGGTTCAGAAGCTAACGAGGAGTGAAAAGAAGATTGGAGTAAGAGAACGATTCAATGACCATAAGATCGTCTATACACTGACAAGCAGTGACGAGAAGGGAGATTTTAGAAAGGCTATTGCCAGCCAGAGTGGAATCCCTCTTTCCCAGGACGGTCCACCGATAATTCTCGTAATCAAGAAAAATGTTACCATCCTCCGTAATCTGATCAACTGGGTTCCATCTATTGTGGGTGTTCGCGATTCAAACAGTCAATGGCATATCCCGGATATTCCAACAATAGTAATAGACGATGAATGCGATTACGCATCAATCAATACAAGGTGGCCAGAACGGGACGAGGACGGGAACATCAACAACGAGTGGAATCCCACAAAAACAAACATGTTAATCAGGAAATTGATAAAAATGTTCGATAAAAGTGTCTACATCGGTTATACGGCTACTCCATACGCTAATATCTTTATACACAAGGATAATGAAACACACAAAGTATACGGGGAGGATCTCTTTCCCCGCAGCTTCATAATAAGTCTACCTACCCCCAGCAATTACCTCGGCCCCGAGAAAGTATTCGGTCTCGAACAGGATCCAGAACGGGACGTAGAGGAGGTTGATCCCCTACCGCTGGTACGTGTGATTGATGACTACCAAGACGCGATTCCCGACAGACACAAAAAGGATTTTATTCTTCCATTTCTACCCGAGAGCATGAGATATGCCGTTAGGTGTTTTATTCTAAGTTGCGCTACCCGTTCTATTCGTCAAGAAGGGACGACCCATAATTCCATGCTCATTCATGTCACAAGGTTTACCGCAGTTCAAGGACTTCTTTACGAGATGGTAGAGAGTGAACTTCGGGATCTGATGGCGAGAATCATGAGCGGTGAGAATCTTGATGATTTCAGGAATATCTGGGAAAATGACTACTTGACCACGACGAGAAATATGGCTAATTACAAACCCCCCTTCCGTGATGCCACCGAGTACACATGGGATGAAATCAGGGGAAGATTAACCAATACTACAAGATATATCAAGGTAAAGGAAATCAACGGAACCTCAAGAGATTATCTAGATTACAGGGAATTTGAGATACAGGCAAATATCAGGTACAAGGCTGGAGACGAGGTGCCTTGGGAGGAGCGCGGCTTGAGTGTGATTGTTATCGGTGGTAACAAGCTCTCCCGCGGTCTGACGCTCGAGGGGTTGACTGTGAGTTATTACCTGAGGGCTTCAAGGATGTATGATACATTGATGCAGATGGGACGATGGTTCGGATATCGTGATGGATATAGTGATCTGTGCAGGATATTCACAACCGGGGAACTGATTTCTTGGTATAGAGACATAGCAGCGGCCACATTGGAACTCCGAGAGGAGATTAATTACATGGCTACCATTCACAAAACGCCCGAGGAATTTGGCCTTAAGGTTCGAAGCCACCCTGGAAGACTCGTGGTTACATCTGCGGGAAAACGTCGAAATGCAGAGCAGATTCAACTTTCATACGATGGAAAAATACCAGAAACCATAATCTTCGATAGACAGTATAACAAAAACAACTTCAATGCTCTGAAGAGTCTGATAAGCGAGATTGGGCGTCCACCAGATAAAGAATTCAAACCGGCAACGCCACGCTACCACTGGCAGAACATATCACCCAAAATGATCGTTAATTTTCTGACAAGATATCAGCAGCAGGAAGAGGCAATGAGAACGGTCAAAGCAACAGTCCTTGCCAGTTACATTGAGAGACAGAATAGAAACGGTGAGCTCACAACGTGGAATGTTGTGATTGTATCCAAACCAGCAAAGGCTAATAAGGTCATTGATGTTAATGGTTACAGCGTGGGTTGCATTTTCAGAAGGCCATTTCCGGAGGGTTCTCTAACCGGTTCGTCAATATCTTTTAAAAGGCTGGTAAGTCCGGCAGATGAGATGTTGGACCTCACAGATAAGGAGAAAGAACGGGCACGAGAGTATGACAGGAAAAGGGGTAAAGGGAAAGATGGAGATTTTACCCCTTCCGGTCTCGGTATCAGGTATCTTGGTAGACCAAAAGAACGTGGGCTTCTGTTGATATATCTTCCGCATGGAAAGGACGAGAAGACACGCAAGGAATACGGGGGGCCGGAGGATCCTGTGGTGGGCTTTGCCATCAGCTTCCCGAGCAGCGATACAGCAATTCCGATAGAATATCTGGTCAATACAGTATATGCAGAGGATAAAGGGAGTGATCTTGAATGATGAAAAGGATGGAAGAAAAAATCGAGAACATATGGAAAACCATCGAAGAAAAAGTTAAACGGGGCAGTTACACAGATAATAGAGTATATCAGAGGTTGGATCTAGAAAGGGAGACCGGAATCCGTCTGGGAGTGATTGCACCGGGAGATATTAGAGAACTTCTTATTCAATTAACACCAATCGAGAAAACCGATTTTTCCCCACCAAAGTGGGTAGGCATGCGATTCGAAATCATAATATTGGACGTGCCTGACAAGGGAACACGACATATCAGACTGTATCTCAACAAACAGGAACATAGAAGTGTCTTCACAATGGTGTGTGCAAACATAGTGGACACACTTATCGAAGTTTTGAAACCAGAACACAGAACCTTGCAGCTACTGGCCTGCTTGGAGAAATGGACCCACTTCTTTCGGAAACATGGTATTGAGGGATTATCCAAGGAAGCCCAGAGGGGATTATTTGGCGAGATTTCTTGGATTCAAAAGCTTCTCACGGCAGGTATGAACGAATGCAAGGCTATCGAATCCTGGCATGGATGCAGGAGGGGGTATCACGATTTCGAATCTGGTGGGAAGATTGTGGAGGTGAAGACAACAATATCTAAAGAGCCCCGCAGAGTCAGAATAAATAACGAGAGACAGCTAGATGACAGGGGATTTGACGAGCTGTTTCTCTATGTGTTAACCTTGCATCCATCATTCTCAGGAGGCCAGAGACTTCCAGATTTGATCAATGCTATCCGTTTCAGCCTTATAAGTAACATCGCTGCGAAGGAGTTGTTCGAGCAACTACTTCAAGATGCAGGTTATCTAGATGTTCACGAGGTGTTGTACAATGATGGTTATATCGTAAAAATCGAGGAGGTCTTCCAAGTCAGGGAGGGTTTCCCAAGAATTATTGATTTACCATCGGGGACTGGAGACATCTCATACTCCCTGACAATCTCGGCCTGTTCCAGTTTCCTCGTGGACCTCGATGATGCCATCAATGTTTTCTTGGGAGGTGAACAAATTGGCAGATCTCTCTGAGGCTTACCAACGTTTTCATTCCGATATTACTACAACCGCACTTGGACTTGACATGCTGAGGGAACACAAGTTCGTGGAGGATGTGGGTGAGATGCTTGTCGAGGCAGGGGAGCTGGATGATTTTGTGAGATCTTCCTACAAGGGACGTGGGATGAAGATTGATGGGTACTGTTTTGACGAGGAATTTAGCAATCTCAACCTTATCATAGCATACTGGAAGGATGAACCCGATATCTTGAAGGCCAAGGTAACCAACACCGTGGTAGAAGCAGAATTCAAGCGTTGCATTCAATTCTTCCAGCGTAGTAAATCGGAGCTCTACAACAGAATCGAAGTGGCGAACGAGGCCCACGATCTCTCGAGGTTGATTCATGAACTCAAGAACGAGATAATCGGTGTGAGAATAATCCTCATAACGGACGGGATCACTGAAAAAAGGGCTGCGACGGTTGAGATAATCGACAACATAGAATTCAGGCTTCTCATCTGGGACATGGAGAGGATTCTCCACTTCATCGAAACCGGTGAAAAGGAGATTGTAGTTGTAGATTTTCTTGAAAATAGTGGCGAGCCCATCCCATGCATCAGTTACGAAAATGGTAATGAAATCTACGAAACCTATCTCGCATTTATCCCAGGTCAAACACTTGTAGATTTATATTCACAATGGGGAACAAGGATGCTCGACATGAATGTCAGGGTTTTTCTCTCGGGTCGGGGCAAGGTAAATCGGGGAATACGTGATACGATCATGAGTGAACCGGATATGTTTTGTGCATACAACAATGGCATTACTGTATTCGCCAGAGAACTCGAATTTGTCACACTGGACAATGGCTCTCGGGGAATTGCTAAAGCAAAAGATTTTCAGATTGTGAATGGAGGGCAGACCATCGCCTCATTATACCACACCAACAAGAAACAGAAAGTAGATCTGTCCAAGATACACGTCCAGATGAAGGTTGTGGTGATTAACGATCCCGAAAAGATCGGTACACTTGTACCCCGAATCAGTGAATATTCCAATACCCAGAACAGGGTCAGTCTTGCAGATCTAGCAGCCAACGATCCTCCACATCCCGAGCTTCACGAGATATCAAAACGATTGCTTTCTCCAGATCCCACCGGCGGTTCAAGGATGACCTACTGGTTCTACGAGAAAGCCAGGGGCAGTTACGAGGAGACCAAACGTCTGGAAGCCAGGACACCAGCAAAAATGAGGGAATACCAAGCGAAATATCCGAAGGCTCAGAGATTTGACAAGAGTATATTCGGGAAGTCCTGGAATACTTATCTCAGAAAACCCCAAACTGTCAGTCTGGGAGCACAGAAAAACTTTGCCAACTTCAACCTCTGGCTGAGGGAGCAAGAGGGAGAGGATCTAGCCGAGTTTTTCAAGAAGACGGTGGCACTTGTTATGTTATGGAAGAATGCTGAGCGTGTTGTCCTTAGGCAGTCTTTCGAGGGATACAGACACAACATAGTTACCTATACCCTAGCCTGGCTATTCGAGTTGACCGATTGCAAAATAGATCTTGATAGACTCTGGAACAGGCAGACTGTGGACGAATGCATACTCGAAGCTATAGAAGGTATGAGCCATGTGGTAAACAAGCATATACGAAACACGGATAAGAACATAACGGAATGGTGCAAGAAGGAGGAGTGCTGGTCTATACTGAGATCACAAAAGTATGTTTTAGCTCATGGGATCGAAAAAACTTATATCTCCTCAGAGGCAAAGAAAAAAGAATATGATCCCCGAATCAAGGCCGAGGTGGAGATAATCGATTTCTGTAAATCCAAGGGGGGCAAGGCATGGTGGCAGCTCGCGGTATGGTTAAAGAAAATGGGATTTCTTAGCGGGAAAGCTCGAAGCCAGTGCGGGAATATGGGCAGAACCCTGAACCGGGAAAAAGAGCCCAGCATTCGCCTGGCCACTCCGTGTAAAAAAATCTGGGAGTCTGCCGTCCTTAGAGGATGGAAGTGGGATGAGAATCCTATTTAATTTCCATGCGATGTTTAGTTTAAAATTTGGTAGGGATGACCAATACTAAATTGTTTAAATGGGGACACATCTCATTTTCTTAGATAATTAATATTTTACTTTTAAAATAAATACGGGTCTTGAAATATAACAAAAGCTATATTATATTTGCAGCATGACCAAGCAATCACAAATAGAATTTGCAGGAGCAATTTATTACATCACTTCCAGAAGAAATACTATACAAACGATCTTTCCCGATATTAAAAAAATTGGAGGGAGACATGAAAAGTGATATTGAAAGACCCCTTAATATTTTTAACAATTTATTATTAATTGGTTTTTGAAAAAATTAGTTGAATTAATATAAAAAGGAGGAGTTTATAGTGGAAACCACCAAAATAGATATTGACCTTGATGTTCATAAAGCAATACAACAAAGATTCATATCTTTTAGTGATACTCCAAACGAGGTTCTTAGAAGAGTTTTTGGATTAGAGCCTGCTGATAATAAACTTTCAAATATACAAAGAGAGGGCTTACATACACAAGGAGTTCTTCTAAAAAATGGTTTAAAATTAAGAAAAAAATATTGTGGGAAATTAGTAGAAGCTACAGTAGAAAAAAATCATATTAGTTATAATGGCAAGGAATACACTTCTCCTTCGGGAGCAGCAAGGGCTGTAACTGAAAATTCCGTTAATGGATGGATATTTTGGCAATACTATGATGAAAAAACTAGAAAATGGCAAATTCTTTCGAAACTAAGAGAAACTTTTTAATTTTAAGTATATAACGTAATAGAGAAAATTTAACAAGTAACTGGGAACGATTCTCTCTTCCCATTGAAAGAAGAAAGAGAATAGAGGGGGCCAGGTCTTACAATAAAACAAATGGATAGCAAAATATATTGGCGTGAATGTACTACAGTGAGCAGGGCGATTAAAAAAATTAAAACGAGAAGATAAAAAGTGATATTACAAGACCCCAAGAAGTTTTGAGAAATTTCTTAATCGGATGGTTGAGGCTTTAAGTATTATTATAGATAGACGTCCTAAAAGAAGGCCTCCTAAAATGGAAAGCTAAACCATAGAAAAATAGTACATAAACTTATTTTCAATATTTTGATTATAATGTGAAAGTATGATATTATGACAATATGAAAGGAGGTAATAATTATGAGTTTAACTAAAATAAATCCCAG
>SDBT01013338.1_pt1 | contig 13178 bp, 9 predicted proteins | sample 2277101 | NCBI WGS metagenome assembly SDBT01 (sample SAMN10404973, study PRJNA504765) | marine sediment metagenome | isolation source: marine sediment core GS10_PC15, 103 cmbsf | place: Arctic Ocean: Southern Knipovich Ridge | collected 2010 | reverse complement strand
AGCCCTCATCATATAAATCTGCTGCTTCAAGGATTCTATCATACACACTTCCCATGAGAACTACAATCATATCACTTTCCTGCAATTCATCCATAACTACCAACCATTGACCTAAATTAGGCATAATAAATATGCTAAAAAAAATAAAAAAAGCAAGAAGTATAACCAAAACAGATAATATCTTCTTGCCGGTAAATTTATTATATCGTTTCATTTCCACTTTATCCCTTGTCATTCTTATCTTTTTCTTATATCGTAGGACAGGCGTCTCGCCTGTCTATCCAATTGAATTTATTCCTTTTTAACTGGTAAACTGGGTAACCGGGTAACCGGCTAACTGCTCCTTGCTATTCCTTTCTTAAGCTTCTCCACCACATAATCCATCTGTTCTTCCTTTAAATTATTAAAAAACGGCAAGGCAATTGTCCTTTCCGTCACATCCTCAGTAATCGGAAAATCCCCTTCCTTATACCCAAACATCTTCCTATAAAATGGTTGCAAATGAATGGGTGTAAAATAAGGCTTGCATTGAACTCCTTTTTCATTCAGATACTCAATCAATTTATCCCGATTTATTTTTCCATCCAGTCTGACAACATAAACAAACCAGCTCATCCTACTAACATAAGGAGCAATAAAAGGAATTTCTACTTCCTCAACTTCCGCTAACTTTTCCCCATACATCCCTGCAACCTTTTCTCTCTTATCTAAAATCTCCTCAATCCTCTCCATCTGAGAACATCCCAAAGCTGCACTTAATTCATCCATCCGAAAATTATAGCCCAATCTTTCATGATCTAACCAGTATCCACTTTCTCCTCTGCCCTGATTCCGCATACTCCTCGCCAGCTTGGCTAACTCCTCATTATCAGTCACCAAAACTCCGCCTTCACTGGTAGTTATTTGTTTATTTGGGTAAAAGGAAAATACCCCCACCTCTCCTAAACTTCCAGCGCTCTTCCCCTTATACTCTGACCCCAGTGCCTCAGCAGAATCTTCAATTAACTTTAAACTATATTTCTTCCCTATCTCTTCGAATCTGTCCCAATGCGCTGGCTGTCCAAAAGCATCTACCACCAATAAAGCTTTTACCCGTGCCAGTTCTTCACCACCCATAATCTTTAATTTTTCCTCTACTTTATCAGCATCCAAATTCAAAGTCTCTTCCTCAATATCTACAAATAAAGGATTAGCTCCCTCAAATAAAATACAATTACTGGAAGCAATAAAACTGAAAGGGGTAGTAATAACCACATCTCCCTCTCCAATCCCTATACCTCGAATAATTAAATGAAGAGCACTGGTCCCGCTATTTACTGCCACAGCATACTTTATCCCGGCAAAACTGCCCATCCTCTTTTCAAATTCCACCACTTTAGGCCCGATACTCAAATGTCTGGTCTTCATAACTCCTACAATAGCTTCAATATCTTTTTCCACAATATCCGGACTGGATAATGGCACTTGCATAATAAATTACTCCTTTCATAACTTAACTATCCAGATAGTGTTATTTTTACATAAAATTATTCTTAATAATACTATTATTAGGAACATTTTTTGTAATACTACAATTATTATATATAGTAACATGCTTCTCAATTTTCACATATAAATATATAGTGCTACCCATACCAATAAGACTATTTTCCCCTACAAAAACACCCCCAGCTAAAATAGCACCAGGCGCAATATGCACATTATTTTCCAAAACTGAATCATGAGAAACAATCGCTCCAGAATTAATAATGCAATTATTTTGTATTTTAACATCACTTCCAAGTATTGCATTAGCCATAATTTGATTACCTTCTCCCATAGTAACAGATGCCTCTATAGAAGCTTTGGGATGTATGATATTAGGAAAATAAAAATCGAATTTTTTCAATTTTTTATATAATTTTTCACGCATACTATGATTTTTGATAGCACCAATACCAATAACAATCAATCTAATACCTTCATTATAAAGTCGTTTAAAGTCTATATCCCTATCTTTTGCAATAACTGGAATTCCCATCACTTTTGTACCTATTTTGATATTTCCATCAATAATTCCAATGATTTCATAAGTTTTCATTTGATTTATAATATCAATACACATTTTTGCATGCCCACTACCACCCAGTATTACAACTTTCTGATTATTAGATTTTATTATATTAGCCCCTGAAATCTTATTTTTATGTTCTACCGATTGATTCACATAATTTAAAATATCTTCTTTGGTAACCATGTTCAAACCTACAAATAAATTTTTATTTAAATTATTTTCTTCAATTAATTCAAGAGCCTTTTTAGAAAATCTAATTTTTTTGAATTCATATTGCTGTTTTTTATGTAAAGTTTCTTTTTTCTGTATTTGTGTTACTAATTTTTCATTTAAACTATATAAATCGAATGAAAAAGTAGGTTGTTGAGAAATAATTGCTAATATATTTCCAATTGGAATTTCATCACCTACTTTATATTGATAAAACAAATAACCATCAATAGGAGTTTCAATATCAAAAACAGCCTTTGATGTTTCACAATTAGCAATAACCTCTCCTTTGTTTACTTTTAATCCACTTTTTTTATACCATTTAAGTAATAAAACAGAATCGTCAGCAATGGACTCTTTTGGAATTCTAATTTCTTTTATATCATCACTAGTCATTAATTATCTCCTGTATTGCTGAAATAATTTTTTCTTTATTTGGCAAAACATCATTCTCTAATTTTCTTGAAGTGGGTATAAATGAATTACATCCAATTCTTTTAAGTATATCTATATTAACATTTTTTTCTAATAATTTTGCGATAACCTCACTACTTAATCCAGCAATATTCGTACCTTCCTCAACTGTTAATAATTTATGTGTCTTTTTGACAGACTCTAATACTGGTTGAATATTTAATGGTTGAATTTGAGTTGGACAAATAACTTCGCAAATTATTTCATATTCATAAAAAACTTTTTCAATTGCCTCTTCAATAAACTCCAACATTCCTCCGTAACAGAAAATAGTAATTTCGGGATCTTTCCCTGAAGGACTTATCCTTATCGTAGGGTATAATTCATCACTATGTAAAATATCAAAGCCAACAATTGGTTCAATGTGTAGAAATTTTGTATAAAGTATTTTGTTTTCAATTATCAGAGTAGGCGATGAAATGTTTTTAATTAAAGCATTATATATTTTCTCTGGAGATAACCTAATATTTAAAGCTAAAATATTCAAATTAGGAATACCTAAAAAATATTTTTCAAGTGTTTGACTATGAGTTGGACCATATCCTCTATATCCTCCCATTGGAGTTCTTATTATAAGAGGAACTCTTACCAGTTCATTATACATATATTGAAATTTACAGGCATGATTTATTAACTGATCAAAACATAAACTCATAAAGTCTCCAAACATTATTTCTACTATTGGTAAATATCCATTTAAAGCTAGACCAGCCCCAATGCCGATTAAAGCACTTTCGCTAATAGGAGTATTAATTATTTGACCAGGAAAATCAATACTTAAATCCTTTGAAACCTTAAACGCACCTCCATAAGGAGATTTAATATCTTCTCCAATCATTATAATTTTCGGATACCTTTTCAAATTCTCCCTTAAAGATTTATTTATAATTTTTACTATTCTATCTTTTTTAAATGATTCTTTTTCCCATATAATTTCATTTTGCAAATCTTTACTATAAAAATTATCATAAATTACCTCTGCATCTTTAGCTTCTTTTGCCTCACTTAAAGCAGATTCAATTTCAATATCAACTTCCCTCAACATATTTTCTCTAATAGACTTATTCAACAGAACTCTATTTAAAGGATCTTTTTTTTCATATTCAGAAATTATAACTGGATCTCTGGTATCATCCCCTTTTGAATGCGCTCTTAACCTAAAAGTTTCGACTTCGAGCATAAATGGTTTTGAATTATCTCTAACATAATTAACCGTATTTCTAAAATCATCCAATAAATTTTCCCATTGCCAAGTATTAGATTTATGATATTGAATATCAAATGCTTTTGCTCTATTCTTAATAGTCCCAGCAAGCGTTTCACTTTGTAATGTAGATTGTGAAATCTTATTATTTTCTACTACAACTAATAAAGGTAACTCCCATTTAGAAGCAATATTCATAGATTCATAAACAATGCCTTGACCTAAAGTTCCATCACCTATAAAAACAATACATATATTACCACTTTTATTCATTTTTTCAGCAAAGGCATAACCCGTACTTATAGGAACCATCCCACCCTGAATGCCATTTGAAAAAAAGCCAGGAGAATATAAATGCTGACTACCTCCAATTCCTTTACAAACACCATTTGATTTTCCCATAATTTCAGAGAATAATCCCATCATATTCCCAGTTTTTGCAATAAAGTGTCCATGTCCTCTATGGTTAGAAAAAAAGGTATCGTTCTTCTTTGTACTATTCGCGGCAGCTACGGCAATCCATTCCTCTCCTATGCAAGTATGTATAGTTCCAAATAATTCCCCTTCAGAGAATAATTCAACTAATTTAGCTTCAAATCTACGAATTAGTAATGCTTTCTTAATTAAACTTATATTTTTCATGTTCTCCATATATTATTACTCTTTTAAATATTTTTTAGATATATTCGTATATCCTTCTTTTTTACAAAATTGAAATAATTTTAAACAATATTTTTATACCTATTTAAAATTATATGCTACTCCATGTCAAAAAAACTAATAATCTTCTCTTTGGGATATTTTAATTTCCTCAGTTTATTTCTTATTTCTTTTTCATAAACACAGCTTGTAATTACGATAGCACCTATATCATGCTTTTTTATATTCACATTACTCACAACATCGTATCCCTCAAATTTTTCTCCCTGTTTACTTATATCATCATCAACTAAAAACATTAATTTAAAATCTAATTTTGACATATCCTTAATTAACTTAATTATAACCTTAGCTGTTTCTCCTGCCCCATAAAAAACACAATTTTTATAATTTCTTTTTATTAAATTTTTTACAAAAAGCTCAATATTTATTTTAGTTAAATTATATAACTCGATCAACTCATTCATATAAGTAACCAATAAATAATTTTTTCTATCGATCCCTTTTTTGGTAATTATATATTCGACGTTTCTTTTTGTTTTTTTATTCTTTACCAAAAAACGTTCCTTCTCAAGTTGTTTTATATAAGTATTAATCATAGAAGGAGCTGAATGTATATAGTGGGCCAATTTATCCTGAGTGAGTTTATTTGAGTTTTGAATCTGTTCTAACAACAACAATATTTTTAGCTCACTGGTAGGATTGAAAAATCTAAGATTTTTCAAAAAATCAATATTCATAATAAACTCCGTATTCATTCATTGAACGAATAAAATATCTAATAAAAATATATCACAAAATAATATATAATGCAAATTTTTTATAACATTTTTTCTTAATTCTATCACCTTATTTATCTTCCGGATATCCTGTATTAACACCATCTTTCCCATAAACCCCTTCTCTAGTAAAAATAACTACCCAGATGGTTTTAAATATTATTTTTATATCTAACCATATTGACCAATGATTAATATACCAGATATCTAATTCTATTTTTTCAGGCCAGGATAAAACATTTCTTCCATTAATCAAAGCCCATCCGGTAATTCCTGGTTTCATTTCTAATCTTCGTCTATGTTCTTTAGAATATCGACTAACCTGTTCTATTAATGTAGGTCGAGGACCTACTAAACTCATATCTCCTTTAAAAACATTTATCAATTGAGGTAATTCATCTATCCCCCATCTTAAATATTTCCCTACTCGAGTAATCCGCCAATCATCTTGGGATATTTTTTCCCCTCCAATAGCTACTGCATTATTAACCATCGTCCTCAACTTATAAGCTCGAAATATTTTTCCATCTTTCCCTGCTCTCTTCTGAATAAAAAACACTGGTCCCCTTAAATCCAGCTTAATGAATACACCGATTATGGCAAAAATAGGCAGCAGCACAATCAAGGCTATCCCGCTAATCAATACATCACTTATTTTTTTCAAGAAGAAAGTCTTTTTATTTATCATTTTTATATTTTTTAACTTTCGAGGCAACCCCAATTTATCCGTAAACTAAGATGCCGACAATTCCTCCTTGCTACTTACTCCTTGTTTTAATTTTTTAATCACTTACAGTAGATACCACACGGGCAAGATCGTGTTATTTTGCCACCCGGGTTAATAAGGACATCCTGTGCTCCAGAACCTTTTCCCAAAATTTTTTCTGCTTAAAATTTTCTTTTACAAATGGCAGAGCATTATCACCCATGTACTTAATCAAATTCTGGGTATTTCTTAGTTTCTGCATCGCCTTCATCAAACTCTCCTCGTCAGCTGCGGGAATCAAAATACCTGTTTTTCCATTGATTATGGCATCCCGGGGTCCGGGTATATCCGTTGTGATTACAGGCACACCCAAAGCTTGAGCCTCAATAGCAACAACACCAAAACCTTCCCTATAACTGGGCAATACCATTACATCCATAGCCGCCATATACTCCTGTATATTAGCTTTCCATCCTAAAGTTATAATTTGTGGATGATTGTGAATTGCCTCAACAACTGTCGAATTTAGTTCATGCTCTTCTTCTTCCATACCAATCAATACAAGAAATAGCCCAGGATCATTCTGAGTCAATCGTTGAAATACCTTTATTAATTCATTTATCCCCTTATCTTTGGTAATTCTACCAACAAATCCGTAAACAAAGTCCTCTTCGTTAAGAGAAAATTCTGCCCTGATATTATTGCGCCAAATTATTTTTTTAGCAATGTCAAATTTATTCAGATTAACCCCATTAGCACTACCATTATATACAACACCACCCTTACTACGCGGATACAAACCCTCATCTATTGCAAATTCCAGATTCCCATTGCTGTCCGGAGCAATATCGGTGCTGAAAAAACAGGTGAGCTTCTCTACCGATTTAAATACTTTCCTCTTCAGGCTATCACTCCCAACATAATAAATCCCCCACTGGCAATAAAGCCTGACCGGAATACCTGCCATGAATCCAGCAAGGGACGAAAGCAGTGCTGCTTTAGGAGTAGAATATTGAATCATCCTGAATTTTTCTCTCGTGAGTAATCGAAATAATTTCCACCAACCCACAAGAGTAGACCACCACCCTATCTTCCTGGTCATATGTACAGGTACATACTTGAGCTCCGGTGGGCAATCCCGCACAAAAATAGGGTCATACTCGCAAACCACAGTCACATCAAAGCCATTCTGGGATAAGTACACCAACTGCTTCAGGAGAAATACTCGCAGTGTTAAAGATACAGTAGTTACTACACATAATTTTATAGGTTCAGAGCCCATAATCTGTTTTGGATTTAATAATTTACTAAATATTTCTAATTGTTTCTTTATTATTTCTTCTTCATCAAATAATTTTTCTGCTCTTCTCCTCCCGGCATTTTTCATTTTCTTCAATAATTTTTCATCTTCTATTAATTCCTTAATCTTATCGCTCAAAATATTAGTTGAATTTATTGGAACTAAAAATCCTGTTTTTCCATCAATGACCTCTTCTTTTGATCCTCTTATATCTGTTGCGACAACTGCACACTCCATTGCCATTGCCTCAATTATTGACCTTGGCATGCCTTCCCTGTAAGAAGGTAAACAAAAAACATCAGTAATATATAATATACTATTTATATCTTTTCTGAGCCCTGCAAAAATTACATTTGGGTTATCTTTATATTTTTCTAATTCCTTTATTGTATCTTTATCTCTTTCGCTTTGCTCTATATCACCTATTATTAGTAGTTTTACCTTTGTCTCATCATTAAGATTTATATTATTAAAAGCTTCTAATAAATCTATTACACCTTTTTCTTTAACCAATCTTCCGACAAAAGTAATTATTTTATCATTTCTCTCCAAATTGAATTCTTTATATAGTTCATCAATTTTATCTCTCTCTATATTTAATGGATTAAAACTTCCCTGTGTATCTACTCCATTGCTTATTGTAAATATTTTATTTTTATCAGTAAAATGATTTTCTAAAGCTGTTTTTCTGTCTTCTTCACTTTGAGTAAAAATAAAATCGGTAAAATATTTAGCTAGATACTTTTCTATCTTTAGAATTGTATTATACTTAGCGCGAGACATGCCTTCGTGAAAATAAAAGCCATGTGCTGTGTATATAATTAGCGGAACACCAGCTAATTTTGCAGCTATTCTACCCATAACGCTCGCAGCAGGTGTATGCACATGCACAATATCATATTTGCCCTTTTTTATAATCTTGTATATTTCAACAATTGATTTAGGGTTTGAGAAAAAACTTACTTTTCTATCAATATTTACAAATTTAAAAACATATCCTTTTTTTTCTAATGCTTCAGCTTCCTCTCCTCTTGAGCACGCTATCTCAATTTCATACCCTTCCTTTTCCAATTTATCTATTAAGGGCAATAATAAGTATTTTACAGTCATATCTACAGCACATAATTCTAAAATTTTTGGCAATTTTTCTACCTCAATTGACATTATTTTTCATTAATTTCTATTTTATGTTCGTTTAAATCCATATTTTTTTAGTTCCCTACCTTAAAACTTACAAATTTTCCTTATACCAATCTATCGCCTTTTCTAACCCTCTATTTACATCATATTTTGGATGATACCCTAATATTTTCTTCGCTTTACTAATATCAGCATTGGAATGCTTTATGTCCCCGGATCTCACCGGTCCATAAATAGGCTGAATATCAACCTCTAATAGCTTGCATATTTTCCAATATAAATCATTTAAATAAACTCTTCCTCCAAAGGCAATATTAAATACCTCTCCTAAAGCCCCTCCGTCGGATAAACAAGCCCTTAAATTTGCCTCTATAGCATTTTCTATATAAGTAAAGTCTCGAGATTGTTCTCCATCTCCGTTTATAGTGGGTGCTTCTTTATTTAATAACTTTTTTATAAATATTGGGATTACTGCAGCATAAACCGAATCACAATCTTGTTTTTTACCAAAGACATTAAAATATCGCAGGCCTATAACCGGCAGCTTAAATAATTCATAAAAATTTCGAGCGTATAATTCATTTACCTTTTTAGTAATAGCGTAAGGTGACAACAGTTTACCTACCCTATCCTCTACCTTGGGTAAATTAGGTTCATCACCATATACTGAAGAGGAAGAAGCATATACAAGTCTTTTTACTTTATTATCTCTGGCTGCAATCAACATGTTTAAAGTTCCGGTTATATTTACATCGTTAGTGCTTCTCGGATCATTTATAGAACGAGGGACGGAGCATAAAGCAGCTTGATGAAGTACATAATCCATACCATCGCAAGCCTGTTGACAAATGAGAAGATCTCTTATGTCTCCCTCCATTAGCTCGAAATTAGGATTATCTAAAAATTCTTCAATATTTCTTTTTTTTCCAGTATAAAAATTATCTAAAACTCTTACTTTGTATCCTAAATCCAATATTTTTTCTACCAAATTAGATCCAATAAAACCTGCACCCCCGGTAACTAAAAAGGAAGATTCTTTTTTAAAAGGATATTCTTTGCAATCTATCACCCTATAACCTCCAATATAAGTAATTCAAGTCTTCTGCTTTTTTTTTGTCAAACATCCCTTTTATATCTATCAATACTAACTTATCATCTCTGTATATTTTCTTTAAATCTCCAAGAGTTATATTTTTAAATTTTTCATGGGGAATAGCAAAAATTACTGCATCTACATCGCTAACATCTTCTATCTTATTAAGCTTGATCCCATATTCTTTTTGCACTTCATTTTCATCAGCAAGAGAATCCACTACTTCTATGTTTACACCATATTCTTTAAATTCATTAATAATATCTATTACTTTACTATTTCGAATATCAGAACAATTTTCTTTGAAAGTAATTCCCATAACCAAAACTTTACACCCCTTAATTTGTTTACCTGCTTCAATAAGTTGCTTTAGGGTGTTCTCGACTACATATTTCCCCATTTCATCATTAATTTTTCTTCCCGCAAGAATAATCTGTGAAGAGTAGCCTATTTGCTTAGCCTTAAAGGTTAAATAATATGGATCTACACCTATACAATGACCTCCTACTAATCCGGGGGTAAATTTTAAAAAATTCCATTTTGTACCAGCAGCCCGAAGCACTGCCTGAGTATCAATATCCAATTTATTAAAAATAATAGATAACTCATTCATAAAAGCAATATTTATATCTCTTTGGGCATTTTCAATTACCTTTGCTGCTTCTGCTACTTTTATACTTTCTGCTTTATACACACCGGCTTCAATAATTAAACCATAAACCTTAGCAATAATATCCAGGGTCCCTTCATCTATTCCGGAAACTACTTTTTTTATCATCTCTAATCTATGGTGCTTATCTCCGGGATTTATTCTTTCCGGAGAATATCCTATCTTAAAATCAATTCCACATTTTAGTCCTGATTCTTTTTCCAAAATAGGCATACAAATATCTTCTGTAACTCCGGGATAAACAGTAGATTCGTATACCACAATAGAGCCCTTAATTAGATTCCTTCCTACTATTTTACTCGCCCCGATTACGGCATTTAAATTGGGAGTCTTATCAGGATTAATGGGAGTAGGTACCGCAATTATATGAAATTTAGCTTTTTGTAATTCTTTCTCATTGGAAGTCAAGAAAGCAGTAGTTCTTCGAAGATTCTTACTGCCTACTTCATTAGTTACATCTATCCACTTTTTATAAGATTCTACCTTATTCTTGTTTATATCAAACCCTATAACTTCCACTTTGTTGGCAAAGCATGTAGCAAGCGGTAAGCCAACATAACCTAAACCGATAATGGATATTTTTTCCTTTTTATTTTTTATCTTTTCGTATAAATTCATTTTAACAACCTACTTAATATAATGTGAATAGCTAACTTGCCCATACCATATAATAGGTAGCATTTCTTTGGGTTGAGCCCTGGTAACTGGTAAGAACCTGATGCCTAATCCAGCAGCAGGCTTAATCGCCTTTTTTGACTTTCATATCGTTTTCGCCCTTTGCTTTGACCTAAATCGTGGCAGCACCCATTTAGCTGACCAGCTTCTTGTAATACCTAATGATGAAACTGCAATTATTAACCCAACTATTTTTTGTCTATGTCTAACAGCTGTTCCAAAGTTTGATACTCCCCAAGCAAAAGTTCCTATTATTATTAGTAACATCAATGTTACCGCCCAGAAAGCAGGGTTATTGTATTTTTTAAGATATTTTAATCCTTTTATTGAATAAAATACAAGTACCAGGTACAGAAAAGCATCTAATAAACCTAATATCTGACCAGGCGATGAAATCATCCATGGGAAAGGCGCCAATAAAAAGTATACCATTCTTACAGGGGATTGTATAATTATTTCTAATATTGAATTGGGAGTAAATCCGACTAAATATGCAGAGCCACCCCTAGCTGCATTAGTCACTCTATAACTCATATAGTCTGGTGAAAATACTAATCTTAAATCAGCTGGGAGTTTGTCCGTTAAAAAGGAACCATATATTATGATCACTAACGTTATTATAAATATACCAAGGATACTTTGCTTACTTACAAGTTTCCATCTCTTTGTTTTCACTTTGTAAAAAATGAAGAAAATAGCATACGCAACTCCTATCACAATCATAGCTCCAAATAGAGCACTAGATAACAATAGAAAGGTTACTGTTAAAACTAATTTACTTACCCTACCACTATTTAGCCATTTAAAAAAATAAAAAACAGATACTATCGCAAAAAAAGAGATGAAAGTTTCTCTTAAAGTTATAGCTGAGAATACACATAAAGTAGGAAATAAAGCTGTTATTACGCTACCAATTTGGGCACTCCTTTTTGTTGCTTCAAGCTCTATAATTATTAAATAGACATAATATACTATGAATACTCCTAGTAAAACATTAACAAATTGTACTAATAGAGGAACTCTACCAAAAACGAAATAAATTACTCCTATTATTTTAGAGTAAATAAATGTCGCATAAATTGAAATAGTAAAATTTGCTTCCAAACCCGTATTCCACGCTGTAGCATATTCCCAACCTGTTAACTCATAAACCATAGCATCCATCTCACTGCCAGGAAGGGCTAAAATAAACGTTTGAAATAAGGCTAACCCGGTACGCAAAGCAAAGGCAATAATTAATATATTTCTTAGAACAGGGTCCTTCATTTTAAATAAGATCGTCATAAATATAAAACAGGTAATACTGATAAAAAATAATCCAAAAAGATCTGTCCCACGAGTAATTGAGCCTAACCCTATAAAAATGCCAACTATAATTCCCAATAGAATTATTGAGCTATTATTCATTTGACTATTCTCTAGACTCTTACTGTAAGATAGATTCAAAAAGATTTCCTCCTACTCTCCTTCTACTTTCTATAATAAAACAAAATCTGTATGTTTCCATCCATTTAATAAAAATTTAAAAAATACATACTTGTAGAAAAAATCTATTTTTAATTAGCTTATGTTTTTTAGATACTTTACAGGTCATTTATTAATCAATGACCTGTAAAGGTCTAATATTTGTACGGAATACTTTTTAATAGAAAATTCTTCCTTGATTTTCTTGTAGGCAGATTGGCTTAATTTTTTCTGCAATTCTTCGTTTTCTAATAAACTATCTATAACTCGTGCAAGTGCTTTTGGATTTTCAGGAGGAACCAATATTCCATCTTTTCCATTTTCTATTATTTCTGCTATGCCGCCAACATCTGATGCAATTACTGGTAACATATTACTCATTGCCTCTATAATCACCAATCCAAATCCTTCCCACCGAGAAGGTAGAACAAAAATTTTGGAAGTTACCATAAGTTCCTTTACATCTTTTCTTACTCCTAAAAATTCAACTTCCCTATTCACTCCAAGCTCCACAGTTAGATTATTTAGATTTTCCTTCAATTCACCGTCTCCAACAATTGCAATTTTTAAATTTTTACTATATTTATTTTCTAATATCTTTATTGCTTTAAGTAAAATTTCAACACCTTTTTGTTTGGTTAATCTTCCCACAAAAAGAATGTCATATGTTTTAACAGAGCAAGGATTTAGAAACTTAGGAATAGGAACTGCATTTGGGATAACTTTTGTTTTTCCTTTATTTGAAGGTAT
>SDBT01013337.1_pt1 | contig 13179 bp, 12 predicted proteins | sample 2277101 | NCBI WGS metagenome assembly SDBT01 (sample SAMN10404973, study PRJNA504765) | marine sediment metagenome | isolation source: marine sediment core GS10_PC15, 103 cmbsf | place: Arctic Ocean: Southern Knipovich Ridge | collected 2010 | reverse complement strand
ATACGAGATGCTATCAAGACAATGGATAAAGGCGGGATTGGCTTCGTTGTATGTGCTGATAGTAATGAAAATGTGATTGGTGTGATTGCGAATGGTGATTTTCGACGGGCAGTTTTAAACGGGATATCCATGAATGAAAATGTGCTAAGGATCACAAATAAGGATTTCAAATACTTAACGAAGGGCTATTTAAAGAAAGATGCATTAGACCTTTTTCGAGAAACAATTGTACAACATATTCCTGTCTTAGAAAATGGCAAATTGGTGGAGATTATTACGGAAGAGGCTTTTTATGATATCAGGGGCGAGGAAAAAAGCAGAGATGTTCTTAATATACCTGTTGTTATAATGGCAGGAGGTAAAGGTACAAGATTAGATCCGTTTACGCGTATTTTGCCAAAACCACTTATCCCTATAGGCGATAAGCCAATGTTAGAAGTCATTATGGATGAGTACGCGAAATATGGGATGAACAATTTTTACATTTCGGTGAATCATAAAGCACAAATGATCAAAGCCTATTTTAAAGATCAAGATATTGGTTATCAAATAGAATATATCGATGAGAGCCATGCACTTGGTACGGCTGGAGCATTGAAGTATTTAGAAAATAAGATTGATTCAGCATTTTTCGTATCCAATTGTGACATCATTATAAAGGATGATTACTGTAAAATTTATGAATTTCATAAAGATAGAAATTTTGATCTGACATTGGTTGCATCCATGCAGCATCATACTATCTCTTATGGTGTTTGTGAAATCGAAGATGATGGGCAGCTCAAGGAGATAAAAGAAAAACCGGAATATGATTTTCTGGTCAATGCCGGGATGTATTTACTCGAACCGTCAGTCTGTAAGCTTATTCCAAAAGATGAGTATCTTGATATGACGGATCTGATAAGTAAAGCCCAGAAATCTGGATTGAGTGTTGGTGTTTATCCTGTATCAGAGAATTCTTATATTGATGTAGGACAATTAGCTGAGTATAAAAAGAGTCTTAAATTGTTGTTCGACGATTGATGTTTTGTTTTTCAAGAGGTTGTCTTTTTTTATCATTACTTACTTCCATAATCACCCAAGCATATCTAAATGAAAAAATCCAACCGAGAATTATTTATCAGCAATACGGTATTTAATGTAAGCTTTAAGCTGGTAAATCAGGTAATTGCCTTATTTATACTTCCGCTTTTTGTTAAAAACTTAGGGGCGGACTTATATGGTATCTGGGTAATAGCAGGGATAACTTTGGGCTATCTTGGCATAATGGACATGGGCTTTACCCAGGGAGTAATGAAGTACATATCAGAGGCTTATGTTAAAAAGGATTTCCTAAAGTTTAATAAGGTCATCAACACGGCCAGTGTCCTTTTTTTCTTGATTGGTTCGGTTATCTTATTAATTATTTTTTTGTTTCATACTCAGATTGTACGTTTATTTGCCATCAGACCTGAAAATATTGAAACAGCGTGTCAGTTGTTGCTCATTACAGGTATTTTTGCGCCCGTTTTGTGGACAACCAGAATAACAGATACAACATTTCAGGGAATTTTAAGATTCAAAGAATACAGCATCCTGTCGGGAATTCAGGCATTAGGTAAGACCTTAGCCATGCTCTATTTGGTATATGATGGCTACGGAATCGTTAGTATCGCCATAATAACAAATATCGTTCATCTTGTGCTATGGACACCATCTTTGGCTGTGTTGGTTAAAATATTGCCGGATTTATCGTTTGGAAAGCGGTTTCTTACGCTTGATGTAATTAAGGAAATTATGCCGTTCAGCATGGGAGTGTTCTATTCTCAGTTGATTGCCATGCTGGCTTTGCAGGCGGATAACCTGATTATTGGTATTGCGGTTTCAATGTCCGGTGTGACTGCCTATGTAGTGGCATCAAAATTATTTTATACAAGTTACAGCTACATGGGCATGTTAAGTGGGGTGCTTCAACCTACAACATTTCAAGCATTCGCAAATGATGATAAAGTTTTGATTGATAAGATCTTGGCAAAAGGCACGAAATACATGACGATGCTTTATACGCCGATCGGGTATTTGGGAATTATCGTAAGTCCTTTGTTCATAAAAACCTGGATGGGCGTCGAATATTTGCAATATGCAATCTGGTCACAGGCGTTCATGGCAGTTTTTATTGTAACCAGTGGATTTGGGATGCCTATTAACCTGGTTTTTAATTCAGGAAGAACGCGGCCTCCGAATGTGATAAAAACTGTATCAATTTTTGTAAATCTTACCATAAGTATTTTGCTTGTTAAAAATTTCGGTATAGGAGGCCCGATCCTTGGAACGCTGATTGCCGGTTTGTTGGGTCCTTTAACCTTCCCTTATTTTTGTAAACTGATTGATGCTGACTGGAAAAAACATACAATTCTGGTGCTGAAAATAATAGCAATCAACATACCGTCTTCTGTTTTCTTTTACTGGGTGTCATTAAAAATTGAAGCTGGCTGGCTTAACTTAATTGGGTTGAGTTTGGGCATTATAATAGTTCAATCGCTTACACTGTACGTTGCTTTTTTTACTTCAGATGAGAAAAAGGATATACGCATATTCTTGGAAACGCTTGGTTTCTTTAAACTAATAAAAATGGCGAGTTGATTGATATAGGAGTCCCTCCTTGAAACATTACTTGAAACGCATGATACCCAGTATACTGAAACGTAACATTAGGGCTTTATTGAAAACCATAAGGGTTTATTACAAAAGCCATCTTCTTTTTTTTAAGGGTACAGTACACGGCGTCTATGCTTTCAGCTACCAAGACATGAAGCTGTTTATCCATGAACACTTTTGGAAATTGCCCGAAATTACCCAGGTTTCAAGAATTGGAGAATTGGTGCAGCTTCAAATAAATAATGTTAGAATATATTATCCTGCCACCTTCAAACAACCAGAGTTGGGTTGGCTTTATAGCGAAGTATTTTATCCCCGAGTGAAAAATCCTTCTTCTTACGATCACCCAATAGCGATAATTCCGGAAAATGGTTGGGTGATCGATGCAGGAGCCCATGAAGGGTTTTTCTGCCGTTTTGCGTTCTTAAAAGGCTCAGGAAAAATAATTGCGGTTGAGCCGATATATGATCTTCGCGATGCCTTGTACAAATCATTTGAGAAGGAAAGAAATGAAGGCAAGTTCTTTGTGGAAACTGCCGGTCTTGGAAAAGAAGCCGGCGTGATGAATTTGAGTTATGATCCCGAGCATCCATGCGAAGCATCAATCGATCACAGCCCAGGCAGTAATACCGTGGAGATTGTAACCATTGATGAAATTATTGCTCGATATAACCTTTCTCATGAAGGATTTATAAAAATGGATGTTGAGGGAGCTGAAATGGATGCCCTCATGGGTGCTCAAAATACCCTGAAAACATTAAAACCTAAGCTCGCGATTGCGGTCTATCATGAATACGAAAATGCAAGGAAGTGTGCCGCAATCATTAAAGATATCCGCTCAGATTATCAGGTTGAGTTTCGCGGAATGAACGGCTATTACAATGGTATGCCTCGACCATATCTTCTATTTGCGTGGTGAATTAATGAGAATCTATTTGTCGGAGGATAGTTTGTGTTAACAAAAACTTTTAATGTTCTAAAACAACCAAAAAAGATAAAAAAACTACCACATTTCTTAAAAAGCAAGTTCGTTATTGCCAGACGAGACCATCTTTTTGCGTCAATTGCTGAAGAAGTTACGTTGCTGGCCAATAAGGCACAAAGACAAAAAATCAGAATATTGTACGGTCCGTCTTTCAGTGGCTGGGCTCCATGTCGTGTTCATGATTTCTTGCTTACTCAGGCTCTTCGGGTCCGCGGCGCAGATATAATTCCGTGTGTAATGGGACGACTGCAGTTTGGCGAAACCTCATATATAGGCGGGCATTGGGGGGGAGCAAAAGATCAATCGGAGTTGAGTGCTGAACAAAGTGAAAAAAACTATAAAAGAGTGGCTGACGCAGACCATTTGTTGTGGATGGTTTGGTCTAAATTGAACCCCATTCAGTTAGAGCGCTACGTTACGCCTGCCCGCATTGAACAATTACTGTCTGAAGCAAATACATATTCTCTGGAAAATTACAAAGGCTGGACGTATCAAAATCTTCCGGTAGTGCAATGGGCTCTTGATGTATTATGTAACAACGCATTGGTGAGTGATGTGACTCTTATTCCTCATTATAAAATAAAGTTATTTAATTATTTACACCATATATTGGTTATGACTGAAGCCTGTCGGTGTGTGCTGGATGATGTAAATCCGGATATTGTCATCAGCAACGACAGTTTCTATTATCCATGGTCAATTTTGGAAAAATTATGCGACCGACGAGATATCCCTCATTATAACTATTGGCCAGGAGTGAGAAAAAACAGGGTTTGTTATGCCAAAGGTGAACCGGCAATGCTTCTTAATATGTCACGAACGTGGAAGGAATTCAAAACGAAAGACCTGACTGACCACCAGCAGGTACTCATTCAGGACTATCTGGCAAATCGACATACAGGGAAAGATCTTGCAGGGCTTAATACTTGTGACCCGAAACAGAATGCAAAAGAATTAGAACTATTCGATTGGGGAAAAATTGATGCAAAAAAGCCCACAGCGTTGTTGGCAGCAAATGTTTGTTGGGACTTATGCGCATTGAATAAAAATATACAATTTGAAAGCATGTTTGATTGGATCATACAGACAGTAAACTTGTTTGCAGATCATCCTGAATGGCAATTGATTATCAAGCCACATCCAGGAGAAGAAAATGATCAAATTCCTCTAACACTGCAAACAGTAAAAGGTGAATTATTAAGGAATAATGTGAAAATTCCGGATAATGTGTTGGTATTAGATGCAAGAACAGGAATCAGTGTGTATGAACTATTTACTAAAGTCCAGGTCGGTTTAGTTTACACTTCGACGGTAGGATTGGAAATGGCCTGCCTTGGTATTCCCGTTATTACGGCAGGAAGTTCTCATTATCACGGAATGGGTTTTACCTTTGATTCCCACGACAAAGAAACATATTTTGAGCAGATCACCCAACTTCTAAGTGAAAACGGCCAATTTGCTCAAAAGGAATCATGGAGCGAACTTGCAAAGAAATTTTTCTATCTCTATGAATTTGAGTATCCGGTCGATCTGGGAGTTTTGGAGTATGACGGGCAAGGACGAGTGAGCACGAAAGTTAAAAGTGCGAAGGATCTAATGCCGGGCAAACACAGGGGATTGGATTTTATCTGTGGTAAGATCTTAAACAGAGAAAATATCTTTTAAAATCAACTGGTTATAGCCACAGAGTTTATAATGTTATCTGTGGAACATTTTGGAGGGAGGTTGTTAGAATGATGCTGAACTGTCGTAAGATAATAGGAGAAATGATCAATTGGTTGCTACGCCCTCTTAACTTAGAAATGCGCTCCAGACGGGCTGGTTTTATGGATATTGATAAAATAAGTGGTAATGTCTCGCAAACTCAGCTTTACCTCTACTTACGCATCACACCCGGACACTTGGATATATCCACCAAAAGCTATAAATGCCTGGGTTACTGCCGAGAACATCAACGATTTGATTCAAGAAAACGAGTTTTCGGGGGAAGTTGATTTGTTCTGTTTGGATCTTGACGGGATAGATTACTGGATATTGAAGGCATTAAATGTGATACAACCAAGGGTAATTGTTGTGGAATACATGAATATATTTGATTCCGAGCAATCAGTCACCGTCCCATATAGCCCGGATTTCAATCGGTTCGATACACATCCTGATTATTGTAGTGCTTCACTTTCTGCTTTCGTAAAACTGGGCCGTGAAAAGGGTTACCGACTTGTTGGTTGCAACCGTTATGGGTTCAACGCCTTTTTTATTCGATCAGGTATTGGTGAAGATGTTCTTCCAGAGATTACACCTGCTCAATGCTTAAAACACCCGCAAGCCGTAGATGGTAACAAGAACAGACTGCCACAAGTGATTAACTATGGATGGGTAGAAGTATAGTCTAACCATTATTGGATGGCAATACAGGCAAAACAGGATAATTTTAGTAAAGGTTTAATTCACCTATTCCCGAACTTCAGGAAGCAGCGCTCCGGAACGGGGAATACATGAAGTCATTGCTCGTTTAATTCCCGATTTACTCTTGATCCACATTTTGCAAAATGGATAATTCATGAAAAAAGCATTGATAACAGGTATCGCGGGACAGGATGGTTCTTATTTGTCTGAGCTTTTGTTAGATAAAGGCTACAAAGTCTACGGACTTGTTTTAAAATCTGAAGCACTGACTTATATAAAACCGCACATCAACAAACTTACCCTGATTGATGGTGATCTTCTCGATCAGGAATCTCTTGATAATGCTGTCAGGCAATCCAATCCTGATGAGGTTTATCACCTGGCAGCCCTATCATTTGTTGGCACGAGCTGGGACCAGCCTGTCTTAACAGGAGATGTTAATTCGCTTGGTACTACAAGACTTTTAGAATCGATACGCAGGATAAAACCGGACGCAAAATTCTATCATGCTTCAACATCAGAAATGTTTGGTTTGACAGAAGACATCAAAACAGAAAACGCTTTCTTTCATCCTCGAAACCCTTATGCGATATCTAAGTGTTTTTCACACTGGATTTCCGTAAATTATAGGGAAAGTTATAAGATGTTTATTTGCTGCGGAATTATGTTTAACCATGAATCACCAAGAAGAGGTGATAATTTTGTCACAAAGAAAATCGCTGAGAGTGTTGTAAAGATAAAGAAAGGTCAAATAGACTATTTTACACTGGGCAATTTAGATTCAAAGCGTGATTAGGGGTATGCTAAAGAGTATGTTCAGGCGATGTGGCTTATGCTTCAGCAAGATGAACCAGATGATTATATAATTTCAACAGGAGAAATTCATTCGGTAAGGGACTTTCTTAAAGAAGCTTTTAAGGTAATTGGCATTGAAGTTGTGAGTAACGGAAGGTTTGGTGCTGAGGAGGAATATTTAAGAAAAGATAATGGTAAAACTGTTGTCAAAATTTCTCCTGAATTTTTTCGGCCCGTAGAATTAATAGTATTAAGAGGAAGTAATAACAAAGCAAGGGAAAAACTAAACTGGCAACCCAAAATTAAATTCAAAGAGTTGGTTAAAATAATGACAGAATATGAACGGAGAAAGAGTTAAGTGAATATTTTATACACAACACCTGTTCTATCGCATCCTGCTGCTGGAGGACCCGCTTTAAGAGTGGAAAATTCGATAAAGGCGCTAAATCAGATTTCAAAGCTTTATATCATTGCGCGTTTGTCCAGAACACAGATTGGCGGCAAAATAGCAGAAGAATTTTATCGCCAGTTGTCCTATAATTTTGAATTTGTACCTTCAGCTGTATTGAATAACAGATTCCCTAACGTAACATTTAATATCAAGTATATAAGGGAAGGGGTAAATCTTTGCATACGTGCAATGCGCAAAATAATTGGATTATTATTTCGCGTTGATGATGCAGGCTACATTTGCGAGTATATAGGAAAACATAATATTGATGTTGTATGGTTCGGTTTTGGGAATATTTCCTATGATCTGATGAAGAAGCTTAGGGAAAGGCTACCTGAAATAAAGATGGTCTGTGATACTGATAGTGTGTGGTCAAGATTTCTTTTGCGTGAACTTCCTTATGAAAATAATCCAACAAGAAAAAAAGAAATACAAAATAAAGGAAAGAGAAAAGAATTCGAAGAAAAGCATTGGGTAGAATTTATGGATGTTACTACTGCGGTTTCTGAGATAGATGCGGAATATTACAGGCAATTTACAGAAGACGAAGAAAAAATTAGGATTTTTTCAAATGTGATTGATCTTCAAACTTATGCGCAAATTCCATCTCCGATTGTTGGTTTAAAGAAACCATGTATTTATTTGGCAGGAACTTTTGGTCACCCACACAGCCCGATGGACCGGGCCGCACGCTGGATGATAGAGGAGGTATTGCCGCTGGTAAAGCAGGAGATCGCGAATGTCCACTTCTATATGGTCGGTAGGGGCAGCCAGGTGGTCTGGGGTGGCCTGAATGACCCCACAATTACTGTCACCGGAAAGGTGCCGTCGGTATTAGAGTATCTTTGCTACGCTGATGTGGCAGTGGTTCCCTTACAGTTTGAGTCAGGCACGAGGTTTAAGATACTTGAGGCCGGAGCTTGTCAAATACCCATCGTTTCCACGACATTAGGTGCTGAAGGATTACCAGTAACCCATGGACAGGAGATCCTTTTAGCGGATACACCGAAAGACTTTGCTAAGTCGATCATCAGGTTGATAAATGATAAGAACATGGCGGGTCAATTGTGTCTCAATTGTCAGAAATTAGTCAAAAAAAGATTTAGCGTCGAATATCTGATGACAGAGGCTCAAAGAATATTAGAAATTTTGGTATCCGATAATAATAGGGAGTGACAAATGATCGAACAAATTACACATAATAAACAATTATTGTCCATTATCGTACGGGATAGTTATCACAAAGAAGGTATTTCCTTTTTTACTCCAGATGAATTTTCACAGCAGCTTGCCTTTATGCAGCACCCTGAGGGTAAAATAATCCAGCCGCATGTTCACAATCCGGTGCCTCGCGAGGTTCATTATACACAGGAAGTGTTATTCATAAAGAAAGGGAAACTCAGAGTGGATTTTTACTCAGCAGAACAAGAATATTTAGAAAGCCGAATTCTGGGAACGGGGGATGTGATTCTGTTGATTGAGGGAGGACATGGGTTTGAGGTGCTTGAGGCATTGGAGATGTTCGAAGTTAAACAGGGGCCTTATATGGGAGAAATGGACAAGACCAGATTTGATGGAAAAGACGGGAAAAGATAGAAGACAGAGGGCAGAAGACGGAGGGCTGAGGACAGAGGTCAGGGGTCAGAAGGGAAAAGGCAGAGGACGATCCACAGATTACGCAGATTACACGGATTAGGAGAAAGGGAGAAAGATAGAGGGCAGAAGACGGAAGACAGAGGACAGAAGACAGAGGACGGAGGGCAGAGGACGGAAGATAGGGGACAGAGGACGGAAGTTGTGAAAGGATGCTAAATATGACACCAGGTGTTTTTAATAACTACAGTAAATATTACGATAGGTTGTACAAAGATAAAGATTATGAAACTGAAACAGCTTATATTGTTGATCTAATAGAAAAGTACTCATCTGGCGCAAAGACGATTCTTGAATTTGGCAGCGGTACAGGTATTCATGGAAACCTGTTGGCAAAAAAAGGATATAGCGTTCATGGCATTGAGATGAGTTCTGATATGATAAAAAGGGCAAAAGCAAGAGAAATAGAGAGTGAGGAAGGTTGTTTTAAAAGTATTGAAGGAGATATACGCAAGATAAAGCTTGACAGATCATTCGATGTGCTTATCTCCCTTTTTCATGTAATAAGTTACCAAACTACTAATGAAGATCTGGAATCGACCTTTGAAAATGCAGCATGCCATCTGGAACAGGGCGGTGTGTTTATTTTCGATGTCTGGTATGGCCCGGCGGTTCTTTCGATAAAACCCACAGTAAGAGTTATGACTATCAACGACGACGAGATTCAATTAACACGTATTGCGGAACCTGTTCTTTATGAAGATAAGAATATCGTGGAGGTAAATTATACGCTGTTTGTTGAGAATATCGCGGATAATTCTTTTCAAAAAATAAACGAAACGCATACAATGCGCTATTTTACTACACCAGAGATAAATCTCTTGCTGAATCAAAATGGTTTTGAGCTTCTTCACTCTGAAGAATGGTTGACAGGAAATATGCCTTCTATAAATACATGGGGTGTCTGTTATATTGGCAGAAAGAGATAGAGAGCAGAGGATGGAGGACGGAAAACAGAGGACAGAGGGCGGACAAAGGATGATGCGATTTGAGAAAAAACTCTGTGATCTCTGCGTGCTCTGTGAGAGGCAAGTGAATAAGAGGGTGTTATTGTGAATTTTATACCGGTAAATGAACCACTGTTGGATGGTAATGAGAAGAAATATCTCAATGAATGTATTGATACCGGATGGATTTCTTCTGAAGGGCCGTTTTTGAAGAAATTTGAGGATCAGTTTTCTTCAACAGTTGGTCGGAAATTTGGCATTGCGGTTGCAAATGGGTCTGTGGCGCTGGATGCCGCTGTGGTTGCTTTGGGGATTGGTGCGGGGGATGAAGTGATTATACCGACGTTTACGATCATTTCATGCGCCGCGGCCATTGTAAGAGCAGGGGCTAAGCCGGTGCTGGTGGACTGTGATCCACTGACCTGGAACATGGATGTGGACTTGATCGAGGCCAGGATAACCTCTAAAACTAAGGCTATAATGGTGGTTCATATCTATGGTTTACCTGTGGATATGGATCCTGTTCTGGTGCTGGCCGAGAAATACGGGTTGAGGATTATTGAAGATGCGGCGGAGATGCACGGGCAGAGTTACAGGGGACGGGCGACAGATCCACAGATTACGCAGATTACACGGATTAGGAGGGGGAAAGACAGAGAACGGAAAGCAGAAGGGCGTCCATGTGGAAGCTTTGGTGATATCAGTACGTTTAGCTTTTACCCTAACAAGCTTATCACTACAGGTGAAGGGGGTATGATTGTTACTGACAGCAAAAAATTGGCAGAAAGATGCCGCTTGTTGAGGAACCTATGCTTTCAACCCCAAAAGAGGTTTGTCCACGAAGAGTTGGGCTGGAATTTTCGGTTTACGAATTTACAGGCGGCAGTCGGATTGGCTCAATTGGAAAAATTGGATGAACATATCAAACGAAAACGCAGGATAGGGAAATTGTACACGGAATTGCTGTCTGAAATGCCTGAATTGCAATTGCCACTGTCAATAACAGATTATGCTGAGAATATTTATTGGGTTTACGGAATAGTTTTAAAGGGGCAGGTGCCGTTTGATGCGGAAGAACTAATGCGTCGCCTTAAAGAAAAGGGGATAGGAACACGCCCTTTCTTCTGGCCCATGCATGAACAGCCTGTTTTTAAACGTATGGGATTATTTGAAAATGAAAAATATCCTGTTGCTGAAAGAATAGCACGAAGAGGGTTTTACCTGCCTTCTGGATTGACAATGACGAAAGAACAAATAGATCGAGTATGTGAAGCAGTTCGAAAGGTGTTGATTTAGCCAGAGACCCATACAGATAAATGGAGACATTTTCACTGTCGGCAATGTCAGAGGAAAGAACGTATTCGTTTTGCCAGAGAAAGTTATTACTTATTGTGTTAACAATCTATAATATAATGAAGGATTTTTTAAGAAATGAACATCAAGAAAGTTGCTAATAGACTGGCAAATAGTTTCGGCTATGAAGTACGAAGGGTTTCATTCGACGAAGAAAACATACTACGGAATAATATTGCGCAGTCATATTCTCTAATATATCGTTTAGGATTCACACCCAAGACAGTCATAGATGTCGGCGTAGCAGAAGGGACGATGGAGCTTTATACTTCGTTTTCTGATTCCTTCTTTCTACTTATAGAACCACTTAAAGAATTTGAATCAGATTTGAGATCGATTCTGATGAAGTATCGAGGCACATACATTATCGCTGCAGCGGGATCGAAAACCGGTGAAGTCACATTCAACGTACATGACAATCACTTGTACGGCTCATCGCTATATAAAGAAATGATGGGAAGTGAAGCGGATGGACATGAAGTTAATGTACCAATAATCATGTTAGATGACATTTTGAAGGACAAGTTACTTAATGGTCCTTATCTTATTAAAGTTGATGTGCAAGGTGCCGAAATTGATGTACTTGAAGGAGGCCAAAAAGCTTTAGCGGAAGCAGAAGTTGTTGTTCTGGAAGTTTCTATGTTTCAATTTATGAAAGGAGCACCAGAATTTTTTGACATAGTATTCTATATGAAACAACATGGGTTTGTTGCATATGATATTATTCTTGGATGGAATCGACTTCTTGATAATGCGCTTGGCCAAATAGATATTATTTTCGTAAAGGAAAATGGCCAGTTTAGGCAAAATCATTCTTATTCAACTGTTGAGCAGATGAAAGATATTTTTAGTTCTTAAGCAAATATCAGAGTTGATAGCAGCTAAACAAAGCCATGCACCTGACCGCTTTTACGCTGCGCAAAACATACATTAGTGGGTATCTGCGGTGAAAAATAGAATCTTGATATGACAAAACAAGTGTTTAAGAAAAGCCCTCTGTGACTGATAAACAAATTTCTGTTGTTGCTGAAAGGATAATAGAAATCCTAAAATGAGTGTCCCCTTGAGATAATTTTGTTGTTAAAGAAAAATATATTAAAAAATAAGCGTATCGCAATATTTGATCCTGATCCAGATATCGTTACAAACCCAAGTTTGAAATGCATTATAGAAGAGCTATCCAGGGAAGGTGCGTCTGTTGATATCTTTATGCCTTTTTATGGCAACTATCCAAAGTTAGATTCACGTTATTTAATATATCCATTTCCAATAGAATTGAGTTTATGGAAAGGAGATCTCCAAAATACTCTAATTAGTTTAAAACATTTTATAGCCCTTAAAGCCTGGTCCGGCCATGCTATTCTCAAAAAAAATAAATATGATTTATTATTTGGTATTAATAGCAAAGGCATAATAGCTGCTGCCAGGTACGCTAAGACAAAAAGCGTACCTCTAATTTACCTTTCCTATGAAATTTTTTTTAAAGATGAACTCGTAAAAAAATCTGATCTTCTGGAAAAGAAACAGGAAATATTGGCCAGTCATTTAGCACAATCAATTATAATTCAGGACAAATGGAGGGCTGAACTGCTTTCAAAAGAAAATCGGTTAAATAGTATCAAATTTTTATATTTACCAGTTGCCCCGCGATTACAAAAAATTACTCATACCTCTAATTATCTGAGGGTCAAATATAAAATTCCGTCAGATTTTTTTATTGTTCTTCACTCCGGCAGTTTTGAAGACTGGACTTATGCCGAAGAATTATTAGAAAATGCCAAGAAATGGCCCGATAATGTAATATTGGTTATACATACGAGGTACAAACCTAATCGTAGGCATAAGTATATTAGCATAATAAGAAGACAGAATTCGAACAATATAATTCTTTCTATTGATCCGCTTAATAGTATTGAATATGAACGTATGATTTGTTCTGCTGATATAGGACT
>SDBT01013336.1_pt1 | contig 13179 bp, 17 predicted proteins | sample 2277101 | NCBI WGS metagenome assembly SDBT01 (sample SAMN10404973, study PRJNA504765) | marine sediment metagenome | isolation source: marine sediment core GS10_PC15, 103 cmbsf | place: Arctic Ocean: Southern Knipovich Ridge | collected 2010 | reverse complement strand
GCTCTACTTCCACCGCCTCCACTCGCGGGCCGCCGAGCAGCTCGGCCAGGGCGACAGTTGGCGGCAGGAGCGCGTCGACATAGTAGGCGGCGTGTTTGGCATAGAAGTCATGCGCCCAGGTCGACGGCATGGTCGCCTCGGCCGCCTACTGGGTCGCGTCCCAGGCCGATCGCATCTACTCGCATCGCTTGGACCTGATCGGCTCCATCGGCGTCCGCATCATGCTCTATGACATGCATCGCCTCTTTGAAAAAGAGGGCGTCGAGGCCGTGCCGATCGATACCGGCGAATTCAAGTCTGCCGGCGCGGAGGGCACCGAGATCACCGAGAACCAGCGCGCAGACTTCCAGCGTATTGTCGACGCCTACTTCGCCGCCTTCCTGGATGTGATCGAGCGCGGCCGCGCCCTCTCCGGCGACAGGCTCAAGGCCGTTGCCGACGGCCGCATCTTCACCGCGCCCGAGGCGCTCGAACAGGGGCTTATCGACGGCATTCAGACATTCGAGCAAACCATGCAGCAACTGCAGCAGCCATTGCGCGCAAGTCGCCGAGCGACAGCCGAGGCGCGCATCAGGGTTGCTGAAGCCATTGATCCGCTTCGCGCAGAGTCGTGAGCCGGATCCCGTTCGGAACGCGTGACGCAGAGTCGCCGCGCCGACCGCTGACAGATCAAGAAGTTTTGTAAGGAGATTGGGAAATGAATCCCAATGAACTCAGAAAGAAAAGGGCCGAGGCACTCAAGCAGGCGAAAGCTATCGCCGACGGCGCCAAGGCCAGCAACGTCGAACTCACCGAAGAGCAGTCCGCCAAGATCGACGAGCTCCTGGACGAGGCTGAGAAACTCGAGGCCCAGGCCAAGAAGATCGAAGCCGACGAAGCGCGCCTCGAACGCCTCGCCCTGGGCGTCGCCGATCTCGAGCAAGCGCCAGCCAGGCTGGCTCAGCCCGTGCACCTGCATGCCGATGGCCTGGATGTGTCTGGCATCGGCGCCGTCGATGTCGGAGGTCCGCGCTATCACCGCCGCCTGTACGCCTTCAATGGCCCGACCGCATTGATCGCCGAACGCGACGCCTACTACTCCGGCCGGTTTCTGGAGTCGGTGCTGCTCGAGCGCGAGGACCCGCGCAGAATCGAGGCGCGGGAATGGTGCGGGGATCATGGCATCGATCTCAACGTCCGCTCGGAGCAAACCGGCACCACCATCGGCGGCGGCGCCGCGACCATCCCGACGCAGATGTCGGGCCGCGTGATCGACATCTGCGAGCAGTTCGGCATGATGCGCCGCGAGTGCTATGTCCAACCCATGGATCGCGACGCCATGCCGATTCCGAGGCGCATCTCTGGCCTGACCGGCTACTGGGTCGGCGACAAGGACGGCGTCACGCAGAGCCAGACCGGCTGGGATAACGTGAACCTCGTTGCCAAGGAGCTCTGCTGCCTCACCCGCGTTCCGTTCTCGCTCATGGGCGACTCCATCATCAACTGGGCTGATCGCATCACCCTCGAGATGGGCCGGACATTCGCCGAGAAGGAAGACGACGCCGGCATCAATGGCGACGGCACCTCCACCTACGGCGGCATCGTCGGCATCAGGACCAAGATGGTCGACGGCAGTCACGCCGCCTCCTATGTCGAGGCCACCGCGGCGGACGACACGTTCGCTGAACTCCTCGCCGCCGACCTCATCCTCATGCTCGGCAAGGTGCCGGATTACGCGGGCATCAACGAGAAGTGGTACGGATCAAAGCTCGCCTGGAGCGCAGCCTTCGTGCGCCTCATGGAGGCCGCAGGCGGCAATACCATGCTCAGCATGGCCAAGGGCGTGGCCAACAAGCAATACCTCGGCTACGAGTACGTCAGCTCGCCGAAGATGCCGAAGGTGACGACCTCGCTCGATGCCGTTGTGATGCTGCTCTTCGGAGATATCTCGATGGCCTGCACCTTCGGGGACAGGTCTGACATGACGATCCGAACGAGCGACCAGCGCTACTTCGAGTATCGCCAGCTCGGCATCCTCGCCTCCGAGCGCGTCGATATCGTCGCGCACGATCTCGGCGACGACACGAACCCCGGCCCGCTCGTCGGCCTCATCGGCAACGTGTCCTAAGCAACGGCAACTCAGCGCAAGCCGAGTGCTTGGCAGTTTTTACCGTCTTTGTAAGGAGACTAACAATGATCCCGATTCAGCCTAAACAGGTGATCTGCATCTCGCAGGCAAGCACCACCGCTGCCGCCACTGCGACCGGCAACATCGACACCAAGGGCTTCGCCTATGCATCGATCGACGTGCTCATGGCAACGGCGAACGTCGTGACGAACAGCCCCACCGTGTTCAAGCTGGCCGAGTGCGACACGACGGTCGTCAGCTCATTCGCCGACATCGCCGCGTTTGTCGGCGACGACTCGGACGGCTGGGACATTCCCGATGTGGTCACGTCTGGCGACAATACGTACAAGTTCAATGTCGATCTGCGCGGCCGCAAGAGGTATCTCAGGCTCTCAATCTCGCCGCTGACCACGCAGGTGATCACGGCGATCGCGAACCTGTTCCATGGGGCCGAGTCCGCGAACAGCATAGCCAAAGCAAATGTCCTTGCTTTGGTTGAAGGCTAAACCATTGTCGTCCTGGCCCGGCACTGTTGCCGGGCCAGGGTGGCAGGAAAGGGTGCAAATGAAACTGAACCTCGGCGCCGGCAAGACGCATCTCGAAGGCTTCACTCCGGTCGATATCAAGAACGGCCGCCCCGCGTTTCCGCTCGAATACGAGGACAACGCTGCGGACGAAATCTACGCGAGCCACGTGCTCGAGCATTTCTCACATCGGCAGACGGCGCTCGTGCTGCAGGACTGGGCGCGCGTGCTCAAGCCAGGCGGCCGCCTGCGCGTGGCCGTTCCTGACTTCGACTGGATCGTGGACGAGTACAAGAAGGGCAGTGACGAGAACATCGAAGGCTATCTCATGGGCGCGCACTCGGATACTCACGACATCCATCTCGCCATCTTCAATCGCAAGAAACTGGCCGGCCTGCTCGAGGTCGTCGGCCTGGTCGATATCGCGCCCTGGACCTCTGACAATGGCGACTGCGCCGCTTTGCCCGTCTCGCTCAATCTCGAAGCGAGCAAGCCAGGCGACCCGCAAAAGGAAACCGGCAAGCTGCTCGCCCGGACATTTGCCGAGAAGGAGGACGCCGAGCAGCTCGATCAGAAGCTGGCCGAGAAGGACGCCGCCGAGACATCCGCTCCAATCCGCAATCCCCAATCCCCAATCCGCAATCTCAAGGTCGGCGCGGCCATGTCGATTCCGCGCCTGGGCTTTCAAGACAATTTCTTCTGCGTTTTCAAGGCCCTGCTGCCGCTCGGCATTGGCATCAGAAAATTCTCCGGCGCCTTTTGGGGGCAGTGCATCGAGTATGCCATGGGCCTGGTGCTTGACGAGGGCGTCGATGCCGTGCTGACGCTCGATTATGACACCGCTTTCTCGAAGCAGGACGTCGAGGCCCTGATCCATCTCATGGCCACGCATCCAGAGGCCGACGCTATTGCTGCGCTGCAGGGCGCGCGCAGTGTGCCGATGCCACTCATGACCATGTACTCGGACGACGACAAGAGAATCGTTGCCCTCGACCGCGATTGCTTCAAAGAGGAGCTGACGCGGATCCGCACGGCCCACTTTGGCCTGACGCTGATCCGCGCGTCGGCGCTCAAGGATTTCCCGCATCCGTGGTTCAAGCATGTGCCTGGATCAGACGGAACGTGGTCGCTCGAGAAGGGGCGCATCGACGCTGATATCTGGTTCTGGAAAGAATGGCACAAGCTCGGCAAGAGCCTCTATCTCGCCAACCGCGTCCCGATCGGCCACCTGGAGCTGATGGTGCGCTGGCCCGACCTGAATTTTGAGCCACTGTTCCAGCTGCCGAGCGAGTTTGAAGGCAGTGGCAAGCCCGAAGGAGTGTGGATATGAGAGTGAGATTCATGAAGCCCTGGAGCAGTCATGGCGTTGGCGCTATAGCCGACATTCCCGCCCATCTCGCGCGCGCGATCGCCGGCGAGGACATCGCCACTATCCTCGACACGGTCGAGACGCCCGAAGTCCAGGCCGCTGCGCTCGCCGCAAAAGCGCCTGCGAGCTCGGCCGGGCGACGAAAGAAGCGAAGGAGCAAGTAGCTGATGAATTACTACATCGGCCCCTGGCAATGGAAAACTGAAGACGAGCACTCCTTTTGGGCTGCACCCGCCACCACGGTCGGCATGGTCGATCTGCGTCCACTTGCTGCTTGTGCCGCACAGGGTTCTCATGCCTTAAACTTCGGCTTCTTTGCCACCGAGAAACCGCTCGACTCAAGTTATATTGCTCTCGGCTCTGACTTGGAGGTGCTGTTGAGCCTCGCGCAAAGGGACGCTTGGTGTCAAACAGTTGGCATTCCCTCGCTCCCAACCCACTGCCGCGCCCTCCTGGACGTACTTATAGAGACCCTGACAGTTCAGGCAGACCCGGAGCAGGGGAGACGGGTTCAGGGATTGCGACCTGGACAGAAAGGGCAATTCGAGTTCCTGTTGGCAGGTCGGACAATCTGGACGCGCCCATTTGCGGGCCTGGCTGACCCTGCGTGGCCGAGGTTGAAACAGGCTATTCAAGTTGACTTCCGCAAGAACTTTGAGCAGGACAGTGCTTCGCTACTCGCGGACAAAGAAGTCCACCGACGATTGCTTACTGACTGGATGGGAAAGTACAAGATTTCCGACTGGCGTGAATTCGTGCCCGCTGATTTGTTCAAAGACGTTGAGGGGCCATTGCCAAGGCTTACCCATATTGGCGACGACTTTACTGATTCCGATTCCACCAGCCTCGACGCCCATGCAGCGACCGGAAGTGGCTACACAATAGGCTGGTATTGGACGGAGGTTGATGGGCAGACAATCATCAGTTCCAACACCTGGGTTCCTGATACTAGTTGGAACTTAGACCATTCCTCCAGGGCTGATTATGACCTGTCCTCTGACGATCACTACGCTCTGGGCAAGAATGCTTATTGGCGCGCTCAGCCAGTGGGAGCATGTGCTCGTTTTGCATCGGCCGCCGCCACGTACTACACCGCGCGAACAGGTGAGAGTTCTGGAGACATTGCAAAATACGTAACTGGAACAGAGACAGAGTTGTGGACTTTAGGAGATGGCGAGCCTGTTGATTTTGAAATCAAAATTGAAGTCAACGGCACAACCATCAAGCACTATCTTGATGGTGTTGAGACACACAGCCTTACCGATGCTTCCATTAGTGGAAATGTTCGCACAGGTCTTCAAGTGGAGTATTCAGACTCACCACCAGGCGACAATCATTTTAGTGAGTTTGAGGCTGAGGATTTAGCTGTTGGTGGGTTTATTCCCTATCCATTCTCGCGCGGCCTGCGCGGCGGCAGCCATGCCTTGTCTGGAGGATTATCCTGATGCTGGTCAAGGGCGGTTCGACAAACGTAACCACGTACTTTGTCTTGCGGACTGCCGCAGACGGCACCGCAACAACCGGCGCGACGATAACGAGTATTGATCTTCAGTATGTTCGGAGTGGCGCTGCGCCATCGGCAAAAGTCGATGCTACGGCGCTCGCGGCGGCCGACTCTGTTCACGCGGACAACAAGGCCATCGAGATTGACGCGACGGACGCGCCCGGGCTGTATCGCGTGGACTGGCCCGATGCGGCGTTCGCAGCCGGCGCGCGCGAAGTGATCCTCACCGTCAAGCTGGCAAGCTCTTTTACGGAACACCTGCGCGTGGAGATCGACGCGATTGCTGGGGACGCCAGCGCCGCTAACCAAACAACGATCATCAATCATCTCACTGATGTGAAGGGAACGGGATTCGTCAAAGACACGGACAGCCTGGTCGATCTGGCCCACACCGGCGCCGACGGGGACACGCTGGAGGAGCTTTCCGACGAAATCGCCCTGGTCGGCGGCGCCGTGGGCAGTGGCTCGGATAGCGTCACCATCACCCTTGAAGATGATGACAACAACCCGGTCGGCTCGGCCGAGGTCTGGATCACGAGCGATGCGGATGGCGACACGGTCGTGGCCGGAACTCTCGTAACAAATGACGCCGGCCAGATCACGTTCATGCTTGACGCCGGCTCGACCTATTACCGCTGGGCCAAGAAGGCCAGCGTGAACTTCACCAACCCAACGAGTTTTGTGGCGGTTTCTGACTGATGGCAAACACATTCACTGACGCAGTTGCAGCCTCGGCGGCCGGCGTCGAGCCCGTCCTGATCGCGGAAATGCAGGAGCATCTGCGCGTCGATTCCGACGATGAGAACGACCTGATCGAGGCGCTCATTACGACCGCACGCGTCACCCTCGAGCATTGGACGCGTCGGCAGTTCATCACCGCGACCAAGAACTTGTATCTCGCCGCCTTCACCGCCGAGATCCGCGTGCCCTATCCGCCGCTGCAGTCGGTGGCGGCGATTACCTACACCGACACCGGCGGCGCCGAGCAGACCCTCGCAAGCTCCGTCTACACCGTCGATACCAACCACGACCCCGGCCGCATTGTCGAGGCCTATTCGCAGAACTGGCCCGCGACCCGCGCCATCATCAATGCCGTCAATATCGAATACGTCGCCGGCTATGGCTCTGCCGGCACTGACGTGCCCGAGCCTTTGCGCAGCGCGATGAAGCTGCTCGTCGCTACGTGGTTTGAAAACCGCGAGAGCGTCGTCATCGGCACCATCGTCAGCGTGCTGCCCCAGGCCGTCGATGCCCTCATCTTCCCTTATCGAATCTGGAACTTCTAATGCGCGCAGGAAAGCTCAGACATCGCATTCACATCCAGGCGCCGGTCGAGACGCGCGACAGCGACGGCACTGTGCTGCGCGACGAATGGAACACGATCGCTATCCGCTGGGCCTCGGTCGAATACCTGAGCGGCCGCGAGCTCTGGATGGCGCAGCAGGTCGCCTCGAATGTGCGCGTGCGCATTGTGCTGCGCTATCTTGCCGGCGTCACGCCGCGCTATCGCGTCGGCCTGCTCACTGCTGCGGCCAGCGCCACTGCGACTGCCACCGGCACCGGCGGCGACGATACGGACTTCGACAAGATCTTCAACATCGAGCACGTCAACAACGTCGACGAGCGCCGTATCGAACTCATTCTCCTTTGCACGGAGACGGCCTGATGAGCTTTATCAACATCTCACTTCTCGGCGACAAGAAACTCCAGCGCAAGCTCGATGCGCTGCCGAACAAGCTGGCGAAGAAGGTCGTGCGCCAAGCCCTGCGCGAGGGCGCGCGGCCGATCCTCGCATCGGCCAAGGCGAATGCGCCAGTCCTCACTGGCCGCATGAAGAAGTCGCTCAAGCTGCGCGCCATGAAGGGCAGGCGCGGCAACTTCGGCGTTGTAATCATGACCGGCACGCGCGAGCAGCTCGGCATCGATCCAAGCGACAAGAGCTACTACCCCTTCGCTGTCGAGTTCGGGTTCAAGCGTCACAATGTGCCCGCGCATCCGTTCATCAGGCCGGCGCTTGACGACAATCGCGAGAAATCCACGCGCATCATCGCCCGCCTCATCGGCGCCGGCGTCTTGAGGGAGGCAAAGTCAGCATGAGCAATGTCCTCGACGATGCCATCCACAAGCAGCTCACGAAATCCGGCACCAGCACGCAGGGCGTGATCGGCACGCGCTGCTATCCGGCCGGCGGCGCGCCGCAGAATATCGATGTCAATGACGGCCAGTACCTGACCTGGCAGCTCATCAGCAACCCGCAGCGCCATCACCAGGGCGGCAATGCCGGACTCTCGTCGGCGCGCATCCAGTTCAACTGCTACGGCAAGACGCCCAAGCTCGCCAAGGCCCTGCGCAACGCCATCAAGTCCGATATCGACAACTTTCGCGGCAACTTCGGGGACTTAGGCTCGCTCATCACTGTGCGCAACGCCTACTTCGACACCGAGCGCATGGCCTCCAATCCGCCACAAGACGCGAGCCAGCGTGGCCCGCAATTCAGAATCGTGGAGTTCGTCATTTCGTTTGTTGAATAAAGGAGAAAGTCATGCCAGAAGCAAGTCCGGCAGTCGACATCGGTACCGGAATCACGATTGCCTTCGGGACGACCGGCTTTGAGGCGCAAATTGGAGATATCACCCCGCCCGGTCCGGAACGGGACGATGTCGAAACCAGCCACCAGGGAACGGTGAATGCCAAGACGTTCATGCCGGCCGATCTTCATGATCCCGGCGCACTCGAGTTCGAGATTCATTACAACCCGGACACGTATCCGCCCATCAATGAACCCGAAGAGGAGATTGTCATCACCTGGCCGGCGGGCGCGACGCACACTTTCCAGGGCTACATGAACAGCTTCAAGCCCCAGGCGCCGTTGAATGACAAAATGGTCGCGACGGTAACATTCAAGGTCAGCGGCGAAGTCGACATCGACGCCGCCGCCACCGCGTCCGTATAAAAGCAGGAGTCAGGGTTCAGAGGTCAGGCCGCCGTTTCTGTCGTTCCTGAATCCTGAACCCTGAAAACTGAAACCTCTTTCTGAAAGGAGCCTCTCTATGCCAGAGGAAAAACCAGTCTGCCGCCAGCCCGCGCCTGTGATCGAGCCGGAGCCGGTGGAAGATGAAGTCGCATCCGTGCCAGACGTCGAACTCTCGCGCGACGTCATTTTCGCTGCCGACGACCTGATCACCGAACGCGTCGAGGTGCCCGAATGGGGCGGCCATGTCTTCGTGAAGACACTGCCCGGCTATCAGCGCGACCAGTTCGACCAGGCCGTGCAGAACAATCGACGCGGCAAGCGCCTCAACCTCGAGGGCCTCAGCGCGCTCCTGGTCGTCCGCACGACCTGCGACGCAAAGGGCCAGCGGCTCTTCACCGAGGCCGATCTCAAGGCGCTCAACAACAAGTCATGCAAGGCGATTGGCCGCATCTTCGAGGTTGCCTCCAGGCTGAACGGCCTGAGCGCCGAGGATGTTGAGACCCTGTTGGGAAACTCCGAGAGCGACCTGAGCGACAGTTCTGGTTCAAGCTGACGCTTGCGCTGGGCCTGCCCTCGGTCGCTGCCGCGCAGCGGCGCATCAACAGCCGCGAGTTCGCCGAATGGCTCGCCTACGATCGCATGAGTCCGATCGGCCCGGAGCGCCTTGACTGGCGCGCGGCAATGATCGCCTCGACTATTGCCAACGCATTTCGCGGCAAAGGCCGAAGGCCAAAGATCGAGGACTTCATGCCGCGCTTCGGCGATGCACAGCCGGCCAGGAGCGCAAAGGATATTGAGATGATCGCGCAGCAATGGGCGATGCAGCATAACGCCAACATTCGCAAGCAGCGCCGGCGAAAGGCCGGACGAAAACTGAAAGATGCCGTTCCTGAACCCTGAACCCTGAACCCTGAAAACTGGAGTGCATCATGGCAGTCGTAGCCACTCTCGCCGTCGCCGTCGCCGCCAGGACGGCCAAGTTCAACAAAGGCATGAAAAGCGCAGGCAGGATTCTCTCGCGCTTCCGTGGGCGCGTGAACGCTGTCGGGCGCAGACTGGCCCAGTTCGGCGCCATTGCTGTCGCGGCCGCTGTCGCCGGCATGGCGCTCCTGGTCAGGCAACAGTTTCAGGCGATCGACGCCACGGCCAAGCTCGCCGATCGCATCGGCATCACCACTAATGCGCTGGTCGGCCTGCAGCACGCCGCCGAGATCACTGGCGCCGGCACCGAGGTTCTGAACAAGGGCCTCATGTTCTTGTCCAAGAGCCTGGGCGAAGCCAAGCAGGGCATCGGCGAGGCGCAATATGCGCTCGACGCCATGGGCCTCAATCTCGACGACCTCATCAAGATGAGCCCTGACCAGGCATTTCTGAAGATCGCCGGCGCTATGGCCACACTCGAGACGCAGGCCGAGCGCAACTATGTCGCGACCAAGCTCTTCGGCCGCGCCGGCCAGCAGCTCGTCAACACGCTCGCGCTCGGCAAGGAAGGCATCGAGGCGCTTGTCAAGGAGAATGAGCGGCTCTATGGCTCGCTCTCGCGCTTTGATGCGTCAAAGGTCGAGAAGGCAAACGATTCGATTCAGAGACTCTGGCTCTCCATCAAGGGCGGCGCCAGGGGCATGGCCGTGGCCATTGCTCCATACGTCACGCAGACGGCCAAGGTGCTGACCGAGGGCTTTATCTGGGCGCGTGAAAACATCGGCACCATCGTCACCAACACCATCGACAACATCAAGAACAGCATCATCAATCTCGCGGAAAGCGGCACCCTCGACGAATGGGCCTTCCGCATCAAGATGGCCTTCGTCGGCATCGGCGCATTCGGCAAGATCGCCTATAACGCTTTTATGATTGTTGCCAAAACAGTGGATTACCTCTTCTTCAAGATCAAGGAGCGCACGGATCAGTTGGGCGCCAAGGAGCAGATGACGGTCGCAAAGAACCTGGCCAAGGCCTGGGGTGACGCCGCCGCCAAAGGGCTCGCACCGCTCTACGCCGAACGCGCCAAGCTTGAAGAGAAGATGTTCCTCGGTCCCGATATGACGGCTCGCCTGAAAGCGGTGCGCGAAGTGACCGACGCCATGAGAAACGCGGCCAAGCATGAGCAACGATTCGGGCGCTGGAATGTCGAGACGATGGAGAAAATCATCGAGCGCAATCGCGCCATCGCAGAAAAGGGACTCGGCATGGCCGGCAAAGATCTCGAAGCAGCGGAACTCAAGCTGCCCGATTTCAAGGTCAACTTCGATGCAATCGTCAAGGCATATCATGACGCGCTCGATGAGGCCGAAAAGGGCCGCGGCACCAGAATCAAGGACTTCGTGGAGAAAATGAAGAACTTCGATTGGGATGCTGTGAAATTTCCCGGTCTCGAACTCGGCCCAGGCGTCGAGGAAAAGCTGGAGAGTTTCGGGCGCACGACGCCGGCGGCGCTGGAGAAGGGGACGGTGGCGGCGTACTCGGCGACGACGCAGGCACAATATCGCGGCATCGAGAAGGCGATGGCCACGACGGCCAAGGAATCGAAAAAGACCAATGACAAGATCGACAAAACCAACGCGGTGCTCGAAGACATCCGCGACGGCCAGGCTCCTGTTATGAGTTTCTGATATGGCAAACATCGTTCGTGAAGTCGACACAGACCAGCGCTCGTCAAAGACGCCGCAAGGCCAGCAATATACGCACATCTTTCAAGTCATTCTCGACACCGTCGGCGCCAACCCAGCGCGGTCCGCGCGCCTGGCCGACGGCGTGCCCGATATCGGCGACCAGCACCCGATTGACACGAGTGCTTATGTCCTTGGCGTCGATGTGCACCCGACTGAGAGTCGCCTCATCTGGAATGTCCATGTCAAGTATCAAACCACCCACTTCATCTATCCGACGCCGAAGCCGAATCCCACTGACGAAGCCCCTTCGATCCGCTGGGGCGCGTGGTCGCGGACCATCGCGATCGATAAGAACAAGGACGGCGATGCCATTCTCAATGCCGCCGAGGATCCTTTTGATCCGCCCATCGAGGGCGAGGAATATCATCTCGAACTCACGGTCGTGCGCAATGAGGCGGCTCACAATCCCCTGACTGCGGCCGGCTACTATGGCGCGGTCAATAACGCCACCGCGACAATTTGCGGCCTGGAAGTCACCACGCGCAAGGCCAAGTGCGTGCAGTGGTCAGGCGATTCGGCCGAGCGCAATGGCTACAGCTACTATGTCGTCACCTACAAGATTCGCTTCAATCTCAACACCTGGGACAAGAAGATCCTCGAACAGGGAATGAATTACAAAGACGGCAGCAAGAAGAAGCATATCGTGGGCGACGACAATGAGCCCGTTGACTCGCCTCAACTCCTGACCGCTGCCGGCGCTGTCCTGGCGCTCGGGGGCACTCCTGTTTTCAAGACGTCTCGCGTTGCTCCGGAGAAGAATTTCTCGACGCTCAATCTGAATATTTGAAATGAACACTGTCGCTGACAACTGACAACTGAGAACTGAGTACTTGCCATGGCACAAGGCGTGATGTTTGATCGCGAGGGCGCAAGGCGGATTGTCGAAGTCGTCCGTAACGTCGAGAGTTCGCCGCACCTCTTTCGCGCGCCGCGCGGCTCGCGCCGGCCGCAGGCACGGCCTGTCTCAATTCCAATCTACAACAACAGCGGCGGCATCATCCCCGAATATGGCGCAGTCCAGCTCTCAGGCGGCCTGCATACGGACGATGCCTCGCACAAGGTCATCAAGGTTGCGACGTTGCAGCTCCAGGACGTAGTGATCGTTACCGCCGAGATCGCGACAGCAGACTATGGCCGCGCCTGGGTCATGGCCTCGGGCATCTACTCCGTGCTGGCTGAGGATTATGCGAGCGTGGCCATTGGCGACAGGCTCAACACGATCATCGCCGCCTTCGACCTGGTGATCGACTATATGGGCCCGTTCCTGGTTACGCACAAGGCCACCACTCCAGTCGTGTTGGCGCGGTTCCAGCCGCAGCACGTGCCGCTGCTGCTCAAGACCACGGCCGCGGCCGGCGGCGGCACGATCACCGCCAAGCAGGTCGACGAGGCATTCGCTGTCACCGGCGACGATAGAACGTTCTTGACACAGTAGGAGAGGATTCAGGGTTCAGGGTTCAGGGACGGCAAAAACAACGCCGCTTCGTTCCTGAACCCCGAACCCTGAATCCTGAAAACTGAGTTTATCATGGCATTAGCAAGTGGCGACTTGACCATCCCGCATGAAGTATCCACCGGCCGGCTGACCGTCGCCCTGCCCGTAGTGATCCCCTCAGCATCAGGCGTGCTCTGCGTGCCCGTCGAGACGTCCACCGGCAGGCTGTCGCTGGTTATGGTCGAAACCGCCGACGCAAACGACGAGCTCGCCTTCCCCGTCATGCTCTCGACCGGCAAGCTGGCGCTGGTGAAGGAAGCAGCGGCCGCGGTGGGGGGTAATCTCTACTCCTGTGGACGTAACAGCAACGGCCAACTCGGGCTGAACGATAATGTGGACCGCGACGAGTTCACTCTTGTCAGCAGCGGGTGGAGCGCCATTGCTGGCGGACGTTTTCACTCTCTTGCTCTAAAGAGCAACGGCGATCTCTATACCTGTGGAGATAACTTTTACGGCCAACTTGGGCTGAACGATAATGTGGACCGCGACGAGTTCACGTTTGTCAGCAGCGGGTGGAGCGCCATTGCTGGTGGG
>SDBT01013335.1_pt1 | contig 13180 bp, 13 predicted proteins | sample 2277101 | NCBI WGS metagenome assembly SDBT01 (sample SAMN10404973, study PRJNA504765) | marine sediment metagenome | isolation source: marine sediment core GS10_PC15, 103 cmbsf | place: Arctic Ocean: Southern Knipovich Ridge | collected 2010 | reverse complement strand
CGTCTTGTGCTTCCAAGACCTTGAGGTCGATGCGCGGGCCGGCTGTCACGACCTCAAAGCCGTAGTGGAGAATGAAAACAACAACTGCACCGATGACCCCGGAACTCACGACCAAAAGCACGTCGTCCATTGTTAGACTGCCTCCTGATCGAAACACCACGATGGAGGCACTAACAGCGCCAGCAAAGCTACCGAGAAGCTCGCCCGTAAGGGTCCTGCGAGTCCGCCGCCATGCGAACCTGTGTTCGGATTCCCGTCTTGCCATGCGCCCGAAGATAGGCCGCCGCCTAACCCTTCGTCAAGTATATAATCCCGCTTGCATTGACCTGTCGGTCGGCTGGGGTGGGGTGGGCTAAGCCTTCGGGAGGAGCGGCCGGGAGGCCGTGCACGGCCCCAGGATCGCCGAGAATGTCATCCGGGGTGGAAGGTGTCAGGCCGAGGTCACTCGGCGCCCAAGAGGCCCCTCTAGTGCCGATTCCAAATCGATGGCAGTTGGAGTGTTCGCGGCAGAGCGATAGACTCGTGTCAAGCCGCTTTCAAAGAGGGGACATGGGGACGAGAAGGTCAGCGAGGCCAAGATGCTGCCCGAGAATCAACACTAAGAGAGAGGGGGCGAGGACCACAGTAGAGGCCAGAGACGAGCTGGCGACAACGCGAGGGATGGAGTTGCCTCGGTTTGGTGGATGGTCTAGAGCTTGGGGTGGAGGATATCCACCATGTCGAGAACAAGACCGTATCCGCCGGAGTATCGGCGGCAGATCATAGAGTTGGCCAGAGCCGGCCGAAGCGCGTACGAGCTGGCGCAGGAGTTCGAGCCGTCGTACTGGACGATCCATCAGTGGGTCAAGCAAGCGGACCGAGACGAGGGGCACAGCGCAGAGGGCCTGAGCACGAAGGAGCGGGAAGAGCTCCGGCGTCTTCGACGTGAGGTTCGGCAGCTGAAGGTGGAGCGAGAAATCCTGGCAAAAGCCGCGGCCTGGTTCGCTCAGGAGACCGACTCGGTGCCCAAGAAGGGTTCCGGTTCGTGAGCGCCCACCGGGCCCACTACCCAGTTGCCACGATGTGCCGGGTGCTGGAGATCTCCACCAGCGGGTACTACGCGTGGCGTCAGCGGTCCCCGAGCCGGCGAGCGCGGGAGGATGCTCGGTTGCAGGAGCAGATCGAGACGATCCATCAGGAGAGCCGTGGCACGTACGGCACGCCGCGAGTGTACGCGGAGTTAGCCGAGAACGGCGTCCGGACCAGCAGGCGACGCGTAGCACGGCTGATGAAGCAGGCGGGCCTGGAGGGAGTGAGCCGAAGGCGGCGTTACCGGACTACGCGGCGTGACAGCAACGCTCAGGTCGTGCCGGACCTGGTGAACCGGGACTTCACGGCGAATGCGCCGAACCGGCTCTGGGTGGCGGATATAACGTACATCTCAACGTGGTCGGGGTTCCTGTACCTGGCGATCGTGCTGGATGCCTACAGTCGCCGCGTGGTCGGTTGGTCGATGGCCAACCACCTACGCACCGAACTGGTCTTGGAGGCGCTCAACATGGCGATCTGGCAGAGGCGCCCCCAGCACGTGATCCATCATTCCGACCAGGGAACGCAGTACACGTCGATCCAGTTCGGTAAGCGCTGCGGCCAGCTCGGGGTACGACCCTCGACCGGTTCGGTCGGCGATGCGTACGACAATGCCATGGCCGAGAGCTTCTTCGCCACGCTCGAGACCGAGTTGCTATGGCGCGAGACGTTCCGCAGCCAGGCCGAGGCCCGCATGGCTGTGTTCGGTTTCATCGAGGGGTTCTACAATCCGCGTCGCCGGCACTCATCGATCGGTGACATGTCACCGGCAACGTACGAAAGGAGGTTCACGATCGACCCGGACACCGAGGTGGAAACTGACGGGTCCATGCCGATCGCTGCGCGATCCGCACAGCCCCGTGGAAACCGCTCCGCGGTTCCCACGAGTTCCCACCTCACTACTGCTACGAGTACCCAAACTCCAAGCGTTCAAGTGTCCACGAAAGTGAGGTAACTCCAGCATTGACGACCTTCGCCGAGCGGTCGCTCTGAAGACCGAAGCACGGAGGTCAGTAGTCGACCACAATTCTCACCACGTCTCCTTCCGCGAGAACTGGAGCCTGACGTCACGAATCCTGGAGACCATCTGGCAGGAGACTGGTGATGAAGTCGCCGTAGATGACGCAGTACACGCGGCGCTGCGCGCAAACTCGGAGGATCCTGCATGGCCGTGGCCACTACTTCAACTTGCGGCGTTGGTGCGAACCCGCGGACGAGCACAGTATTCCAAAGGCTCCGCCGAGCCTGAATGCGACTCCGAGCTCCTCACCCTAGTCGCTGAGGCGAATGCGAGCGAACTGGAGAAACGAGCGGCGAAACTTGCCATAGAGAACGAAGAATTCAGGCAGCGAGTGCTGGGTGGCCGCCTACGGTCCGTGTACGTACTTGACGATCCGCACAGACTGCTAAGCGAGGCAATCGTGCTCAAAAGGAACCGTGCTGACGTCGCAGAAAGGGAGTTCACCGAAGCAAGATCGCTAGCAGTCTACCTTCGTCGGCAAGACGCGGACCCGTTGCTCAAGGTAGCGTGGCCCATGGCACTCGTGCCGCTCGACAAGGACAGCGCCGTCTTGGCGATGAAACACGTGAAAGGGACAGAGCTTGGATCTGCGGTCGTCCGATCGAACCGAGCGGGCTCACGTCCGCCCCTGGATAAGTATACGAGGGCCATCGATTTCCTGGCATGGTTCCATGCTTGGGCTTGGCGCAAGGGCTCCAGCGAACCGCGGCGGCCGGTGGCACTCCTCAAAGTCGCGACATCGATTGCGGCGTCATGGAAGCGACTGGGTTTCGGTTCGCAGGATTCGAACCTGCTCCGAGAGCTGCTAGTCGAAGTTCTCCCAAAGCAGGCGATTCATGTGCGCAAGAAGGACGCTCATCCCGAGAATTGGCTTGTTGGGCCAAGAGGCGAGGTGGCCCTTCTTGATTTGGAATCAACAGCGCCCCTTCCCGTCTACTATGACTTGGCGCAACTCCTCGATGACTATCCGCTCTGTACGGTCGACGCGGGCGGCATGCTTATACGAGCGAAGCTAGTCGACCAATACAAGAGCAGCCTCGCGCGTCGCATCCCAGAGATCCGCGACGAGTTGATGGCCGCGGACCCTTGGCCAATCGTGTGCGGCTTCGTTTTGTACCGCGCCGCGTTCGGGCTAGTCAGGCTTTCGCGGGCGATGGCGCGCGGTGACGCGACTTCTTCGTCCGCACTCCGCTCGTTTGGTGAACGACGATTGCATTACGAACAGCTCGCTACTTGGTTCATAGAAAACGCACCCACGACCGGAATCGGACAGTGCGCCACACAGATCGCGGGCATGGCTGCACAAAGCTGACCTGGATGTTCGAACGTCCGAGCCGCCTAGCCTGGGGCTCCGACAAGCCATCGCTCAATCGACGACGGAGCACAGGCAAGATCCGACCAGTCCACTGGGTTAGTAGTCGCCGAATGGCCAGGTCAGTGCCAGTTAGCATGGCAAAATGACTGCAAATATGGATCCGCGGGACGAGATCTTCTACTCGACGGGGCCCACCACCGTTGAGACAGACAACGGCGCCGCCGGGCGGCCACAACCGCCAGGGTCGATACGGCTCCAGAAGCTCTTCCACCGATACGCGCGGGACCTTGAGCGGTATCTCCCTGCAGCCAAGGGCCATTTCGGTTGTCCCATTTGTTGGAGCGTCATTCCTTCAGGTTCACACCACCCAATCATCCAGCCTAGGGGTCGATTCCGCACTCTGGTAAGCGGTCAGCCGGCACACCGTCCCTCTTGAAGTACTCAAGCCAGCAGGCTTTCGATTTCGGTCCAAGTTCGCTCCATGCAGAAGCCATGTGATCGATGGCGATGTCAAAGTTTGCGCGCAGGTTGTCTAGGAAGTCGGGGGCGGAGACTCCACTACCCGCGACGATAGGCAGTTCCATGGAGAACATGTCGACGCCCCCGGTGCTGCCGAAGCGATTCTGGCGCTCGGTCGGCCTGCGCGAGGTCCGCGGCCCGGGCGGCGAGAAGATCGTCACACACACGCTCGGTGACGAGCACGCTGAGAAAGTTCTGCGCGGTGGAATCCCGTTCAAGGAGGCGCGACGGCTGCAGCAGCAGGCGGAGCGGAACCTCGACGCACTGCGTGTGGTGTAGCCCGCGTGCCGCGCTGCGGCACGCCAACGATGGAGGAGAAGATGCATGGGTTGAGAACAGCCGACGGCGAGTACATCGGCCTGGGCGCGATCGTCCGGGCCTGCGGTGGGAGGCTCAAGCTAGGCGACAGGAAGACCTGCGCGAAGGCCGGGCCGGCAGTGTCCGGGTCGGCCCCGACAATGACGGCCACTGAGCGCCGAGCGGTGGCGAACGGCTGGGGCCTCGGCGCTTTCCGCTGGGCGGTTTCAGAGTTGAAGCGAGAGAGGGAGCGGCGGGCGGCCCAGCAGGTGCCGGAGCCGCCTGACCTGGCCGCCCGCATCCGGGCTGCGCGGGGCACCCAGCCCCGGCGAGCAGCGTTTCCGATGCCGGAGCCGCCGACCGAGGTGGCGGCTCCGCGCGTGGCGCAGCCGGTGGAGCACATACCACCGCCGCCTGACCTGGCCGTCCGGCTCCGGCAAGCACGTGCGCGCCGAGGTGCGCGATGATGGCCGTGCAGGTGCGGCAGAAGCTGGCCGACGTCGACCGCAGGATCGCCACGTTGAAGCCCTGGCAGGAGACTCTCACCAAAGCCCGGCAGCGCTACCTGCTGGGTGGCGACAACCACAGCCGCGAGGTCGTCGCCGTCATCGAGCATGGCGTCCGCTCCGGTGAGGGGCGGCCGGCGGACCCGGAGCTGGAGGGCTTCGACCTCGGCCTGCCAGGGCTGCTCGCGTGCGAGGGGGAGATGGCGCGGTTGCGCGAACGACGGGCGTTGCTTGAGGGCGAGCTGCCGAGCGACGAGCAGGTCGCCGAAGCTGACAAGGAGGCCCGCGAGCTGGCGAAGCGGGCGGGGCAGGCGAGCGCACGATTCGCCGCCTCGTGGGCGGCGTTCGTGGAGGCGCTGACGGTCGCCGAGGCCGCTGGGCGGCAGGTGGTCGAGGTCAGGGCGGAGGGGCAGCGAGCTTCCGCCACGGCCAACGACCTGGCAGCGCAGTTCGGGCTTGACGTCGACGTGCCGAAGGTGCCGGAGCCGCCCCGCGACGAAGCCGAGCTTGCGGGGTTGATCAGCTCGCTGTTGCGGACCATCGGGTACGAGCAGAGCATCGACACCACGGCCGACCGCGACTTGCAAGGGGCCAAGCGCCGGGCCGAGAAGGCGGCGGCCTGATCCAATGGCGGGGCACTCCTGGGCGGCCGGGGCGCCGCCTTCAACCTCAGTCCGGCCCCGTCCGGCGAAGCCGGCTTGGCGCGGGCGATGCAAATGCAGCGCCCGTGACAAGAGCGGTCTGTCAGCTACTGGCTTTTGTTATCCGGTTCCTACCACGGCGTACCACATTGCGGGCACTTGCCTTGGTCGCCAATATAGAGGCCGATGGAGGTGCCACAGGCCATACATCGTCGGTTTACGCCGACTCCTGGGGCGATCAGGGAACCAACCTGCGCGACCTGTTGCGCCTTCTCTTGAACTGCCCGATCTGGATTGTCCGCGGTCTCCCGAATCAGATCGATCATCCGGTCGGTAGCTTTCGCAAGATCATCTTTCGTTGCAGCTGTTGCCAGTAGCGACGAAAGCTCATCGAGTCGAGCCGGATCGGTAGCGTAGCGCTTCGCGCAGAGCTCGTACCAGAAGTCACGAGCCTCGCGGATGAACTTGCGCTTTTGCGCATTGGCGCCGTAGATCTCGTGGCACGACGGGCACAGCGGTGCGGCGTTGTCTTCGTCGTCCGAGCCGCCGTCGGCCTGTGGAACAATGTGATGCACCTCCACACTAAGGGCATGGCAGAGGCAGCAGCAAAAGTGCGACTTGCGTTTGACCGTGTTCTTGAGCTTTTCAGAGAACGGCATTGCGTCTGTCCGGATAACGGTCCAGAGCCTCAGCTGCGGGCGCGTCAACGCTTGCCAGCTGCTAGCTCTCGTTATGCGCCCGGCCGTTGCCGGACCTGCTTCTCAACTCCTCAAGAGAGGACTTCACGTGCCCAATCAGCTCTTCGAACATACGCCGATCCAGATGGACCAGGTCGCCCTCACGAAACCACGTAAGGACCACGTTGTCGTTCACTTCGTGAAGGCAGAGGGCGCGATGATGGACAATCGAGTTCCGAAGCCTCCGGAGGTCCCCGAAGACGTCCGCCAGTAGGTCGTCTTTCTTGAGATTCAACACCTCCACGATGCGGGCGCGGTAGTGATCTTCCCAGTACTGATAGAGCGAGATGATGCACATATTCCCGATCTCACGATAGTTCAGTCCGTCGGCCTGATTTCGCACCTTATACTCACCCTGGGTTACGCGATGTAATTCTACGTGGTCGGGATCGTTGGGATCGCCCCGGCCGAAAAGGAATAGCTGGGCGTCAAGGTACTCAAGGTTTGCATGTTGGGGCGTCTCATTGGCAAGGGCGACAATGCCCTCTCGCTGTGTGTCTTCGAAGCGCTTGAGGGCCGCCGCGAATCCAACCGTTGCATCGAGATAGATCCCGTAGACGGAGTTAACAACCCGCTCGTACTCATCCACTAGTTGAACCGTTTCGCCCATAACCATATCCGGCGCACCCAACTACCATCCTATTGCGGATTCCGAGCATACATGTCGTTCTTTGGCCGCAATCCAACGTCAGTCCCGTCCCCGCCCCTCTCAATCTTGATGGTCCCCGTAACCCCGATTGAACCTGGTTTCTCCGAAAGAGACAAGGGAAGGGAGGCGGGGTGCAGAGAGGTCCCCCGTACAACAGCTCCGGGGCAGAATTCGAACCTGCAACCTTCCGGTTAACAGCCGGATACTCTGCCAGTTGCGCTACCCGGGATAGAGACCTACAGGATGCCCTGAGCTAGCTAGCCGCGACAGACAGGGGGCGGGGAGAGTATCAGCGGCGCGCGGGGAGGTCAGGGGGCACGCGCCTGTCGCCGCTTTGCTTCGATCGACGTCTACTCGTCTGCCCGTTGCCCACCGGGGGCCTTATAGCTGTTAGGTAGAAGCGGTCGAGGATGACCCGCCAGGCGCAACAACCCACGCGGTTCGATTTAGCAGTGCATCGCGGTGCCAAGCGACCCTCGCGCTCTTCGTGTTAATCGCTTCAATGTAGGCGCGGAGCTCGGCTACGATCTTCGGAGACTCGTGGCAGCTGATGAGCCAGAAACGAGCCAGCTGCTTTGAGTGGCTGAAGTCCGACTGGTTTCCCTTGCGCAAGGAGGCGAGCTGAGTGCGAACGAAGTTGTCGTCGCGCAGATGGCGATCGTAGTACAGAGCTAGCTCGCTGAGCGGGGGGTCGGGGTAGTAGATCAACTCGCGAACGCGACTGCGGACCTTCTGCACCGGGCCTCTCACGGCGAGTACCAGTCCCGCACGTCGTACCCATGGGTCGGGATCAGCGAGAAGACCTTCGCTGACCGAAGCGGCATGATCCTCGCGATAGGGATATACCGAGATCGTTTCGCCCGCCTTCTGCCGGACCGTCCACTCGCGCTTTCGAGCCAGAGCGTATTTCCTCACTCTCGACGCGATCCCGCCCGGGTTTCTTGGGTGAAGCATCCCGACCTGTTCAATGACGCGAGCGGCCTGGTAGGGAAGCAGAAACGCATCGTCCTCGAGCATTTCTATAAGGGACTCAGCGATGCTCTGATGGAGCGAGTAGTCGAGTTGGCTCAGGTAGCTCAGCGCCTTGTCCAACATCCTAAGCTCCGGCAGTTCCTTGAGAGAAACCAGCGCGACTTCTTTCAAGTATGGTCGACCTGCCCTGCCCCAGCACGTCATGAGTCGCCTGACCGCCCGGTTGGCCTTCTTGTCGAGCTTCTTGACACTATCGGGGAGGCCGCGACGGAACCGTGCCGCGACCGGACGCAGTTTCTTAAGCTCAGCGGTGACCGCCTTGGCGTTTGCTCGGTCACGGCAGTCAAGCTTACCAAGCTCTTCCCAAACCCCGTCGATCAGGTCTTGATCGGGGTTGGAAAGCTCCTTGACTAGCTCCGTGCCGCTCAGAATCTCCGTCTTGCTCCCTTGAAGATTGAGATGGAGCGTCCTAAGGACCTCATTGATTACGAAGACGACAGCCCGGGCATCCTCAGCAGACTTCGTGTAGACCTCCACATCATCGACATACCGAAACCACACGGCCGACTTCTTCTTGGCGAATTCGGCTAGCGCATCATCAAGAGGAATCAGGTGGATGTTGGCAAGGAACGAACTGACGTCATTACCCTGAGGAATCCCACGACCGACCCGTGTACCAACGCTGGTCCTCCGAGTCCATGCCTCCAAAGTGCGCATGAGGAGCCGGATCAACTGAGGTTCGGTACGAAGATTCTCGCGCAAGAGGTTCTCAAGGATCCCCAGGTCGATGTTCTCGAAGTAGGCGGTGATATCCGTTCGCGTTAGGTGGGTGTAGCCCTCAGTCAAGACCGCCTCCCGTCGGGCCTTGTCGAAGTCGGGCCACGCAGCGTACCAAGGCTCAAACGGATCGAACTTCCGTATGGTCGTCCTCTTCAGAAACGGGATCTCCCGGTCTGCCTCCCTGAAGATCCGCTCGCCCTTGGCAGCCTTCTTCTTCCAGTCCTTACCCAATCGGCAGGAGAAGACCTGACTGCTCAGCTTCTTGTCCAACTTGGGCGCAATGAGGAACATCAGCGCATGCAGGACCGTGGCCTCCGTCATTGGTAGGACGTTCCCGGGTCGAACGCTTAGGCCGGACTTGGGAACGTCAACTTCGATCAAGTGGCGAGGCCGGAAGCGCCCCGCTTCCAGGTCCCGAAGCAGATACTGGATTCGCTGGCGGAGGGACGCGGCGAAGTCAGCATATCCAGCGGCATCACGGAAGAAGTCGTCGCGGATGTCCGCCTGAGCCAAGTGCCATCCCAACTGGAGGATCTCCGGCGAGCACAGACGACGGTACAGGGCGTTACGAGCCACCTGCTACCTCATCGGGAGTTCATTTCTGCTTCTACCTAACGGTCCAGCGGCTGAGCTGCGAGCGCGTCCCGGCGGAGCCGGGGTCGTCAGCTCCTGCCGCAGGTTAGACGGCGTGTTCGGCTACCCCTAAACACCGAAGCGGATCTGAGAATGCGATTCTGGCGTGCAAGCCCTGTGCGAATCCATCAAGCCCCGGGAAGAGACTTTCTCGATTGATGTTCACCCTTTGCAGCCGCGCGAAGGCATCTCTTAAGAAGTCGACAGTACAGGAAATCTCATATAGATGAACGTGTTCTTCGTACGCTTCGGAATCCGAGCGTAGATTGTCCATGAACGGCTTTGTGAGGTCCAACGGAATCAGGAAGACCCCTTGCTGCACAGAAACCCTCTCGTCGAGAAAGAATGAATTGTCCGGAACGACACGCTGAGCCGTCGTGGCGAGCAGCTCTGCCTGCAGCGACGGCGTCTTGCCCCTGCTCTGGTCCGCTTCAATGCGTTCACGCAGAGACGGCTCAAGCTCCTCTTTGGTTCGATTCCAGCACCAACTTGCATCGACCGCCCAGATCGCGCAGTGGGTGTCGGGATCGGCATCTTCGATGGCGAAGTAGAGCCCCACGTAGAATGAGTATGTGAAGTCGACCAGTCGGGTGGGAGCGCCGTGATGCTGCATCAGCGCGAGACACCGCAGGATGTCGCCAGGATCGACGTCAGTTTTCAAGTATCGGTGACCATGGCGTCTGAATTCGCTGAGCAACCACTGCTCCCAGTCTCCCAGGCGGTCAATTGGCTGCCGGAACCGTTGGCAGACGACACGCTCGAGACTCGAAGTAAGCTGCCAGCGAGAGTCGCGCTGTCCACGAAAGATCCATTGCTGGTCGGACTCCGTGTCGAGGGATTCTCTTAGCGCCTCAAGATCCTGCCAACTTGAAATCGTCTGTTCTGGCTGCAAGTGTTTCTCCACAAATTGAAGGGCGTCTTCGGTCACAATTGCGCCGTCTAACGGCTTGCCGATAACCTAGACCGGCCTTGGCTCGCATCGGGACTCGTGCGAGCGCAGATTGCCGGTGTCAGGTTCATCGGCGTGTTAGACCGCAACCGCCATGGCTTTGTCACTCGGGGGCCTCGCCGGTGGTCACATCTTCTGAGGTGTCGACCTCATCCGGTTCCGACTCACCATCCTGTTCGGCGGGCGCACGATCTCCCCTTCGCTCGCGCAGTTCCGACTGCACTCCCAGTTGGGGGATTCCGAACTTGGCTGCTACAGCACCATCAGTCGCTGCCACGATTCTGTTGAGCAGATCGAGAGCTTCATGATATTCGTCAGTCTTGATACGACGTTTGTTCCCTACAGTGAATTGGGAGTCCCCAGCCGCATTCAAGTAGCGAGCATCCACAACACCCCGATTGTGCACGATGAGATTTCTGGTAGCGATGAGTTCCACCACGTCTCGGCGACTGCCATGAGGGACCACAAGCGGTATCCCCCGGTCGGAGCACCAGCCTTCCAGTTCAGCGAATCCCTCGTAGGATAGGGAAGTCACCTTCGACTCAATGACATCCTGAACAAACGCCTCTATAGAGTCGAAACTGAGAATCTGGCCCAGCGAGATCTCCTGGCGCCTGCCGCTGAGTATCTCAGGTTTCCTGGTGAGGACCTCACGGATGATATCGACAACATAGACTTGAAAGCTGTCCACAGCTCTGCAAAGGAACATCTCGAGCAGCTCTTGCTTAGACTTCCTGAGAGCCCTTGTCCTGGGCCCAGGGTCTGTTTTCGCCAAATCTTCCGGTTTCAGTCCCTCAGGTGTTTCTTCATCATCCAGAGCCTTTTTCGCGATGAAGGCTCCGTAGTCGCTTGAGAGAACTGTGTCCACGACGAGATGGAAGAGCGCAAAATCACATTCGCCAGACCAGAAGTACTCCAGGAGTGGTTGAGTGCCATGTTCAGGAGGCAGCTGTGGCGTTCGCCTCTCTGTTTCGCTATCTGTCATACTTGGGTCTCCAGGGAGCATTTTGTCGGTCTAACATCTATTGAGCTGCGAATTGTAGGCAGGCCTATCCCCTCAGTCCTGCAGGATATGGTGCAAGAAGTGACGCACCTCGATGTCGCTTTCTGGTCCCCGTCGTCTGATTCTCCACACCTCGACGGTTCATATCAAGGGCGCGATGTCCAGCGAGCTTTCGGTGGATATGGTCGATATCACGCGCTGGCCCTGGCTCGATATGATCCAGGCACAACCTCTCAGAGCGAGTCGACGGGACTCCAGACGCCGAATCCCTGACGCACAACGTGCGTGTAGATCATGGTCGTCTTGATGTGCCTGTGGCCAGTGCCCGCTCGCCCCACCTGCCGGGCGCGCGGGGCGACGCGGCGGGCATTCGTTACCTACCCGTTACCTTGAGGGCACGAAATACCGAAAGGGGACCCGGCCGTGTTGACCGGATCCCCTTTGCTGGTGCGGATTACAGCGAGTAGCGGGGGCCAGATTTGAACTGGCGACCTTCGGGCTATGAGCCCGACGAGATCAGAGGCGGGTTACGCCCGGCACGTCAAGTGTGAGGATGCACACGTAAGTGTCCATCAAGCCCAGCCGTTTACAGGAGCTAGCCGCTCACGGGTACAGAAGAAGCCTGTACAGATCGACAAGCCGCGCAGCCGGCACACCCTGCGGTCAAGGTCGTAACCGAACGGTGCCGTCACCTTCTGGCGGATCTCCGGCGCCATTCCCGTGCGAAGCGACGCTCAGCCCTTTCCATACGCCGCCCACAGCGCTTCGAGCCGGCTGCGGGCGATAGGCAGAACCTGGTTCACTGGAGGCTCCAGCTTGACCTCCCAGTCGCGGGTGGAGGGGCGGCGGCGTACTTCCGCGACCCGGTCGGCGTTGACCGCGTGCGACCGGTGCACTTGGACGAACAGCCCTGGGGGAAAGAGCCTGACGACCTCGCCGAGCGAGCGGACGTCGCGCAGGCGTCTTCGGCCCCGAGTGCGCACCTCGGTCGTGTCACCAACCGCTTGCAGGAAGAACACTTCCTCGGGCTCAACCGGCACCCGGCGGCCGTCGCTCAGGTGGAGTAGGACTCTCGTGGATCGGGTCATGACGTCAGGATCTTGCCACGAAATGTCTGAATATGGAATGGGATGTCATCCTGTCGCCGTGACCTGTCATCCAAGGGAATGGACTGGCAGTAGCTTCTCGGGGCCGGTCACCAACCCAGTGTATGAGATCACACCTGGATCGGCTCTGGCGGGGTAGGTGAACGTTGACCTGCCGCGCGTGTTTGTGCCACTTCCCAGCTCATTGAATCGGTGCTCACAAGGGGCTAGCAGGCCGTGGCACGGGCTAGGACGCTCTACCAATCGAGGCGTCGCGCGAAATCGGCGACAAGCTGTGAGAAGAGCTCCGGCTGGTCGAGGCTGATCATGTGGCCGGCATCGCCGACCACCTCCCGCCGCCCCTGTTTTGCGTGAGACAGGAAGTCCGCCGCAGGACGCCTCAGAAATCTGTCCCTGGCGCCGTTCATGGCGAGGACCGGGCAGTTGACGGCTTCGAGTCGGGCGTGGAAATCAACGTCGACGAGCTCCGAAAGCGAATCCGCGATGGCGCGCGGACGCAGGCCGCCTGCTCGCACCCAGTGGGCGATATTCTTATCGTATTGCCTGCGGGCCCTCTTCATGATCTTGCGCGCCAGGTAGGCCTCACCCCCGAGAGCCAGGAAGGTGCGGCGCAGCGGGCCCACCATCAGGCGGGCGCGGATCGCCATTCTGGGGGGTAGGTTGTGGCTGCTGCTCGACAACACCAAGCCGGAGACCTTCTCCGGCTCGAGAGCCGCGACCATCAGCCCGACGTAGCCGCCAATCGACTCGCCCACCAGGCAGGCCTTGTATTCGACAGTGCGGCTGAGAAGAGCTCGGATCTCCTCGACAGCCTCATCGAGGTGGAAGGCAGCCGAACTGTGCGCGCCGTGCCCCGGCAAGTCGGGGGCGAGCACGTGGAACTCGTTCTGCAAGAGCTCGAGCTGAGGCCGCCACATTCTGCGGCTGAGACCGACAGCGTGAATCAGCACGAGAGCGGGCGACTCCCACGTTCCAGCCTCGTCG
>SDBT01013334.1_pt1 | contig 13180 bp, 13 predicted proteins | sample 2277101 | NCBI WGS metagenome assembly SDBT01 (sample SAMN10404973, study PRJNA504765) | marine sediment metagenome | isolation source: marine sediment core GS10_PC15, 103 cmbsf | place: Arctic Ocean: Southern Knipovich Ridge | collected 2010 | reverse complement strand
AGCAACGTTCCTAAAAAGCATCCGAGACCAACCATCGCCAGATCGGTTGTTTTCGTTTCCCGTTCAGGATAGCCAACGGCCTGAGCAAACGCGTCTACTTCATCGGTTAATCCCATTACCGCAAGCGTATCCCCTTTCTCAATAACCGTACGCTGTTTGAGCGGCAGTTCATGATCCTGCCTGGTGATGCTATGAATCATGCAATGGGCCCCATACTTTTTAAGCACCGTCTCAACTGTTTTGCCCACCGCTTTTTTACTTGTAACGTATACATCTAGCATCTCACCCGGCAGCGCTGCGAGTATTGCATCATCAACTTCCGGGCCAATGGTATCTGCAATCGCAATAATCTGATCGCGCGTACCCAGCAGCAAAAGAAGATCGTCTGCTTGGATCGTGGTAGTAGGGGTTTGATCAATCAATGTATCGCCCCGTTTGATTTTCTCTATCTTGGCTCCCGTCAACAGATCTTTCAGCGCGCTCACCGGTTTGCCTACAACGTTTTTACTCGCTACTCGATAGATACGCATACTCGGACGTGTATTCCAGCTAGAGGCCTGCTGCGCTGCCGATCCAGAAAGCTGTGCTTCTAATTTTTGTGCTTCTGCTTTGAGATCTATTTTTAATAGACGCGGCACGATTTTATAAAAAAGAATCAGCCCCGCAACACCAAAGAGATAGGTTATTGCGTAGGCTACGGCAATATCAGAACTTAATAGTTTCTGCTGCACAGCATCAATAGGCAATGCTCGCACTGCATCCTCCGCTGTGCCAATCACCGAGGATTGCGTCATCGCACCACTCAAAAGCCCCGCAACCGTCCCTTTATTAAAGCCAAATAGTTTGCCCAATAAAACTGCCGTCACCAAACCAACTATGGCTACAAAAAGGGCAAGGGCAATATAGCTAAACCCTTCTTTTTTGAGACCACCAAAAAATTGCGGCCCCACTTTGTAACCTATAGTGAAAATAAACAACGCAAAGGCAATCGCCTTGATCAATGGGGTTATTTCAACCCCGATCTGCCCCAGGGCTAATGCTGCAAGCAGCACACTTGCGGTAGATCCAAGACTAAATCCCACAACCTTTATTTTGCCCACCGCATACCCAATTGCTAAAGAAAGAAAGATTAACAGCTGGGGGTAAAGGCGACAAATGGAAACAATATCTGTCCAGATATCCTGTACTATCATTGCAACACCTTACTTTTTCTTGGATTTCCAATGTTTGTAATACTGCTCCAAAAGCCAACTGATGGATTTGCCAATATTTTCATACGCAGCATCAGGAAGGTTGGCCAGTGAAATACGAATCGACATATTTGGCGCATCAAAGCCACCACCATCAAGCAACACCACCGCTCTCTCTTGCGCAAGCCTGACCACAAAATCAATCGGCTCAAACGTTTTGACCAAATAGGTTGCAAACGATTTGCTATATCGTTTTTGCGCAAGCTTAGGGATATCAATAATCGTGTAGTAGTGCGTACCATAAGGATCTTTAGGGCACGGAATGCCTATCCCTTTGTATAACGTTTTAAATCGTTTTAACAAAATATCCTGTGCACGCTTTTTATACACCCCCTTTTTATCCAGCAAGCAGAATATAGAAAAAAGCGTCATCACCACTTGTTGCGGTGTGGAAACCCCAGACGTGTGATGCAAAGCAACTGCGCGACTATCGGCAACCATACGTTCGATGAATTTTAGCTTCTCAGGATAGAGGGCCACGGTGCTGTATCGTTTATTTAAGATCGCTTTATCACGAGCTGAAAGCTTGGCGATCTTTTGATCAAGAATATTTTTTTCATGAATAGCAATAACCCCCAACCGCCACCCAGTAGCGCCGAAATATTTTGAAAACGAATACACTAATATCGTGTTGTGAGGAGCTGCGGCCGCCAAAGATTTGAATCCATTTACAAAGGTGCCATACACATCATCCGTTAGGATGATTAAATCTTTTCGTTTGTTTTTTACGAGGTTGGCGATCTTTTTAAAGCTTTCCGGCTGTATGCTCACCGACGTTGGGTTGGAAGGGTGCACCAAAAAGAACGCTTTGATCTTAGGGTTCTCTAATTTTTTGATTTCTTTATCAGGATATTGCCATCCCTTCTTCTCGTCCTGCTCCACATTGATCGTGACAAACTTATAATCATTCAGATGCGGAATCTCAATGTAGGGAGTAAAGATCGGGGTGCCCAACGCAATCGTATCTCCCTTACGCAAGATTTTGTTTTCCATCAAGCTGTTGAAAATGTAGGCCATGGCAGCAGTTCCGCCTTCAGTAGCAAACAAATCAAACTTTCCATACCGCTTGTCCCCCAGAATTTCTTTCATCAGATAGGGATGAACCGCTTTTTCATTAAACTCTAAAATGCGATCGGGCGTAGGATAATGATCCCCTAACATCGCATCTACGATCTCGCTTATAAACTCTACCGGCTCCATTTTGAGCTCTTTATGTGCATAAACAACTGCTTTCTTCAGAAAGGCCACCCCAGGCTTTTTTGCGTTCTTTTTTACAAACGCATTAAAACGAGTCACCAGTCCTTTTTTTTCTGCAGGGGAACCAAATCCTGGCCGAAGCTCATGCCGTTTCGATTCGTCCATGGCAAACAAGCCCAGCTGAAAAAACGCCTCTCGCGGCTCCACCGCTATCCAGTTTGGGTTACCCCGGCCGGCATTGAGCATCATCCGTTCAGAATTCAATTGCGCCATAGAGATAAGCTTATTCTTCAGCTCGAAAGGGCTCAGCCGCTCATATCTTTTCTCTTCACTAATTTTCACTATATTCTCCTTTTATTTTTCATAGATCGCATAGGGAAAACCTAGATCTTTTACGGGGTAAGTTCAAGGATTTATGCATATTTGGCAAGCTCTGCGTTGCTGACGGCAAACCCAACATCCCTCAAAAGCCCTCTTTGTAGCCTAAAGGCTCGATTTAACCGGTAGCCCCCCCGTCGACAGGGGGCCATAATTTTGATAGTCTAATGCTATCCTCTCAATAGAAAAGGGGTGTTTTTGGGCATTTATTTTAGTTTAGACAGGAGAATCACTATGAACATTATAAAGAATATATATACAGCTCTCGGGCTAACTCTTTTGGCAACAACCCTACTGGGAGCACACTCAGAAAGTAGCGTCTATCACCAAGAATTAAAGGCGTTAAAGAAAACCCCTTTTCATAAAACTATCTTCGAGCAACGCTCCAATCCATTCTTAAGAGAAACACTACGAAGCGTTGAAAATGCAAAAGAGCTTGGTATATTGGGGCGATGGCTCTTCGTCATCGGTGCCGTCTGGCGAGGCGGTGTAGTAGTAACAGAAGAGAGTATGCCCAAACTGTATGGTTATGTAAATCAGGTATGCACGCAACAAAAAATGCGTACTCCTACTATTTTTATTACCAAAAATAAAACCGAATTGCTTTTCGATGTAAACACTTTTTCTATTAAATCATTAGCAAGCAAAGGAGCAATTCTTATCAACCAAGATCTACTTGAAAAAACATCAGAAAAAGCTCTCGAGGCCGCTATTGCGCATGAAATTGCTCATATTCAATATAATCATGATAATAAGAATATGGTTGCTAAAATGATTTTACCAGGCGCAGCATCTTATTTCTTACTAAAAATAAATCCTCACGCTTTTGCAAGTCGGGTCGGCATAATTAGTCTCGAAGTTTTTAATAACATAGCACCCCACCTACTACCCCGCATGCTTATAGGCAAACAGTTTGAAAAAGAAGCAGATAAGTTTGTATACACACTAAACAATGCAAACGGCCTCATAGAATACTGCCGATATTTACAAGAAAAAGACACAAGAACTGAGGCTGACTATACCGATACACGCGCTTCATTACGCTCTGCAGATATTTCATTGTTTCCCTATCTTCCTTTGACATTGAAATATCATTTTTTAAACACTGGACACCAGGTATACAATGCGGGTAAATGGATTGGCCATCATACGTTCTTATCAAAACATCAAACATATGAAGCTCGTATAAAAGCAGCACAACAGTACCTTGAAAAAAAGAAAATGGCCGCGTAACGAACATCACGATCAATGGGGGAACCGATGGCGAATAATTTCCGAAAGCAGTTCTGCATAATAGTGGTTAGTATGCTTATACTAGCTAGTACATACGCAAAGCCCATTGAGGCACACGCAAACGTTGGGCAAAAAACTCGCCTTCCCAAAACATTCCTTACCTTGGCAGATAAAGTCAAAGAGGCCGGAGCAACCGTCAAAAATCGCGTTAAAAAACTATATAACTGTTTGATTGGAGATGAAAATTGCTCGGCAAACGAAGTTATATTGGCTCGTTTAATCGTAATTATTGCCACTGCCGGGATCTATCATACCGTATCTTCATGGTTACTACGAATAAAATCTCACAGAGCAAGGCGACGCATGGAACGTAAGCGTCTAGAGCGTCTAGAGCGACTAGCTCGTGATGAACACAAAAAGAAAAAACGAGAAGAACGGGAGAAGGCTGACCTCCAAAAAAAGCTTGACGAACTGCCTAAGTATGTTCCGGGCACCGATTGTTGCATATGCCAAGACACACCAACCGTCAAAAACCCTCTCGTAAAACCTAATTGTGGGAACCCTCATGATAGATTTTGTTTTAATTGCCTAGCTAACTGGTCTAAAAGAAGTAGAACCTGCCCAATATGTCGTGGTGCCCTGTAAGGGTTAATGCCCTATCTTTAACTCCTCACTCATTTCTGTTATTCGTTTAACACTGGTATTGTTAAAAAGGTTATTATCCCAACCTATGCACATCCTACTGGCCGTGATCCTTTATCCGCATAAGTGGATTGAACGGGCTGATCCATTGCTACTATCCATTTCAACATGATATTCTAACTGATGAAATAAACCCTTTCATCACAAATATGGAAGCAGAGCCATCACCAGTACTTTTATCCTCAAAGTCAGACCCCGTTTTGCGTGTCATGAGCTAACACAAAGGAAAAGAGAACCAGGAAGAGCGTCTGTGGGAAAATCGCTTACCACTGATCATATTTCAATGCAAGAATGTTTAAATCCGTTCGATAACAAACAGCGATAACCATGATCCCAGCACAAAGAAGCTATACACACCCACCACCATGCCATTCTGCAATCGTTCGCTCCAATTGAATTGGCGTGCCATAATACAACCAAGCACCGCAACCATGACCGAAATTAAGGTTAATATAAAAAGATAATCAACGAGCATAAAGTAGCCAACATACTTGGGCGATAGGGCAGCAATAACAAAGCGAAATGCTACAATTCCCCCGATCGCTCCCGAAATCAGATCGCCGCTGTACTCTTCCATAGAGAACGGTATCATCGACACCAATAAGATAAGCATCAAAGAAACGAGGATGGTAATGAGAAATACCGGATCGGTTCGTTTACATTCAAGAATGAAAAAGATGCCTGCCTGCTCGATGTGATGAAGTTTGTCTTTACCGAAAAAACGATCCACAAAGCCGGTTTTTATTTTGCGAGAAAGTATGCGCCACCCAGGAATATGCACCGATCCTTCTATATCAAAATCATCCGATACCGATTGAAACATCGTCCCCTCCGGCAGGGCGTAGTTCACCACACCGATACTCACGTAATGATCACCCAATGGAAACGCAGCATAATTTAACCTATTTTTAAACGTGGCGGTGATTTCAAACTGCGCCACCTCCTGATCCCCTACGCTTTTAACTTTGGGAGCAGACATTGAACTAATCTCACCGTGCACCAGCTGAAATTTTTTAATATCTTTCAGTGATATTTTCTTGGGATCATATTGAAACCATATTGAACCGGCAAAGGAAAATTCCCCCTTTGACACTTTAAACTCACTAAAAGAGCTGATCTGCAATCCCATATGCACAATAGGGACATCAGCCTTTGCCTGTTGCGAAAACTCTTTAACTGCCGGTGGCCGATCAAATCCATAAAAATTAATCGTTTTCGTGTAAAAAATCACCGTAATTAATGCACTTGCAATCAAAAAGGCCACTACTTGAAAATGCGCCTTGACCGCATGAACTCTTCTCTTATGATCCATCAATTTCCTTTTTTACAAGCGATACCGCCACATCCAATCTACTCATCGTGATATTTTTTTCCTCGCATTTTTTTGAGCACACCCCGTTGTTTTTTTGCCTGCATGCGAGCCGCTTTTGCCCTTTTGGATATGCCCATCTTCCTTCGCTTTTTAGGGACATACAGCGCATTGCGTAGTTTGTCCGCCAGGCGCTCAAGAGCCGCTTTTTTATTTTGTTGCTGACTACGTGATGCACTACTATGCAAGAGAATATCGCCATCAGTGGTCAGTTCTGTTTTTAGATTTTTGAGCACCCGCTCTTTTTGTTTGTCATCCAATGCGGTTGTTTGTTGTATATTCCAACGAACCGTAATACGCGTACTTGTTTTATTAACATGCTGGCCACCTGGCCCACCGGCTCTGCTTGCAGTTATCTCAAGCTCATGGCCCGGAATAGTAATCCCATTTTTAATAGGTAGATCATCTTTCATGGTAATCGCACACTCCGCCTTACCGTGACAAAAATAGCTTCAATCTATGGTCTCCCCATCCTATGTATCTTTGCAGGAAACTGCAAAAAATTAAAAAATAATACGCAATCTTCCCTTCCATTGCAGTTACTGCTAGAATACAGTTCTCATGTTTGTTAACAATGATGATCCTCTTATAAATGGAGACCTCTATGACTAAAAAACAACTATTACTTTCCAACGCTTTGCTCCTGGCTGCTCTCGCACCGCTCAACACATTTTGTATGAGAGGAAAAGCAGATTATGTACGCTCACCACTCCATAAAGCCGCATGGATCGGCAATACACAGGAAGCCACACAAATCCTAAAGGAAGATCCCGATCCAGATAAAAGGGATGGGGATAAAAACACACCACTACACTTAGCTGTCAATGCCGGACACAACTACATGGCCCAATTTCTTCTTGAGTATGGAGCAAATAAAAATGCTCAAAACGCTGAGCTCAATACACCACTTCACTCGACAGCTCGCTGGGATAGAACTGACATTGTAGCCTTACTCTTGGAAGCTGGCGCCGACCCACGCACAAAAAATAAAATGGGAGAGCTCCCCACAGACATTGCCAAAGAATTTGGGCACGAAGAAGTTGCAAGATTACTAGATACTGCGACAGAACGTATCAATGGACACGTCCTCCCTTTCCTTTCAAGGGAAGCTGCTGCTCTTAGGATGATGATTGGGCATACAGCGAGGGAAAAAGCTATAGCAACTCAGTCTTAATTAGGTGTATATTCTCTCCTAGTTGGCATCAAACAAAGAGAGAATAATGAATATAAAAAAGCTTTTAATCCTCATACCGGTATTTCTTATCTGCTTTCAACTAAAAGCGGTTACCCTTGTGTATAACATGAAAGTACGCAGAGTATTCAATATTGAACCGGTTTTGGAACGAATGAAATCTCGCTTAATCCTAACCGCAGTTCCCATTGTTTTTTTGCGCAAGCGCCATCTAATTGATACAAGAACTAGCCTGAATAATCGAGAGAAACGACGAGTGGGCGGATCGCTATTTAACCTCCGCTACGTAATCTCCAAGCATTGGTGGCTCGAGGCCACAACCGGCGTTGAAGCCGATCATGGTACGTTCACCGGAACGGATGCTTTTCATGCTTCACGGTTTGGTGTTGATGATCTGGTTTTTGCCGGCGGCTACCGTCATTTTATTGGAGAGCGAGGGCAATGCGTTATCTACGGGCTTGCGGGATTCCCTACGCGACGGAAAATAACATTAGAAGATCGCCACGGCCCGCTGGTGGGCACACGGCTTTATAGTGTGGGAATTGGGCTAGAAGGATCATACAGTTTTATAAGCGAACTCAAACGTTCATTTGCTGCCATTGCACAAGGGCGATTCATTCATGGGTTTAATCGTGAGTGGTTTCCTATACTTCCCCAAGGATCAGAAATTCAACCAGGCAACTTTACCGATCTGCTTTTCACGCTGCAGTATCGAGAAAAGCGCACCGTTATTGAAGGGGGATTTAATGCTACTATTTTTTCAAACCAGGCTATTATTCTGCCCACTGAAACAATCAATAGCGATACGTTTTACCGATATGGCGCGTATCTAAGGCTATCCCACGCGATCCTGCAAGCGTGGTTTAATAAACCGTTCATTTTCAGTGTCGGCTTTGGTGCAAACCGTTCAAAAAAATTTGATCTGAAAACATTCACCGGATGGATTTCGGGAAGCATTGTTTTTTAATGGAAGAAGGGCACCATACGGGTTGAGTTGTATGGCGCCCCAATGTTATTTAAGAAAGCTTTCGACGTTTGCTTTCAGCTTCGACGCAGCGTTCCCAATCTTTTCTGCCGCTTCTCCAAGTTTCTTCCTAGCGGCAGAGTAATACTTATCTGCAATGATCTTTTTGAATTTCAGTTTAAAGGTTACTCTACTTCTCCTACTATCGGGATATACATAGTAAGCAAGAGCATCATCAATGTCAGTAAGAACTAACATGGCAAACTCTTCATTAGTAACAATCTTTTGCTTAGGAAACAGACCTGGAACATCGGTTGTGGTTGCCCACCTGAACACTTTAAGTATTCTATCTTCACCAAGAAAGCCCAACAGGCCGACAATGGCTGCCGCTTTGTCCTCATATTGAGGTTCGATATTCGCTCGCGTAAGCGCTCTGTCTACTTTCTTCACATGGTGGTACAAAGTAATTGCTGTACCAATCGCTGCTGCAAGAGCAACACCGGCAGCAATTTTACCTCTGTGTTTTTGCAAAAAAGCGCGCACCTTACCCGGCTCATCCTGCTTTGCCAATGCAGGTGCAACCGTTGAAAATGCTATCGTACATGCAAGTAATAGCTTAAGACCCTTCATCATACTCTCCTTTTAGTTATGGGCACCTCATGCCCAGTTATGGGAAAAAGCTCCTATTTCACTACTCACCCTAGCCTATTGGAGAGAGAAAACGCAATGGGTTTGGGCATTTTACTCATTTTTGCTCGTAGAAGCATACGCCGATATCCAGCCCTCCGATTGAAAGCACCTGCCACTTCTGCTAGAATGGTCGCCATAGTCGCAAAAAACGAACGGAATCAACATGTTCCTTAAAAAGAAAATCGCCTTTATTGTCTCACTCTTTATCACCCTCAACATCGCTAATGCCGCTCCCCTAGAGGAGCTCACCAAGAAGCCTTCCTCCGCCATTCGCATCGCTCACTTTAGAAAGCAGGCATTAAAGTTCGGCGAACGGGCACGGAAATTCGGGCGCCGCTTGGCCGGCACCAAGGAGTACACCTCAGAAGAAATCGAATGGGCACGCGCAAAAATATTCACCGTAGTAGTAGCCGTAACTCTCATCACAGTGGGATTGTATCTGAAGCCATTTAAATCATCCCTACATAGCCAGGGTCCTAAAGGAAAAGCTGCACCACCACCATCCCCTGCACCAAGTCCCAAAAAGAAAAGGGCGAAGAAGAAGAAGAAAGAAGATCCGAGGGCTTCAGAGGAAGAAGGTGCCCCAGGAGACAGTGGCGGGGGAAAACGAGAAAAAGAGAAAGACACGCCTCCACCCCCACCCAAATCAGAATGGCCAGGATGGACAGGGGCAGTAATAAACTGGTGGTACGAATTACCTAGCAAGCTTGTGGAAGATCCTCATGGTGCTCGCCCAGAACTATGTAGGGTGAAAACTCCCGATTAGAACCCTTCTAAAATCATCCTCTTATCTGCTACCTTGGAGATAGAAGAAGAATCCAGATTAGTAGGAGAAAGGGAAAAGGATGAAGAAGCATGTCCGCCGAAGCTCTTTGAGCGCAGGAGGGATCTCTCAATACATCGGCATTATCGTATCAATAACACTCCTTGCACATGGTACGGTTCTTTTTGGCAATGAACCACAAAAGGGCCGATTGGCACGCGCCTGGGGAACCACAAAAGAATATGCCAGCAAAGCAACCAAACGGGTTGGCCTCGATAATCCCAAAGAACGAGCAAGAAACACCATTCAAAACTATGCCAGCCGAGCGCAAGCTTCATTAAAAAAATTCATTGTCTGTTTAGAAGGAAAAGCGGGGTGCAGCCGAGAGGACATCAGAAAAGTACGGCTTTACACCGCTATTGTGATAACCGCTATCACGATTCTAGGTATCGGATATAAAGTTTCACAGAAACAAAAAGATGGAGAAATCGAACCTAAAGCTCCCCCAAAAAGACCCGTAGACGAAGGGGAAGGGGAGAAGAAGATTGCCCCAATAGAAGACATCGCCCGTAACGCCGAGAGCGGGCTATGGCAATCTTTCGCCGTAACTTTTGACTTTCATGTAATACACTCCGATCTAAAAATAGATTGGGAATCAAAGGATGGGCGCGCCATAGCGGAACGGGCACATGGCTTTTGGAAAAATTTGCCATCCAAAACGAAATTTAATTTAAAAGATTTAGGATTTCCAGCGAATGCCGATGAAAGAAGCAATTTGGAATCTATGCGAGGTAAAGAGGAGAATCTACACATCATTAAACGAAACATCGATTCTCTCTTAGATATAACAGAAGGACGCAGCAATGTGGACATTCAAATAGCAATGATAGAGCTCAACTTCAGCGATTATCAGGCCCTCAAAGATTTTCTAGACGGCCCCTTGAGCGAATGGATACACAAAAACTGGCGTACATTTAATGATGAAACCAAGAAAGCGTTAGCAGGATTCGCATTTATTCTTAATGAAGAGGAGCGTACGGATCTCGCTCGCATTGAAGAATTACAACGCCAGAAGGACGCGCAGCGAAAGCAGCAAGAAGTAGAGAAGCGCGCTGAGGCAGAAAGAGCACGTAAAGCAGCAGCGGAAGAAAAGGAACGAGCTGAAGTAGAGCAAAAGAAAGAGACCAGACCTTCTTCCCCAAAAGATCCTGAAGAAGAAGGGGAAGAGCCACCAGAGCCTGAAAAACCTGCTGCCAGACCTCCTGGATCTACCGAACCCATGGAAGTTGAAGAACCCACATCTTCCGAACCTGCAGCAGAAGGATGGGGGGCATGGATTGCTAGCTGGTGGAATCCACCACCTAATCCACCACCTAATGAGTAAAAACATCACAATATTTCCCCAGGGGAGCCCCAGGGAAAACCCCTTATTCTAGGCAACTTTCTCGCCCAAACCCTTGATTTTGCTAAGCCTGTTTTGCTACAGTGGGAGTAGTGAAAGTATAACCTATCTTACACATCAAAACCCCTGAGGAGGGACACATGAAGAAGAAACTACTCGCTATCGCTCTGATAGCATCACTAACCGCAGGATCAGCACTGCAAGCAAAAAAGAAGGCGGAAAAGCCTGCTGATAAACGGTGGTATACGACCCAAACGATCATGCCCGAAAAGCCAATCACCGATCCTAAGAAGCTGAACAAGCAGATCCGTAATGTAAATGGAAAGATACGGAAGACCGTACAAAAGAGAAACCGCTACATTGCTGATCGTACACGAGCTGCAAATAAGGGTGACCAAAAAGCCGTGAACGAATTTACCGATAAAATTCGGCATAAGAATACCAAGATTGTAAAGCATATCGCCCTGTTGCGTATGTATACGTTGCGTTTAGCAGCTATTAAAGCGGCAGAAATAAAGAAAGACAAAGCTAAGAAAGAAAAACCTAAAAAAGCCAAGAAGGAAAAGGCTAAAAAGGTAAAAACCAAACGAGAAAAAACCGTAAAGACGAAGAAATCTAAGTAGTAATTCCTCCTATTTAACGGAAGTGGAGAGAGTCTGGCGACTTCGCCTGGCTCTCTCTTTTTTATGGAGAAAAAGGCTGTAAACACAGCTCCTGGATCATGAAAATAAAGACCTACTTTACCTATTTTGGAAATTACTGCGTAAAACTCTTGGTTTCCGGCACCTCTCTATGGTAGGTTGGAGGTAGAGGAATACTAGAAGAAGCTCAAAAACAGACCACAAAGGAGAATGGTATGAAGGATAACAATGCATTAGTCGTTACTATCGCACTTTTTGTTGCCCTGCTCTTTCTAAGCAGTACCGCATCAGAACGTAATCTCAAAGCCCCAAACCGACCAGCTTTCTGGGGATCGGCACCAGAACCAAAGCAAGCCATCAAAAAGCGCCGCTCAACAAAGGGATTACACGAACGCTTCAATCGATTTTCAGAAAATAGAAACAAAATCGACAATGATATAGCAGAAAAAAAACGACAAATCAGACGGAGCACCGGATCTAAGAAAGAATCGTATAAGCGCCAGCTGCGCCGATTACAACAACGCCGAGACCGCCTCACGAGAAGAATTGATCAAATTTCTACTGATATTGAACGCATAGAAGGAACCAAGTAGCTATCTAGGGAGAAAGCTACGCAAACAAACAATCTAAAGGAGAAGAAGTATGAAGAACCAAAAAGCAATCGTCATAACCGTTGCACTGTTTCTTGCACTGATCAGCTTGAGTTGTGCCGCATCACAACATATAAGTGGCCTGCCAGTTCAACCAACCCCAGGAGTACAACGTGTACAGCGCGGGGAACTTGGTGGCTTGCCAGTCCAACCAGTCCCACGCTTACGACGTATACAGCCCCAACAACCACATCCATCATTCCGACAACGGCTCACGAAAAAACAACGGATTGGAAAACTAGAAAAGCTAGTTGATTGGTATAAAAAAGAAGTAGATAGATTTGAACAGCTCGTCAAAGATACTCGTAAACAGATTCGCGAGGTTAAACGTAGCAAGTAACGGTAAAAAGAAAAAAGGGAAAACGGTATGAAGAACCAAAAAGCAATCGTCATAACCATTGCATTATTTCTTGCATTGATCAGCTTGAGCTGCTCAGCTTTACGACCAACATATCCTGGATATGTTGGAGGGTACGGATTAGCTCGAGTATCCGCACCAGGAACTCAGAAATTTGCACCGGGCGAACAAAGCAGATGGGGGTCACCACGAGAAAGAGAGCTCCGTAAACTCATTGGCAAAAATAACATTCGCATTCGGCAGCTCGAACAAACAATCGAGCAATCAAAAAGCACGCGTCTGTCCCCTGGAACAATGGGAACCGTCCGCAAAGAGCTTAATCAGCTGAAGAGAGACAATAAACAATATCAACGTGAACTGAACGATCTTAAAAGACAAGGCCCACCTAGAA
>SDBT01013333.1_pt1 | contig 13180 bp, 15 predicted proteins | sample 2277101 | NCBI WGS metagenome assembly SDBT01 (sample SAMN10404973, study PRJNA504765) | marine sediment metagenome | isolation source: marine sediment core GS10_PC15, 103 cmbsf | place: Arctic Ocean: Southern Knipovich Ridge | collected 2010 | reverse complement strand
AAGGTTAGGTGAGTCGGGGTATAATGTGATAGTGATTCACCGTCCGCACTCCAACGACAAGTGGATGACCGACGTTCAGATGGGATGGGGCGGCACGGGAAGAGAGGTTCCCGCGGTATTTCAACGTATAGGTAACCTTACCGGTGGCCAGGTGTTTAGAGATGAAGGTTGGCCACCCTTCGTGGAGCTTAAGAGCAGCGTTCCGTGGAGGACACACGGTGAGTAAGGTCACCAAGCTGGTGGGAAACATGACTCCTGCGGAGCTTACCAGTTACCTGGTACAGCACGCGGCTGGCACACCGTATCACCGTACCACGATCATGCAGGCGCCCATAACACGTGGCTTGACGCGCCTGCTAAAGGCTTACGATGACAACAGGTACATCGTCACGTTGATACTCGACCGCTTGCTGAGCGTAGGTTGGCCGGGGTCAGAGCGCGGTGTCACCGAGAGCATGGTGACGCTGGGGGTGTTTGACTACGCACTTCGTGACACCGGCGGCAGCCAGCAGCCGTGGAAGTACATGTACTTCAAGAGGTTTAGGGAGACGCTCCTAGAGCGTGACTTCTTCACCTACTACCTAGGGGCCTTAGAGGACTGCCAGGTGCGGATACTGGGCAGCCAACCTGCGAACTACCCAGAGATGACGTGGGAGAGCAAGGAGCAAGACGCTATAATCCAGCTTGAGGCTATGGTGCAGCTCATTCAAGACAGGTTGGACGAGCGTGGTGTGCTTGAGGAGTGGCCCGAAATTCCACTGCGTTCTAGAAGTGACGACTATGACCTACGTGAGTTCATCAACGACCCAAAACGAGCTACCCTAGCCCCTAGGAGGAACGATGTCCCTAGCACCTGCTGACGTTGAGATTCGAGTACTTTCCTCCATCAAGAACCTAGCTGACCTAGGTAAGTTTCAAGAGTTCGGACTTACCGAGAGCAGCTTCATGCTGTTCGGCGAGGTCTACACCTACGTGGTGGAATATGCGCACACATATCAGGAGATACCGCAATCTACCGACATCGAGGCTCGGTTTAAGGGCACGGACTCCGAGCTGGAGCTGGAGCTCGCCGGTAACCTTGAGTACTACCTTACCGAGTTGCACAAGCTTGCGCAGTCACGAAAAATTCGTGAGTTCGTACGTCTTCGCGCGGGCGAGCACGGCGCGAACATCGACAACAACCCAGACGAGACCGCTCGGTTACTTGCTCACGACCTTGCTGCCTTAAACCACGGTCGCAGCCGTAACGTGGCGATGCTGGACCGTGACGCCATGACCCGTCTTACTGTGCTGAAGGAGCGCATACAGGCGGCCGAGGATGGCAAGATAATTGGCATCCCGACGGGACTGCGGTGCTTCGACGAGTACCAGGAGGGCTGGCAACCTGGTGAGGCGATCATGGTGATAGCGCCTAAGGGCGCGGGAAAGTCCTGGCTGCTCATGCACTTCGCGACGGTGGCCTACCACCAGGGGTTTAGGGTATTGTTCTTCTCGCCGGAGATGTCCTGGGAGGAGTGCGCGCTTAGGTTTGACGTCATGCTGGCGCGCAAGTACCACGTCCAGCACAGCATCACGCACACGCAGCTTAAGACCGGCGTTCAGGTTGACCTTAATGACTACAAGACATGGCTGGAGTCGCTGGTCAAGCGCGAGGATTTCATGTGTGTGGATAGTGTCAGCGTGTCTGGCTTTACGCTCAGCGGGATGCTGGGAATGATCAGCGAGTACAACCCCGACCTCGTGTGCTTGGACGGCATTCACCTGGTTAAGGACGAGAAGGGTGACCAACAGTGGCAGGTTATCAAGGACTGTGCGGACGGCCTCAAGAACGATGCGCAGCGCAACAAGCGTGTCGTCATATGGGTGGGCCAGGTTGACAAGGAGGGAATGCGAAACGCCTCGGAGCCTGTAAGCACGGGCGCGCAGGCGGCGTACAGCAAGGCCGCGGTCGAGGCGGCCAACCGCTTGATAACCATGGGTGCGGACTCTGACGACCCGTACCGCCGCGTGTTCAAGGTGCCAAACAACCGATCCGGCAGGGAGTGGCACGAGAAGCAGACCTTGATCTTCGAGGTGGACACCGGTCACATCGAGCAGACCATAGTGAGCGCGCCGTCCGTGTTTAACCTAGCGGAATTCGAGGAAGAAGTTTAACAACGTCTTAACATTTAGGTGATATAATTGTTGGATCTCGTACACGTACTTGAGGAGCTGGACATAGATGTGGTGGATGACGCTACGGACCGCATAGTCTGCCGGTGCCCGCTTGGGACACATGAGCACGAGTTTCAGAGGCCGGGGTTCAGCATTCGTCCGGTAGACCTTGATAACGCCATCTGGATCTGCTTCAAGGGATGTGGGCAGGGACGTCTTGTCGACCTCGTGCGCATCATCAAGAAGGTGGACGTAAACACCGCCCACCGGTGGTTGCTCCTTAACGGCGCGACGGTCGACAGCGAGCAGCTTCTGGAGCAGCTGGACTCGGTGCCGCCGGAGAAGAGCGGTGTTAACATCCGGGTGTTTCGTGACGACTACGACCGCCAAGATGCTAGCAAGACCAGCCGTTACATCTTAGACCGTGGATTCACGGTCGCAACGTTGAAGGCGTGGGGGTTCAGGTACGACGCCGGGGTTCCAGCTATAGTGATCCCCATCTTCTCCTTAAGCCACGAGTTGGTGGGGGTGTGCAGGCGCGAGGTGGTGAAGAACGCTCAGCCGCGAAAGTACATGTACTCGGACGGCTTCAAGAAGAACCAACACCTGTTTGGCGCGTACAAGCATGACGATCCACAGGGACACGTCGTGGTGGTAGAGGGACCGTTGGACTGCGCGTGGCTTCACCAGTGCGGCGTGACGTCTACGGTCGCGCTGCTGGGGGCAAACTGCTCGGAGACTCAGATGAAGCTCATGGCTCGCCTAGGAAGCAAGGTCGTGCTGGCCCTTGACAACGACGCGGCGGGATACCAAGCCACCCTGCAGCTAGAGGAGCAGCTTGAACGGTGGTTCAGCATCGCACGCGTGGAGCTTCCTGAGAACGTTAAGGACGTTCAGGACCTTACCCAAGACGAGGTCACTAAGATCTTCGAGGTCTTGGATGTGACGTAGTCAACTTTACTGAGTATAATATTTTAAGCGACAAAGAACGACACGAACGAGAGGTAACGACAATGACCACTACTGGAATAAAGAAGACTCTTAGACCAGTATCTACCCAGGAATTTGACGAGGCGAACGAAAAGTGGCACCCTAAGATGGTCAAGTTCGCCGGCAACACCATCCCCTTCCTAGACTTCGACGACAAGCTTCAAGAGGCTCGCCTGGTTCTCTACAAGTGCCTACAGCGCTTCGAGAATGGCCACGGTTCCATATTCCACACCTACTTTCACCGTGCCCTACACAACAGGGCCGGCGTTCTTGCGCATAGGCCGTTAAAGCACAACGAGAACCCCAACTTGGTCACCTACCTGGGGGAACTTGACGAGTCGGACGAGGAGTACCGTGGGCACGCCAACGTACGAAAAGCCATCGGCGTGGACTTCGACCCCTCCGTGCGGTTCGAGATGGAAAGCTGGGGGTTCGTGGACATGGAGGTCGACTACGTCATGGGAACGGTGGTAAACCGCCTAACTTTAAAGGAGACCGCCAGAGTGTTCGACGTGGGAATCGACGAGCTAAAGGTGGCCAAGAAGACCGCAACAATAAAGATGACAGGGCTGAGAGAGGTTGCAGCAGTATGACACTCGTAACTGGTTTTGGGAACATGAAACGTGACTCGGAGCAGCGGCAAGCCAACCGACCGAACGGCGACTATATCAAGTACGTCAGTCTCAGAGATGACGGAGACAAGGTTCTATTCCGCATGGTGACGGAAAGTGACGTGCAGTACGCCGAGCAGTACAAGATTCCTCACCTGTTCATAAAAGGTGAGTTTCACAAGGAGGAGGGCAAGTCCAAGCGCGGCGTGGCCTTCACGCGTGATGTGCTGTGCGCGACACAATTCAACAATGATACCCAAGCGTGGGAAGGAGAGTGTGCACTCTGCAAGGACCCTGAGAACCGTTCTCGCACGCAGTTCTTCGCCTGGGTGTGGGTGTACGCGTGCTACTACAAGCGCCAGGACGAGCGGTACATTCCCGGAGACGACAGCACGGCGCAGTTCAAGCGCAAGCAGATACGACGTGGCCAAGAGCTCTTCTTCAAGGAGGACGTTAACCAGTACCGCATCTGGCAAGACGGGTACTACATGCTGGAGCAGATTCAAGGAAAGGCTGCACGCTTTGGGCCGTTGTGCGACCGTGACTACACTGTTACGCGTCACGGGGTACGTCGTAGCCCTCAAACGCAGCGTATACTAGAGGAGCAGTCACCGACAGCCCTGCTTGACGAGATCAGGGAGGGTGCGTGGAACTTGCCAGAGCTTGCGGACGTGGCGTCCAACAAGGTGCGCACGCTTGGCGGTACCCCTACATCTCAGGAAGTTCCTGGCGAGGTCGACATATCCGAGCTGGAGGACGAGCTCGGAGCGTCCGTGGGGGGCTTTGAGGACCTTGAGGAGGTGATGGACACCCTTGACGAGGCCGCCGTCGCCGTCGCCGTAGCGTCTGACCCGATTTTTGAGGAGGAGACTTCACCGCCAGATACCGTCGGTGAAATCTTTGCGGACCTAGAGGCCATAGCAATGTTTGACGCGACGCATAAATCTGACGAGGAGATACCTGACGATGACCACGATTAAGGTAGGACTTGGCGTTACCCTCTGCACCAACCCGGACATGCGGAACTTTCTGCGAGTTAGTGTGGAGGCCGAGGGCATCGACGTTGATGGCGACGTGGAAGCGCAGGCTCAAGCCGCTCTTGAGGGTGCCTTGAAGGTCATGGTCATCCTCGACGACGGGCTCAAGACGGCCGTAACTAACTGCATCATAGACTCGGACACGCCCGGACTGACCAAGGACACCATAGCCGCGCACGACAAGGACATCAAGAGGATAAATCGCATACTGGTTAAGGCGGTAGGCGACATAAAATCCTTGACGGAGGGCGGAAATGGAGACGCTTAACGACTGCTTCGCGCACCAGATCGCCTTTAGCCGTGAGGTTCTGGAGCGCAAGGGCATCGACCTTGACGACATGTCACGGGAGCAGGTGGTGGACTGGAGCGAGTACACCTTGTTCAGCGTTGTAAAGGAGGCGTGCGAGGCCACCGGAAACTACGACTGGAAGCGACACCGTGAGCCCAAGGACGTGCATGACGTGGCGATGACGGTGGACGAGCTGGTGGACATCCAGAAGTACCTGTGGAACGCCTTCGGGTTCTGGGGAATTCGCACGCCCGAGCAGCTCGTGGAGGTGTTCGAGAACAAGTCAAACGTGGTACTTAACCGGTGGGAGACGGACAAGCATGCCATCAATACTCACACGAGCTCACCTAGATAAGCTTCTCACCTTCGTCAGTGCGGCGGAGGTGATCATCTTCGACACGGAGACGACGGGGCTTAAGCCGTGGGAGGGTGACCGCCTGATCGGCATCGGCATCGGGCTCGAGGACAAGTACGAGTTCTACCTGCCGTTTAGGCACACCGAGGGTCCCAACCTTCCCATCGAGTGGCTGGCAGAGGTGATCGAGGCGCTGCAGAACGTGCCCACGCTGGTGGCGCACAACATCAAGTTTGACCTCGCGATCATGGCTCAAGACGGGTACGTGGCACCGCCTGGTCAGCGCTTCGAGGACACCATGTCGGCGGGACGGCTGTGTGAGCCAGATCGGTACGCCAAGCTGGACCTTGAGTCCCTTCTTGAGAAGCACTTAGGACCGGCGGCAGCTTACAAAGCGGAGTTTGACGCGGCCATGCGCGCACTTAAGCTGACACCCCCCAAGAAGCGGATGGCAGAGTCACCCGTCGAGCTTTGCGGTAAATACTGTGAGGACGACGTACGCGGCACACGCCAGCTTCGTCTCGTACTTCAGCGTATCCTTAAGGCGACGGAGCAGTGGTCGTTGTGGCAGCAGGAGATTGACGTCATACATGCGCTGTGGAACATGGAATCGGTAGGGTTAGGGTTTAACAGGGAGTTCGGCGAGTATATAGTTCCTGTGTTGCAGACTAAGATCAGCTTGATAAAGGACGAGATATACGAGCTCGCCGGCACCGAGTTCAACCCTAACTCACCACCGCAGCTTTCCAAGGTCATGAGCAACCTGGGACTTAAGTCACCCAAGAAGGGCAAGAACGGGCCGTCATGGGACAAGACCGTTCTAGAGTCCTTGGAGTTCATGCACCCACTTCCAGCCAAGCTGCTGGAGCTGCGTAGCGTGCAGAAGGTCGAGGGAACGGACATACGTCCCCGTCTTGACCGTGGACTTGATGTTATACACGAGGAGGTCAAGTCGTTCGGTGCCATAACCGGACGTATGTCGTCAGGGCTGCACACCTTTCCCCGTGAGGGGATCGTCGTAAACGACGAGGTGGTGTCTCCACGCAACCTTGTGGTTCCACGTGAGGACTTCGAGCTCTGGTTCGTGGACTACTCACAGATGGAGATGCGGGTGTTCGCCGACTACATGGGCGACCCTGACCTGCTGGCCAAAATTGAGATGGGTGACCTTGACTACCATGACCTGGTAGCCAAGGAGGTATGGGGTGTAGACGAGTCTCACCCAGACTGGAAGGAGTTTCGCCGTAAGGCCAAGGCCATCAACTTTGGAATCATCTACGGAATTGGTGAGAAGCTGCTGGCCGCAAACCTGGGCGTGTCGGTGAAAGAAGCGCGCGAGTTCAAGCAGGAGTACTTCAACCGTATGCCTCGGGCAGAGCCGTTTGTTCGTATGGTGGGTAAGATCGCGGAGACACGGGGCTACGTGCGCAACCGGTTCAACCGTCGGTACTGGATTGACCCACACCGCATCTACGTCGCGGTAAACTACCTGGTGCAGGGTACCAGCGCGGACATCATGAAGAACCGCATCGTGGCCATACAGGAGTACATCTGGGCCAACAATCTCAGGTCACGAATGCTGCTTCAGGTGCATGATGAGATAATCTTCGAGGTGCACGAGAGCGAGCGTCACTTCTTCATGAAGAAGATGAAGGACATGCTGGAGGAGCGTCTTATCAAGGTGTTCCTGGCCGCGGACGTCTCTATAGGTGATCCCGGCTGGGGAAGCAAGATCGACATGGCGTGGTGCGAGGACCGTTCCGACTTCCACGTTAAATCCGAACACCGAAAGGAGTGCATAGTTGCCGCCTAAGAAACCAAAAGTTGACGAGACCTTAACCGAGCACGAACAGTTAGCGAACATAATATCCCTGACCCAGGGAGTCGTCAAGGACAAGGACCGCGTGATGTTCGGTGATGATCCAAGGGCCGCGTTTGAGACCATATCTACCGACGTCATGGAAGTTGACCGCATACTTGGTGGCGGGTGGAAGCTTGGCCGAATGGGAATGGTCATTGGCGAGGCGACCATGGGCAAGACACTGCTGATGCAGTGGACTATAGCTGCATTTCAGAAACGTGGGCACCTCTGCGGGTTTATGGACACCGAGCACACGTTTGACGCTGAATGGTTCAGCAAGACAGGTGTTGACGTCAGCAAGTTGATAGTGTTCAGGCCGGCACACACCGAACAAGCTTTCGACGTAGCTTGCGTGTGGGTTGAGAACAACGTGACCTTGGTCTGCATGGACTCGGTGGCAGCTTTGGTGCCAAAGATGCGCACGGAGAACACGCTTGAGGAACGGGAGGTGATGGGGCTGTCTGCACGAAAGCTTAACGAGGGCATCATGCAGCTTAACAACGTTAACAAGGGCAGTTTCATCCTATACACCAACCAGATGCGCAGCAAGATCGGTGTGGTGTACGGCAGTCCGGACACGATACCTGGAGGAAAAGCGCAAGAGTTCATGATGTCATACATCGTGCGCGTGCGGCGTTCGGGTTGGTTGCCTGACACCAAGGACCGTAAAGGGTACAAGGTCAAGTTCATCACCGAGAAGAACAAGCTTATGCCACCGTTCATGGAGGGTGAGGTGCCATTCATGTTCACGGGCGTGATCGACACCATCGGCGGGCTTATCGAGCTGGCTAAGGAGTTCGACTGTGTGAACCTCAAGAGCGGGTATTTCCGCTGGGGTGATCACGTTCTTCACGGGCACGAGGCGTTCAAGAAGTTTCTCGAGGACAACGAGGACGTTCTCCAGGAGCTAAAGGACATGGTGGCTCAAGCCATGGAGGCTGTTCTAGATCCAGAGTCGGAGGTCGATGTTGAGTATAATAGTGAAGATGACGTTAAGGATCTTATAACACTAGTGGAAGGTATCTAGTGCCTGTCTTAGGACCAGACTCAAAGACCACGATGACCGAGGGGCATCAGCGGCTTAACAAGCTTTTGGCGGACCTTGGGTTCGTGTCCGACGACGAGCGGCCCTTTGGGCCCTACACCGTCGACTGCTACGTGCCAAGCCTGCACGTAGCGTTTGAGTATGACGGACCACAGCACTTCGCGGCGCATGACCGAAAACGCGACGCGTACCTGTTCGCGACCCACGGGTTGCCGGTGATTCGGGTGTCAGAGTTGGAGCCGCAGGCGATGCTGCGTGAGCTTTGCTGGGCTTTGTTGGTTATCTGGAAGGACTCTGCTGACGTACGACGGTATATGTAGGTGAGAGGTAGCGTATGCTTGAAAAAGGATTTTTAAGACTGGGTGACGACCGGCGTCCACCCAAGCCACGAAGCAAAACGATAGGCTCGGGCGGAAAACGCCCCAACGTTCCGCAGGGACTCAACACCACGTGGGTGCAGAACCAAAGCATAGAGCTTAGGGAGGACAAGCGTGTCCTCTGGGGAAACATCCGTGACACCTGGCGGCCGAGCAGCATGGGTGAGGTTTGTGATCGCAAATCGATCCTCAGCATGTACGGGTACCGTGGCGACCCCATCTCGCACAAGTTAAGTCGCATCTTCGCCATGGGCAACGCCGTGGAGGATATCTGGCGCGCGGACTTCAAGAAGATGGGCGTGCTGATCAAGGCCAACGTGCGCATACAGAACGCAGGTCCCCCAGCCATAAGCGGGGAGTGCGACGCCATCCTTCAGCACCCTACGGACCCTAAACGAAAGCTGATAGCGGAGATCAAGTCGATCAACTGTAGCGGGTTTAAGGCCTTGCCACCGTTGACCCTCGACCTTGAGATGAACTACCAAGGGTTGATGGGTACACAGGGATACATCGCTAGTCGCGTGCGCGGGTACATGGTTCAGCTTCAGAACTACATGAGGCTCTTCGACATTCACGAGGGGATGTTGCTGTTCGACTGCAAGTGCAACTCCGACTTCAACGACTACGGCGTGCCCTACCACCCCGAGCTGGTGGAGGCCGGGCACAGCCGTCTGATACGTCTAGACGAGTACCGCGAGAAGCTGATCGTGCCACCGTGCACGTGTGAGGGCAAGCACGATGGCCTGTGCACCTATCGCAAGAACGACGAGATACCTCTTGACGAGATCAAGCGGTTTACGGAGGACACACAGGTATGAGCACCGAGTCACCACAGGAGGCCGTGTGGGTTGGTGTAATACGTCAAGCTCGCCAACGTTTAGTTGACGTTGGGTATCCCATACCGGCAAAGCCCACCACACCTGTTGATGATCTTCAACTTCCTGAGGAGGTTGAGTCCTTGAGCTCGGTGCAGCTCGCGAACCTACTCATGCGCCTGAACGCGTGGCACGCGTACAGCACCGCTCAGCTCGCGTTCGCACGCGCGGAGCTCAACGCGTTTGGCGCGTACTATGAGCTTGAACTCGGTAATAAGATGAATAGCATCGCGGACGCTTCAGACGGTCGACCTACCAAGGACGTGTTGAAGGCGCTTGCCATAAAGCAAAGCCCTATTAACGAGCTGTTTGGCCGAAAGATAGTCATGGAGCAACGGTCACAGCTGATCGAGGGAATGGTTCAGAGCCTCAGCATTCAATGCAAGGCGTTAACCACGGAGCAGATTCGGCGTCACGCCGCACAGAAACTTGCGCACTCGGAGTTTTAATGACAAGTAGAGTTAGAACGGCAGTAGGCTGCCACATCTACGCTGGTGGATTTACTCTCGGGATGGAGAAGCACTTTCAGGTCCTTGGACAGCTGGAGGAGGGTCCGTGGGGTGCTAAGACCTTCGACCTCAACTTCCCTGGATACGACCACCCGCTGAGCAAGGACCAGTGGGACGTGAGCAACTACAAGAACTCCGTGAGCGTGGTGTACGCCAACCCGCCCTGTGCGTGCTGGAGCACCATCGGCGCACGGCTTGGAAAGGCGGACCCGCGCCTGCAGTTCACGTACAACTCCGCCAACTTTGCCTTGGCCGTCGAGCCGGACTTCTTCGTGGTGGAGAGCGTGTGCCGTGCGTGGACCGCTGGCAAGGACGTTTACCAGGGAATCGCTGACGAGTTCATCAATAAGGGGTACGCGATCACCTTCCTCCTGACCAACGGGATCCTACACGGCTCGCCGCAGTCGCGTGAGCGCTTTCACCTGATCGCGCACAAGTTCGAGCTGCCATTGGTGATGCCGGAGGTACCCGAGCACGTCAAGACCGTCATGGAGACCATAGGTGACCTGGTTGAAACTCAACGTTGGCTGGGTGACACGGCGCTGGTGCCTAACCACTTGGTACGCAGACCATTAGATGTTGAGATAGCAGTATACAATCGGTTGACCGCAAGTGACGGCTATAATGATGTTGTTGAGAAACTTCAGTCAGAAGGCGTGTCAGCCAAGAAGGGACGGTTAATCAGTGGGCGTTTATATGCTGATGCTTTTTCGCGCACCCTGGTGGACCTTGGCGTGATTGTGCACCCCACCGAGCCGCGCCTGATAACCCTTCGTGAGGGCGCCCGACTGTGCTCGTATCCTGACAGCTTTGAGTTCGCCCCTGACCCGAAGAACAAGGAGTTCGGGGCCACAGCTACCGACGTGACTCAAGCCGTATTGCCGGTGATGGGTGACTACCTCGGCGGCTTGTTCAGCGAGGCGTTCGACAACGAGACACCCGCGTCAGGTGTGCAGGAGGTAGACTGGCGAAAGATCGCACGACCGTTCACGCCAGGACGGTACGCAAAGACCATGGGATGGCGATAAACTGAGTATAATATACTATATGATAACTGAGAGGTTATAGATGTCTGAGATACGCGTAGCTGTTGTGGGAGTCGGGAACTGTGCCTCCTCGCTCATTCAAGGAGTATACAAGTACCAGAATGTGGCTGACGACATACACGTTCCTGGCGTGATGCACAACAAGATCGGTCCGTACCGTATAGGCGACATCAAGGTCGTGGCCGCCTTCGACGTTAACAAGACCAAGGTCGGTAAGGACGTGTCCGAGGCCATCTTCGCCGAGCCCAACAACACCTTGAGGTTCGCGGCCGTGCCCCACATGGACGTGACAGTTCAACGGGGCCCGTTAGAAGACGGCATCGGCAAGTACCTTGAGAACCTGATAACCATCTCACCTAATGACGATGAGGTGAGTGTTGTAAGCGTGCTTAACGAGTCTAAGGTGGACGTGATCATAAACTACCTGCCGGTTGGTAGCACCCATGCAACCAACACGTACATGCGTGCGGCGTTGTTCACACACGTGGCGGTGGTAAACTGTATACCGGTGTTCATAGCCAGTGATCCTAGTTGGGCCGGGCATTTTACGCGCTATGGTATTCCCATCATAGGTGACGACATCAAGTCACAGGTGGGAGCAACCATCGTGCACCGCGTGCTCGCCAACATGTTCGGTGACCGCGGGGTGGACATCGACAAGACCTTCCAGCTTAACTTCGGCGGAAACACCGACTTCCTCAACATGCTGGAGCGCGAACGTCTGGTCTCCAAGAAGATCTCCAAGACACAGTCGGTGACCTCGCAGATCCAGCACGACATCAAAGCTAACCAGATTCACGTAGGGCCCAGCGACTACGTGCCCTGGTTGGAGGACCAGAAGTGGTGCGAGATCTACATGAACGGTGAGCTGTTCGGTGGCGCACCCATGTCCCTGGAGGTAAAGCTGAAGGTGCATGACAGCCCGAACTCCGCCGGCGTGGTGGTGGACGCCATTCGGTGCGCCAAACTTGCCCTAGACCGAGGACTGGGCGGACCAATCGCCGGACCCAGCGCGTTCTACATGAAGTCGCCCGCCAAGCAGTACACCGACGCCGAGGCCAAGGTTATGGTCGAGGAGTTCATCAATGATTAAGGAGACGGTGATCTTCGACCTCGACGGTACTTTGTTGGACAGCATGGTAACGTACTCAGGCTACGCGTCTGATCTGATTGCTGAGGCATACAACATAGATCTTCCTGACGCTAAAGAACGCTACATGGGGTCAATAGGTCAAACGTTTCCAGCACAGCTTGAGCTGTTATTTCCTGGAAATTCCGACAATAGTCGCGTAGCTACAGATTTTGCGCATTACAAGGCTCGATGTCAAGACAAGTTGCGGCTTTTCGATGACTCGCTCTACGCGTGCAGGATTCTAAGCAGGAAAGGATACGCACTAGGTGTTTGCAGCAGCACGGCAGCTCAATTAGTGCATAACTTAATTAAACGCAGCGTGCTTGCTCCCATGCTTAGCCATGTTACCGGAATTTCGGTCATACACAAGAGTAAGCTTAGTCAACTGTCAGGCTACAAAAGACGTCTTGGCAACTTGATCTTCGTGGGAGACACGCCCTATGACGCGGAGATGGCTAGTGAGGCCGGCGTGGAGTTCGTGGCGGTGGCGCACACCTTCTCCGAGGAGAGCTTTAGAGCTCTAGACATACCTGTGGAGCCTAACCTAACGCAGGTAGCTGAGAGGATAACATATGCCTAAGACGCGGTTTACCATCTCCACAACTGAGGAGCTTAGGGCACAGCACCGTGCTCAGTTCAGGGAGTTCTGTGCTCTGGAGTTGGCCGCGGCAGGCCCTGACCCACACCTGTCCTTGGTAGGATGGCTTAGCAAGGACGTGGACGCACGTGAGCGTGTGTGGCGCATGGCTTGCTACGTTTCGCCATATGCTGTAGCATCCGCTACCGTGCTTTGGAGCAACTGGCCTCTTGACAAGATCCTACGAAGCTCCGACGAAGAGGTTGAGACGTGGGTTCGCGACAACTGGAAGGGATTAACCCTTCGTCAGGAGCGCCGCGCG
>SDBT01013332.1_pt1 | contig 13180 bp, 11 predicted proteins | sample 2277101 | NCBI WGS metagenome assembly SDBT01 (sample SAMN10404973, study PRJNA504765) | marine sediment metagenome | isolation source: marine sediment core GS10_PC15, 103 cmbsf | place: Arctic Ocean: Southern Knipovich Ridge | collected 2010 | reverse complement strand
CATACATTTCATTCAGTTTTTGATCCAGCAAACGATCAAAGTAGCGCAGCTCAAGTTGTTGAATGTTGGCAAACTCAAAAAAATCCAATATTTCTTCATACTCGGCATCATAGACAAAAGCAGCATCAGTATCGATGATAATGAGATCACCGCGAAAATAGCCCATAGCAGTTTCTAACATTTCATTTTTTTGCTCTTCAGCGAGCGCCTGTATTTCAAAACGCAATGTAGAAGTAATAATACTGCCATATTCTTCTTGTAATGCTTTTATGTCAATTAAATTTGGTTCTGGATCAATTTGAATAATGACGTATGCAGAGCGCATTTGAAAGAATTTCGGCTGGGCAATCTGTATTTCTATTTTTTTGTAAATCGATTTAACATCAATAACACTTTGCTCAAGATATTGATTGTTAATATCAGTAAATTTTTTGCGGATGTTTTCAAGCGTATCGGTAAAAGGAATTTTGTATGTTAATGAAATTGCGCCGAAGTTATGTATTTTGCAGCTCATACAGCGAGCACTTTCATGCGGATGGGGCAGTTCAATAGCAAGTGGCATATGATAATTTCTAAAATATTTGGGTAGTTTGAGTGGAACCGTTTTGATAGCACGCAATGTTTCAATTTTTTTTAGATTTATGTCATCACCAACATCAAATGCATGAAAAATATATATATTGCCTGAAAATGCATGGTCTTTAGGAATGGCTTTTATGGCGGGCTTTTGGACTTCTTGCATATAATGGATCTCCTATTGCAATAAGATGTGAATCATGTTTTTAACATTAGCACAATTTTGGGAGGGAGCAACTAGAAGGGTGCGCAAGTTTAGATTGCAACTATTTTTTTAAAATAGTTAAAAATGCTTCTTGCGGGACTTCAATAGCGCCAACTTGTTTCATTTTCTTTTTGCCAGTTTTTTGTTTTTCCAGCAGTTTACGTTTTCGCGTGATATCGCCACCATAACATTTTGCAATAACATCCTTGCGCAATGGTGCAACTCGCTCGCGTGCAATGACTTTTGTGCCTATGGCAGCTTGAATAATAACTTCAAACAATTGACGTGGGATAAGTTTTTTCAATCGCTGGGCAAACTCTCTGCCGACATAATATGCTTTATCTATGTGGATAATGCATGAAAGTGCATCGACTAGTTTGCCGTTCAAAAGCGTATCCATTTTGACAAGTTTAGCTGGTTGATACCCAGCTTCTTCATAATCGAAACTGGCATATCCAGAGCTTAATGATTTGAGCTGGTCATAAAAATCGGTTGCAATTTCATTGAGTGGTAATCGATATTTTAAAATGATACGTTGCTCATCCATGTAGCTCAAATTTTGTTGGGTGCCGCGTTTTTCTTCACAGAGTTTGATTATGGTGCCTAGATATTGACTCGGAACAATTATGGTGCCATCGACAATTGGCTCAAGAATTTCTTCAATTTTGCTAGTATCCGGAAAATCTGCTGGGCTTTCAATTGCAATAGGTTCTGTTTTGCCTTTTAGTTTAATTTTATACAGTACACTTGGGGCTGTAGCAATAACCGAAAGTTTGTATTCCTGCTCCAGTCGCTGCTTGAAAACATCCATGTGTAGCAAACCTAAAAAACCACAACGAAAACCAAGACCAAGTGCTGAGGATGATTTTTTTTCAACTGAAACGCTAGCGTCATTTAAGGTCAATTTTTCAATTGCTTCGCGCAATGCTTCAAAATCATCAGTATCTACTGGATAAATACCCGCAAATACCATTGGCTTTGCTGGTTTGAAACCAGTAAATGATTCGACGGGTTTTTTGGTATGATAAATGGTGTCACCCACACGTGCTTCATGCAGACTTTTTATGCCGGTAATTAAATAGCCTACTTGCCCGGCATGCAAGGTATCTGTTGGTGTTGGTTCTGGATACATGAGGCCTACTTCAAGTACTTCATAAGATTTGTTAGCTTGTGCGAGTGTGACGGAGTCACCTTTTTTTATCATGCCGTCCTTAAGGGCAATCAAGCAGACTACGCCGCGATATTCATCAAACCATGAGTCAAAAAGAAGGGCCTTGAGTGGTTCTTCAACGGTGCTTGCCGGACCTGGTATATGTTTGATAATAGCATCTAAAATTTCTTTGGTACCAATATTTGCTTTTGCCGAGGCATGAATAATTTCCTCGGGTTTAAAATCAAATAAAGTAACAAGCTGATTGGTGACTCGTTCAACATCAGCAGTTGGCAGATCAATTTTGTTGATGACTGGCACAATGGTTAGATCTTGATCAAAGGCGAGATAAAAATTAGCCATGGTTTGTGCTTGCACGCCTTGAGCCGCATCGACGAGCAGCACTGCTCCCTGACAGGCATATAATGATCGAGAAACTTCATAGCTGAAATCCACATGGCCCGGTGTGTCAATTAGATTAAGCAGGTAGGTTTTGCCATCATGTTCATAAAACATAGAGGCAGTCTGCGCTTTGACCGTAATGCCACGCTCTTTTTCGACCTGCAATTTGTCCAAAAATCGCTCTGCTTTTACCCGTCCTGATAGTGTGCCAGTTATTTCCAGCAATCGATCAGACAGTGTCGATTTGCCATGATCAATATGGGCAATAATGGAGAAATTGCGTATGCGGTCGGGGCTAAACTGTTTAAGATCAATGTTTTTAAGATTCATACTGTGTTTGGTACCTCAAGAGAAAAGCTATGGTTTCTATTACTAATAGTATAGCTGATATGGGATTTTTGTAAATAAAAGGGAGATACAGATGTGCGGCACCAGATTGTTATTTTCCACCTCATTAATAAATCACCTTTGAGGGCTTTGACTATAGCGGCCAAATTTCTGATGGAGGAGGAATCCTTTTCTGAAGGATTTACTTTTGCGTTGCTTATTTACTGTTTATATTGTGCATTAACAAGGTATTGATTTAATTTATCCAAGAACTCAGCACTTGCATTAACAGGTATCGCTATAACAGGCATCGCTATGTTTTCTCCGCCTAACTCTAATATTTTCTTTAATACCTTAGCAGATTCATCGAGCCAAGACTTATCATTAACATTTGCTTCATTTTGACAATATGCTAATAAACCTAACATAAGTGAAATTATTTTCTCCCATGCTTCTTTGTCATATTTTTCATTTTTTGCGACTTCAAAAGTCAGTCTAATAGTTGCGGTATCCTGCGCTATTTGTTCTGCTTGATTCTGAAGCTCTTCAAAGTAATTAGCTTTTACATTAATTACTGTTGCAGTGGCTATAGAAAGGGTCAAGGCTAATAATTTTTTCTTATTCATGAGCAAGATTTCCTGCAATTTTTAAAAAAATTATCGAAATTATTACGACTTTCAATGTTATGTATAGGCTAATAGAATGGCTACTTTTGTCAAGCGGTTGAGCCGGTGGGAGAACATCGAGCACCCCTAGATTCAAATAGAAAATTGAGTATTTTTAATGTCATGAAAAGGAGAACGTTTTCATTGTTAATTTGGCATCTCATAGCACAGTATGTTTCTTGTCATATTTTTCAATTGAACGTATACTAATAATATACGTAATTTATAGATAATAAGGGGATATTGAATGGCATTGCCAAATACTCAAGGCAATAATAATAGCAAATCTCGTATTAAGCCAATCTTGATTGAACAAGAACTTAAAGAGGCATTTTTAGACTACGCGATGTCGGTTGTGGTTAGTCGTGCGATTCCAGATGTGCGTGATGGTCTCAAGCCGGTACATCGACGCGTATTGTATGCTATGCATCAGATGGGACTTCATCATAATAAACCATATCGTAAGTCAGTTCGTGTGGTTGGTGACGTGCTTGGTAAATTTCACCCGCATGGTGATCAAGCAGTCTACAACACGATGGTTGGCTTGGTGCAAGTTTTTTCCAAACGTTATCCATTGCTTGATGGCCAGGGAAACTGGGGTTCAGTCGATGGTGACAACCCAGCAGCAATGCGATATACCGAAGTTCGCATGCAAAAAATTGCCCAGGAGATTTTGGCTGATCTTGACAAAGGGACGGTGCAGTTTGTGCCGAATTTTGATGAGTCGACGGTTGAGCCGGTTATTTTGCCAAGTAAACTACCAAATTTATTAGTTAATGGCACCACTGGTATTGCCGTTGGTATGGCCACTTCAATGCCGCCACATAACTTAGTCGAAGTCGTTGATGCTTGTTTGACATTGCTTGCTAATCCGGATATGAGCGAAGAAGAGCTTTTTGATTTGATTCCGGCACCAGATTTTCCGACCGGTGGTATTATTTGTGGTCGTGCTGGTATTGTCAAAGCATACAAAACCGGACGTGGCAATTGTATCTTACGTGGTGTGGTTGATATTAAGGAAGACAAAAAAGGTGCCAAGCTCATTATTACCGAGTTGCCTTATCAGGTTAATAAAGCAGAATTAGCTATCAAAATCGCAGAACTGGTCAAAACGAAAGTTATCGATGGCATTGCCAATATCAAAGATGAGTCAGACAGAAAAGGCATGCGTTTAGTCATTGACCTCAAGCGCGGTGAAGTGCCAAATGTTACATTAAACCAACTTTACAAGCATACGTCATTGCAGACGTCGGTTTCAATTTTGATGTTGGCGTTACTTGATAACCGTCCACTTATTTTTACATTGCGCCAGCTGATTCAAGAGTTTTTGTACCATCGCAGACAGGTTGTTTACAAGCGTAGTGTGCATGACCTGAAAAAAGCTCAAGAGCGTGAGCATGCTTTGGCCGGCTTTATCATAGCGCTTGATAATATTGATGAAGTCGTAGCACTCATCAAGCAGTCAAAGTCAGCAGATGAGGCAATTGCAAAACTAAATAAGCGCTTCTTGTTGACACCAACGCAAGGCAAAGCCATTTTGGAAATGCGCTTGCAACGTTTGACAGGGCTAGAACAAGAAAAAATCCATCAAGAAATGGAGGAGATTAAAAAACTCATTTCATTTTTTAAATCAATCATTGAAGATGAAAGTATACTCAAGCAAGAAATTATCAAAGAGCTTGAGGAAATAAAAGATAAATATGGCGATGAGCGTAAAAGTAAAATTGCCGGCGCTCTTGATGTGCTCACCGAAGCAGATCTTATTCCGGATGATGAAGTCGTTGTTACCTTAACACGCAAAGGGTACATTAAACGCGTTTTACTGTCGGTCTATGGTGTACAGCATCGTGGCGGCAAAGGCAAAATGGGTATGGCTACTCTGGAAGGCACCGAAGATTTGATTCTAGATATTTTTGTTGCTCATAACCATGACATGCTCCTCTTTTTCACGAGTTTGGGCCGAGTGTATAGTTTGCGTGCATTTGAAATTCCGGAAGCCTCCCGTATTGCGCGCGGTCGTGCGATCGTGAATCTTTTGCCATTGCAAGAAGGCGAGCGCGTGGTCAAAACATTGCGTGTTGGTGATATGCAAGACAAATTTGTTGTCATGATTACCAAGCGGGGAATTGTAAAACGAACCAATGCTATGAGTTTTGCAAAGATACGTGCAACTGGCATTCGTGCACTTACTTTGCGTGAAGCCGATGAATTAGTATTCTGCTCGTTAAGTTCCGGCAATGACTCAGTTATTACTGCAACATCTCGCGGTCAAGGCATTCATTTTCAAGAAAGTGAAGTGCGTGTAATGGGTAGACAAGCGTCTGGTGTGATTGGTATTCGACTCAAAAAAGATGATTTTGTTGTGGGCATGGAAGTGGTTTCTGATTCTGGCAATATTCTCTTTGTTACCCAAAATGGCTATGGTAAAAAAGTACGTATTGAGGATTTCAGAGTTGCGCATCGTGGTGGTGTTGGTGTACGCACTATTCCAACTGCCAAACGCAATGGTCTGGTTATTGGTCTTACAATGGTTTGCGAAACTTCAAATATTTTACTTATTGATCAGGCAGGCAAAATTATTCGATTGCCAGCTTCAGAAATTAGAACCATGGGTCGTCAAGCAAAAGGTGTGCGCTTGATTAAACTTGATAAAAATCAACGATTGGCAGCCATGGTTGCATTTGAAGAAGATGAAGGCAACAATACAAGTGCACCAGCAAGTAGCCAAGCTGGAGGAGGCGGTACGCAAGGCGGCCAAGCCAAAACAACTGAAGCAAACTCTGGGCCGATAGAAAAAAGCCAGCTTGTAAAACCTGCAGTTGCTGATGATAGCGGCGATATCTCAAGTACTGCTGCAGAAGATCAAGTAGAAGAAACTCAAACAGATTTTGAAGTTTTGCAGACGCATCTGGATGAGGACAAGCAAGAATCATTAGATGATGTATCAGAACAAAAACCTGACAATGACTCGGGAATTGATGATCCATTTTCGCAATTTTAATTATTTTGGTTGCGCGATTTTGATTTTTTTTAGTTGTTATGCTCTTAGAGGAATTGATGCTATGGACTATGCGACAGTCAAGAAAGAGGAAGTTAAAGTTATAGGCATTAAAACTTCGTACAACAAATAAAGATGGCATAGCTTTAAAAGAGATACCAACATTGTGGCAGAAGTTTCTATTTATATTGCACTAAAGTAGATGCAAGACAAAATATAAAAAGGATATGAACGGAAAGAAGGATACGAACAAAAATTATCACCATGAATGCAAACAATATCATTCTCCATCTTTCCTTAATTGACGGCGTTGGTCCTGGTACCATAGCTTCCATCATACGTAACAAACCGAAAGATTTTTCTTGGCAGGATGTATATGCATACAAAGAAAATAATTGGATGCATATTTTTGGTTTATCATCTTCAGTTACCAATCGTATGGTAACTGGCTTACGTGATATACAAATGCTAGAAAAAGAACGTGCGGCAATCGAACGCAATGCCATTTCCTGGACGACAATCATAAACCCAGATTATCCAAGTTTACTCAAGGCAATTCATCTGCCGCCGGCTGTTTTGTATTACAAAGGTGCTCAGTTGGCCCAAGAGCAAAAAAGAATCGCTATTATTGGTTCCCGAAATGCAAATCAATATGCACAGCACGTCATTAATACATTAGTGCCACAACTTGTTGCGCATGATTGGCACATTGTCAGTGGTGGTGCAATTGGTGCCGATAGCATGGCACATCGAGCAGCAGTTACCTCACAGGGCAAGACGATTGTTGTGCTTGGCTCTGGTTTGTTGCAACCATACCCTGCGCGTAACAATCAGTTATTTGACCAAGTTTTAGCATCTGGTGGTGCATTGGTGAGCGCTTTTCCATTATATATGCAAGCGCAGCCTGGAAATTTTCCTGCACGCAATCGCATTATTTCCGGTTTATCACAAGGGTGTTTGGTGGTACAAGCGGCTGAAAAAAGTGGTGCACGCATTACTGTTGAGTATGCACTTGAGCAAGGTCGCGAAGTTTTTGCTATTCCTGGGCCAATCGGTGACCCATTGAGTGCTGGTTGTCATGCATTAATTCAAGATGGCGCCAAGTTGGTGCATTGCGTGCAAGATATTTTGCACGAATTTGGCGAGCAGGTTATTGCTAATGTTGCCCAAATAGAAATTTCAGAAACACAAAGTGAGCAGCGCAATTTTTTACCAAGCGTAGCACATAATAATAAAGCTGAATCCAAAAAACAAGCTAAGTCAATGGTACAAAATCGAGTATTACCATTTGCTGCCGAAAGTTTCGCTGCAAAAATTATACAGGTCTGCGCAACGCCATGCTCAGTTGATGAACTTGCAGAAAAAACTGGTCTTGATCTTGTAGCATTGCAAGCAGAGTTGTTTGATTTGCAACTTGAAGGATATGTGAAACAAGATTTCACCGGTATGTGGCAAGTGTAATAAAAAAGCTACCTAAAATTGCGTTTGCCAATCTCTCGGTTGCGTAAAAAAGTTGTTATATTTTGTTTGACCGGCACTTCTTCTTTTTTGCCATTCTTTGAATTGATGATGAAGCTTTTCTTTATGTCTGGATCATACCCTATTTCTCTTACTGATGCGGCGGGATAATCCTTGGGTTCAACGTGTTGCCCGCGTACGAGTTCATGGAATTTGATGGTAAAAAAATGTTCGAGCAAGTATGTAATATTCTGATGTTGTTTTTGCTGAGCTATATCCAATGCGGTCTGATTGTCAAATCCTTTTATTTTAGGATTTTGCATATCGATTTTTTCAAGAATTGCTCGAGCGGCATAGGTATTGTTATTCTCAGCAGCATAACTGAGCGGTGTTCGACTAAATTCATCTTGCTCAAGTGATGCACCATATGACATAAGTAAGTGCGCTACAACTTCATGGCCTTGATGTGGTGTTGGTCTGGAAGATGGTCTGACTTGTCGTGGAATATCCAACTTAAATTCTTTATCAATACCTAATGCTGCAAAGTAAAGAGCAATATCTAAATCTTCGGGATTAAGTTTTGCTTTATTAAGTAAGAAATTAACTGCATAAGGGTTGCCTGCCCTTGCAGAATATTGCAAAAGTCCTTTTAATTTTTCATTATCATCTATACTACTAATTATTTTTTTAATCTCGTGATTATCTTGTGCTAAAAGAGCTTTCAGAAAAGTTGTTTGCAATTCCGTCATTACTCCTTGAGTTGATGGTATGCAGAATAATAAGCTGATACTTAAAATTACTGTAGTTCTGTGCATGTGTATGTTCCTTGTAAAACATGTTGAAATTATATTATGACAATCAATATAAAAATTTTACATAATAGTTATTGTAAAATAAAGGCACTTGGTAGTCAATTATGCAATAAGAAACATTTGGTTTGGTTATGAGTTGCTTATTGTTAAGCACTGGAGAGTAAAGTAAACTTAATACTGTTTCATGTCACTCATTATTCTTTATACATAGAAAATCATGTTGCAAAAATTAAGCTTTAGTATTGGAATATTACTCACAAGTTTACTTGCCCTAGTTATAGTTGTTTTATTGCAACGACAAGAAAGATTGCCAGAGCGAGGTGAAAAAAAACTGCGTGTTGTATGTACTACGAGTATGATTACTGATGTAGTCCAACATGTTGGCAAAGATACTATTGAAGTTTCAGGGTTAATGGGTCCAGGTATTGATCCACATTTGTATCGTGCAAGCGAAGGGGATCTGCACAAGTTAGCTTCAGCACATATTATTTTTTACAATGGTTTGCATCTTGAAGGCAAGATGGGTGATATTGTGCATAAAATGAATGGGCGTACCAAAACCGTTGCGGTGACTGACGCAATTGCAAAAAATGAATTAATAGCAACGGATTTTGAGGATATGTATGATCCACATGTCTGGCATGATGTCTGGTTATGGATACAAGCGGTTGAAAAAATACGTGACAGTCTTATAGCGATTGATCCAGACAATGCTTTAGCATATGAAAAACATGCATATGAATATCTTGCGCAACTTAAAGCATTAGACGTATATGTCAAACAAGAAGTAGAAAAAATTCAAGCGGCGCAACGGATTTTAGTAACGGCACACGATGCATTTAGTTATTTTGGTCGTGCATATGGGTTTAAAGTTGTTGGCTTACAGGGAATCAGTACTGATGCACAAGTAGGGACCAAAGACATTCGAAATTTAGCATCGTTTATTGTTGAACATAAAATATGCGCCATTTTTTTCGAGTCGTCGATTCCTTATCGCATGATTGAGGCTGTGCAACAAGCAGTGCAGGCACGTGGATGGCAGGTTACTATCGGCAACGAATTATTTTCAGATGCATTAGGTAATTATGATTCACTTGCAGGTACGTATATTGGCATGATCAAACATAATATTGATGTTGTTGTTGCCAGTCTTACTGGTACTCATCAATAGAACTGAGTATACTTAATTGACAATAACACACGTCTCTTTTTCAAGAAAGAACATAATGACACGTGATAAACAGAATGAGTGTGCAATCAACGTTAGTCATCTATCGGTTGCGTATAAAGATAATCCAGTCCTGTGGGATATTAACATTTCAATTCCATCAGGTATTTTATTGGCTGTAGCAGGACCAAATGGTGCGGGCAAAACTACCTTTATCAAATCGATTCTAGGTTTAGTCAAACCAATTGCCGGCACCATTACTATTTTTAATGGGACCTATGTGCAGTTTCGTCATGAAGTTGCCTACATTCCGCAGCGCACGAGTGTTGATTGGGATTTTCCCGTCAGTGTTCTTGATGTTGTCTTGATGGGCCGCTATGGCCATCTGGGATGGTTCAAACGTCCTGGTAAAAAAGATTACGACCGTGCATACACAGCTCTGGAGGCTGTTGATCTTATTTCCCTTGCCGATCGACATATTAGTCAACTGTCTGGTGGGCAGCAACAGCGTGTTTTTTTAGCGCGCGCATTAGTGCAAGATGCAACTATTTATTTAATGGATGAGCCATTTGCTGGTGTAGATATAGTAACTGAAAAAAAAATTATAGCATTGTTGCAGAAGTTGTGTAGCCAGGGAAATACTATTGTGGTTGTGCATCATGATTTGCAAACGTTGGATCTTTATTTTGATTGGGTGTTGTTGCTTAATGTTAGGCAGATTGCCAGTGGGCCTGTACGAGAGGTTTTGATGCCAGAATATATTTGTGCTGCCTATGGTAATCGGAATATTTATAAGAATCGTGAGCACGTTACGAAGATGTAGCTATGATTGGACAATTTTTTTCTACCATTTTGTATGATTATACATTACGTACCGTGGTATTAGGTACAGGAATCTTGGGTATAACCTGTGGCGCATTAGGTGTATTTGCTTTTTTACGCAGACAGAGTTTATTGGGCGATGCTATATCGCACGCAGCTTTGCCTGGTATTGCATGTGTATTTTTATTAACGCACAGTAGAAATCCGGCGGTTCTTATGCTTGGCGGTGCACTGACCGGAAGTATTGGTACGTTGTTTATCTGGTTGATCACCCATAAAACAACAATAAAAAAAGATGCGGCACTTGGCATTGTACTTTCGGTATTTTTTGGTCTTGGGCTTGTGTTGTTAACGGTCATTCAAAAGCGTTCGATAGCACAACAGGCAATACTTAACAAGTTTCTTTTTGGTAATGCATCGCTCTTGCTGAGCTCTGATATTTCTGCCATGGTTGCAATTAGTTGCACTATATTTCTCTGTTTATTTTTTTTCTGGAAAGAATTTAAACTCATTACGTACGATCAATTATTTGCGTATACACTTGGTTACCCAGTCAAAGGACTTGATATTCTTTTGACTTTTTTGCTTGTTTTCGCCATTGTAATGGGTTTGCAAACCGTTGGTGTGATTCTTATGAGCAGTATGCTCATTGCACCGGCAGCAGCTGCACGGCAATGGACATATAATTTTGAGTTAATGGTTATCCTGGCAGCGGGTTTTGGTGCTTTTTCAAGTGTTACAGGCTCGATAATCAGTAGCATGGTTGATCAGTTACCCACCGGGCCAACTATTGTTGTTGTTATGAGTTTGGTGGTACTTATTTCATTGTTGTGTGCGCCGCATCGTGGTATTTTGTGGCATTGGTGGCGTTTTAGCAGAACCAAACATATCAAAAGTGATTATGTATGAGTAGTATGCAACTTGAGATTTTGGTGATTGCGTCATTAACGTCAATTGCTGCCGTGTTGCCTGGTATTTTTTTAGTGTTGCGTGGTGTTGCACTCATGAGTGATGCAATTAGCCATGCAATTTTGCTTGGTATTGCGGTGATGTTTTTAATCGTGCAAAAATTAACCTCGCCATTACTGCTGATTGGTGCATCGTTGGCAGGGTTGATCATGGTTGTTTGCACTGAAGTTCTGATTAAAACGTGCCGTTTAAAAAAAGATGCAGCAATTGGCTTAGTGTTTCCATTATTTTTTTCCATCGGAGTTATCCTGATTAGTCAGTATGCACGTAATGTGCATTTAGATATGGATATGGTATTGCTTGGCGAACTCGTGTTTGCCCCCTTTAATCGATTGATCATTAATGGTGTTGATCTCGGACCATATGCACTCTGGATTATGGGTATTATAAGTATCTTGAATCTCGTGTGCACCAAACTTTTTTACAAAGAACTTCAGTTGGTCACGTTTGATAACGATTTTGCATATATTCTTGGTATTTCTCCTACACTGGTTTATTATGGCCTGATGACAATGACAAGTATCACCGCAGTTGGTGCATTTGATGTGGTTGGTGCAATTGTTGTGGTAGCTCTGATGATTACGCCACCTTCTACTGCATATCTTCTAACAGGTCGATTGTCTCATATGATAGGGCTCAGTTTATTAATTGGTCTTTTGTCTGCGCAGGGCGGCTACCTATTGGCAATGCTTGCCGATGTATCAATAGCTGGTTCAATTGCTACTGTGAGCGGTATCTTTTTTATTCTCGCTTTTTTATGTGCTCCCCAAAAGGGTGTTTTTGCTCATCTATTTGTTACTCGAACCAAAAGACAGGTTCTTGCGCATGATGTGCTTTGCTCACATTTATTTTTATCGCATAAATCAGCTTCGCATGTACTGTATCATGACCAGAATGCGATCAAACAGCAATTGGGCTGGGATACAGCTTTTTTGTATAAAATGACCAACTATGCAATTGCTCAGGGACATATAATACAAAATCAGGGTGTTATTGCATTGACTGATGCAGGAGTCAAATATGCTCAAAAAGTTTTGCATAATGTAAAAAATAGTGTATCAGCGACTCTTTGATTTTTGCCTTTTTTTCGAAATTAACGTATCCTTTTATTAATAAAGCTATCTCTTAATGTACATAGAGCTTTAATTTCTTTTCAATTTGTCAATATTTGTTCCGTGTTCAAAATGGATATTTAGGATATATTATGCCAGTACCAAAACGTAAACGTTCAAGATCACGCCGCGATAAGCGATTTGCAAATAAAGGATTTGTCATAAAAGCCTTCACCGAGTGTCGTAATTGTCAAGAACCACTCATGACACATCAGGCATGTGCCAAATGTGGTTTTTATAAAGGCAATAAGGTGATGGATACAAAAATTGATCGTGCACTTAAACGGGCTGAAGTTCGTAAGGCAAAAGGAGCCCAGAAACAGATTAGCCAGCAAGCTGCTGGGCAAAGCGGACCTGAAAGTACATAGCGCATGCCTGCATCCTTCTTTTTTCTTTATCTTTTGAGCTAAGTATGCTAACTTCTGATAAATCAAATAGTGTTTGTGTAAAGTATTAGTATACCGTTGTTTGAGTTTACACGAGGTATATAAATAATGACATTGCGTGAGGTAGGGG
>SDBT01013331.1_pt1 | contig 13181 bp, 10 predicted proteins | sample 2277101 | NCBI WGS metagenome assembly SDBT01 (sample SAMN10404973, study PRJNA504765) | marine sediment metagenome | isolation source: marine sediment core GS10_PC15, 103 cmbsf | place: Arctic Ocean: Southern Knipovich Ridge | collected 2010 | reverse complement strand
CGAAATGCTTTACGCCACGGGAATGCGGGCAAGCGAGACAGCCGGCATAAAGATCTCCGACCTGAATCTCTCGATCGGATACCTCAGATGTCTCGGCAAAGGCAAAAAAGAACGGATAATCCCAATGGGCAATACCGCAATGAACGTCATGGACTTGTATCTCGAAAACTTCAGGCCTACACTCGCAAAACCTAAAAGCGGCGATTTCGTCTTCCTCTCCCGAACCGGCAGGCCGATGAACCGCGTAGATATCTGGCGAATCGTCAAAAAATATGCCCGCCGGGCGAAAATGCCCGAAAAGATGACCGTTCATACCCTGAGGCACTGCTTCGCCACACATCTGCTCACCGGTGGTGCAGACTTAAGAAGCCTGCAGGAAATGTTAGGCCACGTGGACATCTCCACCACACAGATATACACCCACGTGGACTTTGAACGGCTGAAAAGTATTCATAAAAAATATCACCCGAGACCCTGATCACAAAAATGACAGTAGGACTGTTGAAAATTCATATTCATCTGCACGGTATCGGCTCGCTCAAGGCCAAGCGGCAGATCGTCAAAAGCCTTATCGGAAGACTCAAGTCACGGTTCAATTTTTCCATCGCCGAGATAGAGGCTCACGACAGCAAATCACTCGCCGTCATCGGCCTTACAGTCGTCGCCAACGATGGAGCCTTTATAGATAAACAGATGGACTCGGTAATAAACTTCGCCCAGAAGGACGGCAGGTTCTACCTCGGAAAGATCGACCGGGAAATATTCTCCCACAATTCTTAAACCCACTCTCTTGTCCAGTTCGCCCTTTTGCGAAGCAGGATTGATTTATCTTTCCTTTTTTTGTATAGTATTCGCTTTGAACTAAACTAAAGGACTCACAATGCAGAACCGCCCGAACCCGGATTTTTGCGTGATATTCGACGTCGACGGCACGATGGTCGATAACGCGCCGTTCCACCAGGCCGCCTGGATCGAACTCGGCGCTCGATACGGCCTGCCCATCACAGAACAGTACTACCAAAACCACATCCACGCTCGAAGCAACCTTCAGATAGTAAAAACTCTCTACAATACCGATTCAGCCGACCCCGAACTTCTCGATAGGATCGAACACGACAAGGAAAGCTTCTATCGAAAGCGCTACCGCCCCGTGATCGAAGAGATCCCCGGATTGACCGCCCTGCTCGAAAAGTTCAAGGCCCGTTCCATTCCCTGCGCCATCGCCTCGAACTCTCCTAAAGCCAACGTCGATATGGTCCTCGATGCCCTTGACATCCGAAAATACTTCGATGTTGTCATCGACAGTAACCAGGTCACTAAGGGCAAACCCGACCCCCAGGCCCTTTTGATCATCGCTGAAACTCTCGGCTTCGAGCCGAAAAGGTGCCTCGTATTCGAAGATTCCCCGTCAGGCTTCAAAGCCGCCGAAAACGCCAATATGCCATACATCATAATTACCGCAGGCGCTCACATCGACACCGCAAAACTTCCCGTAAACCCCATCGCAATACACAAAGACTTCACAAATATAGATCCAAATGACCTTGCAAACCTCCTCTAATCGCCCGCATCACCCTCTGTCATTGCGAGCAGCTTTAGCTGCGTGGCAATCTCAGATATTACGAAATAACCTGCATAACGAACAATTAACCCCATGTCATCCTGAACGCAGCCTATAGCCCTGAAAGGGCAAAATATAACAGCCCAGGGTCAGCGCCAAGAGCGCCACCCTGGGAAGCGAAAACCAACAGCTGCCCATCCATCCGGACAGTAGTCAAGCCAATAACAGTTATTTCTTTGCTTTCTTCTTCTTCTTCTTTTTTCTCGTCCTTGGATAGGCTATTGGAACAGTGGCGGATGCATAAACATTATCGGGGCCCTGAACTTCGACCTGAACATTTATTGTTCCAGGGCCTTGCGGGTAGTCCATCATCTCAAGGACCATAAGAGTATTGCCGTCGCCTGTAACGTCTGTACTAAGCACCCCGGTATCCTCTTCGTAAGACTGACCATTGATTATGACAATAACATCATAACTTGTCACGGGCTCAGCATCATTCAGGTGCACCATAACTATTAGCTGCTTATTAGCACTGATAACAGGAACTGACCAACCAACGATCCCGCCTGAACCAAGACTCCCTTGGGTGGGTTCGTCTCCTGTCACTTCACGTAAAAACAACTGTGATACCCTTTTTCTTGACACCTTTTTCTTCGCCTTTTTCTTCGCCTTTTTCTTCTTCTTTGCGATGGCTTTTAGGGGATTGCTCCCAATCGCCAATAAGGCTGCACTGGCCCCACCGATCTTTAGAAATTTACGTCGTTTGATCATTCTCTTTCTCCTTTAAAAAAATTATTTACATTTCCTTCCAAAATATCTGGTTTAATTAAACGCATTAAGTACGCAGAGTGTTCGTGTTCGTGGAAACTTGGGTACTGATCTCTCCCTGATAAAATGTCTTTTTCTTCCTCATCAATCCTCACTCCATAGATTTCTCTTAACTCCGCCTGTAATTATATGCCAGGCAGGACGCCTGTCAAGAAAAAATACCCAAATATAGTAACCGGTCAGTTATGGGTGGGCATTCTCCCGCTGCTAACTGAACCAAAATATACTCCCAAGGCCCGTTTATCAGCATATTAAGGGGTATTGTAACACAGACAGACATTTTCAAGGCGGTCAAACAAAAACTTCAGAACGAAGAAGAAAAATTCCAGGGACTCCTGGAAAAAACGTAAAACCACAACCTCAATTTTGTCATTCCAGCGAACCAATTGTCATTCCCGGGATTTGCTTAGCTCCTTCGTTACGGGCCAGCAGATGAGGAGATTATTCAAAGTGGTGCACTATTGTAATACAAAAAGGGCTGCGAGTGGAATCCTCACAGCCCTATTACATACTAACTCACAGGCAGCCGTAAAGAACTCTGCCTCTGCCGAGCAAATTAACAAAACCTTCTCAAATAATACTGTGCCGGTATCACACGAACAAACTGACCGCACATTACGGGACGGCGGTCACCGTGAAGGCAGCGGACGCCGTCCAATTGTTAGTCTCATCGCTTTCAACAACACCAGGATAGTAGTTGGGAGGCTGTCCCGGTAGGGTATCCGCATCAACGATAAGATAATACCTTCCAGGTGATGCTTCTATGACGCCGTTATTCACGTAAAGGCTATTTGACCAACCCACATCAAGATGGTATGTCCAGACGCTATACGATCCCGACGAACCCCCGAGGCCAAGCACCATAGTATCAGAACCGTCGAGCACTGCGTCAGTCGAAAGATAAGCTGCTACATCAAAGGTAGAATTGCCGGCTGGACCTTCACCACCTATATTAGTGATGGTATATGAGAATCCGAGGGTACCACCTTCGGTAACAGTGGTTGTGTCCAGCGTAACCTCTGAAACGATAAGGTCGGGCTTACCACTACCAATGCAACTGACATCATTGGAAGTATATGTGGTGTCGTTACACTCTCGATCGACTATTGTAATGTAAACCGATGGCGGAGGAGCAACACCCTTAGGTTTAGCAAACCAGAGATTTTTTAAGCCATCTGATGATCCAAGGGCGCAAAAACCATAAATACGGTCATCGTTATTGTCATAGATGTTGACCCAGGAACGAGAAGCGTTGGCATTTAAGCCGCATGGTGGCAAATGGGGAGAAGGTAAAAACAGGGCATTGGGAAAATCGCCACTGTTAGTTACCTCCAGAAAATAACGAGTATATTCATTTCCATCAGAACCTGTATAATCTTCCGAGCCCGCGCAGACAAGTACAGGACTTGGCAAATCGGGATAACAAGTAACGAGCCTGGTACTGATGTAGTTTTCCTTGCTGGCGGACAGAGTTATAGGCAGTCCGGAATCAGGTTCAACCACATACTCCAGCACAGCTTCTCCGTTAATAACTATTCCTCTGCCTATAGGAGTATCTCCCTGCATTGCTGTTATTACGGCACCCTCTTCAGGATATAAAACCCTCAGGTATGTACTGTATAGTTCCATTGTAACGAGTTTCATAAAGAAGGGGTGTGGAGAGGAAGTCCATATCTCCTGTGTTGGGTCTCCGAATGCATGCCACATGACGTTATTGCTACTGGCGTTATGATAAGATATTGTTCCGGCAGTCTGTGCAGTTCCCATCTCATCGAACATATAAAGCTTGCCATAATTAAGAATATCAGCCAGTCTTCGGATAGGCGCAGCTCCTCCATAAGCAGGCAAAACATCAGGGAAAACAGCATCAGCGAAACCCCTGGTCAATGCATTATTAGCCCAGGTAGGGCTGTCCCTCGTGTCACCCAGTGCCCCAACAACTCCACCGTCTGCCTTCCGCAACATAGCTTCCAGCAGATAAACTCCACCAAAAGTAGTCCCGTAGTCACCTGCTGCGGTTTCGTTGTCAAATAAGCCTGTAGCACAATCTACGCTGAACAGTACGGGCAGAAGGTTGCCGTTGTTTAAATTTGCGACATCGGCGGTTTCAAACTCAGGGAAAACCCAGAGGTTCTGCCCTCCATGATTCCTGTGGATGACTAGAAAGCGACCGTCGTTTATCGAGTCAATGATATCCTGTGTGTCTGCATCCCATTGAAAACCGCTTGTCGGACCAATGGCTGCAGGGAGGGCTGTTCCGTCGTAGTATCTGCGTGGGGTTGTATCGCCGCCATAGTTGGTGTAGGTCGTATCACTAAAGTAGAGCCGATCGACACCGTAACCATCAGCTACAAGCGCATCACGGATCAGTTCCATGGTCTCTATATAAGCACGCCCTGTTGTTCCGGCAGAAAAACCGCTACGGCAGCACTGAAAGTAAGCAGGGAAAGACGCATTGTTGTAAAAGCTAAAGTCAAAAGGAGGATTCTTCTCATAGTTAATGATCTTGTCAACAACGTCCTGAGCTTGCTGGGCCGTATCAACTGGTATCCGTGCCACGCCCAGATCTGCTAATAAGTCACTGCCCGTCATCAGAGAGTAGTCAAGATCTGTGCCCGTTGTGGCACTCCCGGAAGAACTCCGGTAGAAAGGTGGAATGAACTCGGCGTCGCCCAGAAGCAGAACGTAGGACGGCCGAATCAGGTTGTTATCATAGCGGTCTTGGATGAAATCTTTTATCTCGTCTTCTGTAGTGCCGATCCCACCGCTTGCAGGGGTTCCGGTCTTAAAAACCTTCGTGCTAATGCCTTTGTCTTTTTTCCAGTCTTTTAAGTCATTCGCCGCGGCGAGGAACAAAGGATCGGTGATAATAAGCAATTCTTCACCAAAATCAAACCATAGTATAGGTCCAACCTCTATGTGCTCGTAGATAAGCGCTCCGTTAAGCAAACTTCGTTCTACAAGTGGCCTTGCGTTATGCGATTCAAATGGATTTGTTGACCTGCTGGTTAAAAAATTGCCTGTGCCGCCTTGATATTCAACCTCTACTTCAACCGCTTTAGTAATGAATAGAGTTTGCTGGGCAGGGTTGTACTGTGCAGAGGCTATATTTAGCTGTACGATATTGAGATCACGCATCTGGCCTACTACTTGTAGGCTCACTATCTCCGATGGAAAGAGGGCATCCTCTGCATAGGCATCTTCATCCTTGATGAAAGGCGGATCCATGAATGTTTCATCGGGAGGATAATCGTCAACTGCTGAAAGCTGTAAGGGATAAAGATTCACACCTTCGACTACGCTTGTTTGAATATTGGAAACGTGTAAAACAGCCTGGGCCCCGATCGGGACTGCTATCAGACGGTGATATATCTGCACTCCCGGCAACCCTACTTCTGCAAAACCTTCAGCTGCTGGTCCGGTCTCAAGGCCGGGAAATTGAACTTGAGTGAAGGTTTCCCCATCTCCCTCAACCGTCAACATTATTGGTTCGGAAAGGGCAAAAGTTCCAACAAGTTGCTCATTATTAGAATTAATGATCTCTACTGTTGGTTCCGTGCCTGACTGAGGGTGTCCTGGGCAGCTCATCCCTTCAGGAAGGCTTGCCAAAAGGCCATGCCGGACCATCCAACCCAGGTTGCGAAGCTCTTCGGCAATTTCCCGACGTTTCCCTTTTCGCAAGGCCTGCGTTTGGTTTAGATAGGCTCGAAGTATATTGGCCGCGGTACATGGCCGCCCTTTGTTGTATGCCTTTTCAGCGTTTCGCAATTTTTTGGTAAGACTATTACGCAGCCCTTTATTAAGTACATTATTCGGCAATTCAGTAATAAACTGCTGGAGTTCATCAAAAGCTGCCACAACGCCGGGATCAGGCGGGTGATTAGCTTTATTATTAGGTGCGGCAGATAAGCTGACATATTGCAATAGGATAATTAATAACACAACTATAAGAGTTTTCGTCTTCATTTTTTGTTTTCCTCCAAAATTTAAGTTTTTTTTCTTAACCTGAAAATCATCGATACTGAAAAACAAATATGTTATTTCATAGATCACTACCTCCTTTCGATAGCGGCCTCTAACGACAAATCAGACAGCCTAATCTAATTTATTTTTCTCATACCCAGCCGTCGCCCTGTCTTGGCGCTTCCGGCAGGCGAGTTTGTCCGCGCAGTAGCAACCCGGTCGGGCCTTTCTGCCTGCCAGCGATGGGCATAAACTTTCCGTAATTAGAGAACAAAAGGAGTGTACAAAGGTGACTAAAACCACCTCACTCCTCCTCCACTGTCATCGACATAAAATGACTACTCTTAAGAATAGAACCAACTATTCCTACCTTGTCAAGAAAAAAAATGAAAATTTTGAGAAAATTTTCCCCCTGTCGCATCGTCCTGTCGCGTCGTAGATCGTAGAGCGAAGACCGAAGTTTCAACGAAGACGGAAACAATTATCAATCGAAAGGACATCCAGGCCATATAAATTCACACTGACAAAAAAAATACTTCTTTTTAGCCCACTGCACTCGCAGGGGGTTGGATTTCACTTTCAACATTTCAGCCCTGAGCGACCATCGGGAGTCGAACGGACCTATTTAAATAGCTGCCGCGCAGCGGCCACCTAACTACTTAGACCACTGCACCGTAGGGGGTTGGAATTCCAATCTTCATCATGTCTTTCCACATAAGTTATTCGATTCTGCTGTTTCTATCCTTGCTTCCTTCTTTTTAATAACCTTTTTCTTGTTTCTCTTCTTTATCTTCGTTTCGGGTAACACTGGCTGAGTTGCTTGTTTTAGCGAGGAGCTTTTTTCAGATACAAGGCTTAGGCCGAATTCAAAACGGATTCGTACCATTGTACTTTGAGTATTTGAATCTTGGCCGTTAACGCAGTAGCTGGACAAAGAAACCGCTAAAATATCAATACAGACTACTAATCCTAAACGAAGTTTTCTGATGATTAAAATAATAGCTTTGAAAGACTTAACTTTAATAGCACAAGGTGTTCTCTCTTACCGACTGATCGCTGAAGCAGTATCTCGGGGATTAGTCGGTAAGAGAGAATGCCGATGTCTCAACTCTTCTCCGACTGATGATTAAAATAATAGCTTTGAAAGACAAGTTCTTTGTCCTATGGCTGATTGGAAATATCGCCCTTTATATTTACGATTAGGCTTAGGTCAAATAATGAAGGATTTAAAAGCAAGCCGGGTTGCATTTTTGCAATAGCATGAGAGCTTTCTTCATGGCTTTCGCACTCCATATATTCCCTCCATGCGCGCCACCAAGATAACTCCTACGTACTGCACTTGCCAAATGAAGATTCCCCGCCCAATACTCTTTTCTGAAGGAGACACACCGAGATACCATGCGCTGGACTGATACAGTGGTTAAGGCTGAAGGAAAAGACACCATCAGTATGTCTACATGAGGTGATTTCAGAACATCAGAAAATCTCACAGAACTTAACACGTCGATCCATGAAGGGCCTAGTTTAAGCTCAAGTCCAAACCTGCCAGCCATTACGAAAGTGTGCAAGACGCGTTTTGCATACGGTAGTACCTTACTCCATCGCCGAAGGGTGTCGGCTGAGTAAGACACAATATACGTTCGGTTCTGCATCTTTGCTGTCTGAAGGCACTTGTCGACGGTATCCATCGCATTTTCTAGATTGCTGTTTCCCTGTTTTATATCCAAAAGGATATCCTCGCTTGCATGGAGACTATTTATAACTTCTTCTAAAAGAACAGCTCGACCTGACGATATCCTGCGCCTCACCGCCTGCCAAGTATCAAGCACTTGTGTAGGCCATGTGGGATGCCAAAGGTAGGGTATTGTCTTGCCATTCACAGTAATCCAATTTAGGTCACCTTCAAGAATATGTTTCAGTTGTCGCGGTGCTCCCACTTCAAGTTCGTTGAGTTCTGCAGCGACGCGTCGAACTCGGAGCAGTTCTGACTTAGAGTTTGCAGCGAAAAGATGAATATAGCTGAATTGGCTCGGAAGTTTCAATGTCCTGTTTCTCCCACTTCCAATTTAGCAAACGCCGAATTCTCACCACCAAAAGTCGTCCAAACCGCTAGCACGATTATGCCAATGGCCGACACTACCAAGAAAACAAGCAAAAGTATCTTGGCCACAGGAGCAATTCTCGGAGGTTCGATTGCACCTGCGTGTTGACGGTTAGCAGCGGACGGACTCCACATGTAAACCATCAAAGGCTTGGACGTTCGCCAGACCTCAATTCCCAAATCATGTTCGAGATTATATAGTCGATATTCCATTGGTGCACGAACCGTACGGGTATAATTTACGTGCCTAACCATGCCGAACCAACAAAGTCCTAGGCCTACAGCGATACCACAATTGCGCGCCTTACGAGTCAGCCGCGAAGACACTGCGTATCCTAAGACGGCTCCGCCTACAGTTATCAATGTCAGCATGGAGCTAAGATGTTCTTTGTATATCTCTAGGCAGATGTTCGATAACTCTTTGTATTCGATTATTTGAACCTCATTCTCATCCGCCGTAACTCGCACTTGTGTGTTTAGTTCTTGTGTTTTGGGGGTCGCTCCAAAAGCAAGTTCTCCTTTCCCTTCATCTGCTAACACAAAAAACGATAGGACAACAACGCAACTCCATACAGTTGCCAAGTTAAGATTGCGCATCTTGCTTGTCTCCTTAGTACTAGCTCTCTGATTTTATGGTAAAATTAACACACCACGTATATTAACGGAATCCCAGAAAACTAATATGCCAATAATCCTTTTTTCTCCACAGCAGACCCAAATCCTACCTCATCCATCCCAAATATGCAATAATTCTCTTCTTCATAGTTTTCACCACGCCTTTTTAACAATTGATTTTTAGGAGATGCTCATCCGATTTTAATCGGACACAAAGAGGACTCCCGTCCTGAGCGAGCACCGTGAGTCGAAAGGCCCACTCATCACAATTACAATCTACCGGCCTCCGGCCAACCCGTCAAGATATTAAGTATATTTTTCCCTCCGCCCCAGGCGGTTTCCTCTATAATAATCAATTATCACTTAACAATTATCAATCACAAAGGCGTATCTGTGCTTACCCGCCAAAGGCCGCTGGCTATTCAGACCCTGCGGGTCTGAATAGCATAAAGTGCGCATGCACTATCTTGCTATTCCGTAAAAAAATAAAAAAATTATCTCCTTATCTCACAAGGGCTTACAGCAATTCCCAAAATTTTTCTCACCGATTTTCGCATAAAACGCGCAGGTATGTGCAAGGGTAGAGGGACTGTTTTTTATGAATAATTATATATATCCATTATTAGCGCGGATTTTCGGCTTGTGCCGGCTTTCTTTTATGAATAATACTAAATCTCTTTATCCTCTGTGCCCTCTGTGGCCAAAATACAAAACGAACCCAAAACGAACCCAAACGAACCCAATTTTTTGGAGGTCAAACCCTATTCTAAGCCCAAAAATAGGGATTTTCGACAAATTTGGAATAACCTTTTTATGCAAAACGAACCCAATGGTATGTTTAACGGAAAGAGTAATACTGTTTAAAAACAACAAAAAATACCAAACAAAGCCAATCTTCACATTTAAAAATGAGGGTTAACTAAAGGAATTAAAAGGATTTATAGTGATTTCACAAGATCAAATGTTAAGAAAACAAAGCCAATTCAAAGCCAATCAAACCCAATTTGCTTTTGTCCAGCACTAACTTTGGTTAGTGTTGCGGCGTATCCCGCACCAACATGGTTGGTGCGGGGCTCTTTAAAAACTGAATACTGTTTTTAGTACTCTGAAGCTAATATTTTACCTGCTTGAAAGCAGTTTGACGCGGGAAATAACCGCCAAAGTAATTTTCTTGCAAAATACACCGAAAAAATATACAGTGCGCCGTTTCGGCGTGAAGGTGTCCAAAACCCTCTGTCGAATAACGGGAGTGTAGCTCAGTTTGGTAGAGCAACGGCCTTTTAAGCCGTAGGTCTTGGGTTCGAGCCCCAACACTCTCATTTTAACTGGTACAGTTTTCGCAGGGCAGGTCAGTCAAATGTAAACTGCAAAAGACCCGAAAGGAACGCGGCGGACCTGACAGTGTTAATAGGTAGGTTTTAAGGGAAAAATCTAGCCCATCACCCTTAACAGAAGGGAGCATTGCTTTATGAACCCCTCTAACAACTTCATTTATATCGTTCTCCCGTATCGACAGGTTTCTGCTTTCAGTTTTAAAGCTTGAGTTATTTTCTCAAGTAATACGGTGTAATCAAATGGTTTAGCGACAAATGCAACGACACCGTCCTGTCGTGCACGATCCATATTCTCCTTACTCGCAAAAGCTGTAACCATTATAACCGGGATGTCTTTTGTTGTCCCCAAGTTTTTCAAATTCTTCAGCGCCGTCAATCCATCCATGACCGGCATTTTATTGTCAAGCAGGATAATATCTGGCAGCTCACTTTCTGCTTTGGCAATACATTCCTGCCCATTGTTAGCTTCTATAATTTCATAGCCTTTGTGCCGAAGGTATGCGCCTACGAGCATAACTATATTCGGTTCGTCATCAACGAGCAATATCTTCCCTATTTTAGGGCTTTTTTTAAATATTTTTGACAACCTCATTTATTTCCGGAACTCCTCAAAAAATTGTCTAATTATCTTCTAAAAATCTCAGCAGGTCGCTCATTTCAAAAAGAGATTTGTTCGCATCAGTGCTATGAACCAGCTCCAACTCCTCAGCAGACAGTTCACCATCAGTATAAATATGCGGTGTTATAAACACCCCGATTTCACTTTCTACTTTATCCGTATCGACTTTCCTGAATAATGCGCCTATAATAGGGATGTCGCCCAGAATTGGTATCTTGTCCTCTTTTACAGAATGATGTACCTTTCGCAGACCGCCAATAATAATTGTCTGTCCATCCTTGACCCGTAATGTTGTGTCGACGTTCCGTGTTTCTACAACTGGGATTCCACCAACCGACTCACCGGTCTGGGCACTTTGTTCAGGCATAATATGCATGATAATGTAGCCGTCCTCCGTGATCTGGGGAGTTACTTCCAATGTGACGCCAGCATCCTTGAAAGCAGTTGTTTCGAGCTGACCTCCGGCTGATGTATTGGTACGTTCCTGGTACGGTATCTCTTCGACTGATTTAAAGGTTGCTGTGTGATTATTTAATACCAGAACCTTGGGGTTTGCGAGTATTTTGACGTCATCATTGGTCTCGATGAAATCCAGCAGGCCCTGGAAGGTCCATTTTCCTGATGGTACGGAGAAGTCCACCTGCCCGAATGGGGCAGCAGCAACAGCAGAGAGGCTCTGTGTGAAGAAATTATTCGATGTGCCCAGCTTTGTCCAATCAATACCCAGCTTTAGCTCATCGGTTAGCTTTACGTTAACTATTAAGACTTCAATCATAACCTGTGGGGCTTTGACATCCAGTTCTTCGATCGCTCGGCCTATCAGTTCTAAATTTTTCACGGTATCGCTGATTACTACACTGTTAAGCCTCTCATCTGTTCCTATTTTCCCATCATCCGATAGAAGTTCAGTGATAGTCTTTTCAAGGTCCTTGGCATTGGCGAAGTTTAGCTTAAATATCGCAGTAGCGAGTTGTTTGTCAGGAATGGTTTGCGTTTCCTCTGATTTGGAAACGATCAGCACCTTTTCTTTCTCGATCGTGGTACATCCACCGGCCTGCAGAATCGCGTTGAATGCCGTTTGCCAAGTAACATCCTTTAGATACAGGCTGACTCTGCCGTCTATATCTTCCGTCAGAACCATGCTCAGCCCAGCTTGATACGCCAAGGACTCAAGAACATCTCTTATGTCTGCATCTTCGATGTTCACTGAAAAAAGCTGTTTCAGTTTGTCTTGAGCAACTATTAGTGTATTTGCATCAGTCACCTCGTCGGGCCTGGAGTGCATAAGCTGGTCCGGTACCTGTTGTCCCGTTGCGCCCTGTGACGCAATTGCGGTACAAAGGACGATGACAATGGTCCCAATAGTTATCGATCTAAACATAAACTTCTTTTTTGGCCTCATTTTACTGGTCCGGTTTGTACACGGCTTTTGCCTTCGATTTTTTTCTTTGTAATACTAAACAGAATTTTTGGTTCTATCCTAAGTGTTTCTTTTTTGCCGCGATAGTCAACCTCAACGCGGTCGACTGAAATAGCAACAACTTTCCTGCCCGCTATTTCACTGTCAACTTTAACGACAGTATTGTCTATTATTGCCATGGGATCGTCCCTGTTCCAGATAATCCCGTTCAGCCGTAAGTTGTCTTCGTCTGAAACTGTCGGCCTTTTTGTTCGTTTGGTAATTCTGGCTGATTGAGGAGCTGTTCTCTTATCCAATGGAGCAAATGGATTTCTTTTGTGTTGTCTGCTCTGAGCTAAGGACACACCATTACCGGCAATTACGTACAAAATAAGGACTGTGATAAGCGTTAGGCGTTTCATTTTTCAACCTCCACAGTCGGATCTATTAACAAAGTCACTCGGAAGGTTGCTCTTGGAGTAAATTCTTCGCTTGAAGGAAGAGTTATAGACATATTTTTTATGCAAACCTTTTCCGGCCTATCCGTAAGGTCCTTGACGAAATCGACAATATCAAAATAATGGCCGGCGACAGTGATACTCGCTGATAATATTTCCAGGAACTGTTGTTCAGTCTCGGTTTCTTCTTGAACAACCTTCCTTGGTTTGGAAACAACCCTCGACACTGGTTTTAAGTTATATGTCTGTGACATCGCATTCATGTTTTCGATGAACTGAAAAGCCTGCTGTTTACCGAAACAT
>SDBT01013330.1_pt1 | contig 13181 bp, 14 predicted proteins | sample 2277101 | NCBI WGS metagenome assembly SDBT01 (sample SAMN10404973, study PRJNA504765) | marine sediment metagenome | isolation source: marine sediment core GS10_PC15, 103 cmbsf | place: Arctic Ocean: Southern Knipovich Ridge | collected 2010 | reverse complement strand
GTCGAATTCACTCTTCACCGTCGTGTCGAATATGTTCGCCAACGCTCCAATAATAACAGGGTAAATCTCTTTCCCTCCCACGAATCCTAAAAGCACTCTTTCCCCTTCCTCGAATGTGCTCCGATCTCCGTGCGTCGTCGCGTCATTGATCTGTTTAGTGTTCTTATCCCTGATTCCGAAATCCCCTCCGGCAGAAATGCAGTTCACTCTCCTGTAAGAATTATTAGATCCGTCCACCTTCACTTCGTATGTTCCGTCGTCGTTCTTCGTCACAATATGCCCCAGTTCGAGGTTATGCGAGTTCGTTCCGCTATGCCTGTTCGCCGTGTCGTAGGCGTCCAGTGCCGACAGTCTTATGAAGCTATTACCCAAATCTATTGCCCGGTTCTATCGGGTCCTTAGGGGGTGTCTGTCCCCTCGTGCATACTAGGCTAAAATTAAAACCCTTCGGGTAATCGAATGTTTTTGTCACTGCTTCCACATAATATTCTCTTTTTGCAGGTATGTCGAATAACACCTTTTCTCCTATCCTGATGTCGTTCGTAGGGGTTATCGTCGCCGTCAATTGAAACTTTTCGTAATCGAATCCATATGCGTCCTTGAAATCATCCGCCAGCTTTTTCAATAGCCTTGAATTCTTGGACAGGATATCTGGCGTGAAATATCTCAGGTCGATGTTCCAGAATTTCGTCCCGTGCCTGATTACGCTCTCGAGGTTCATTCCTGGCACCGAAAATACGCTCTGTATGCTCTGGGCTATTCTAACCGGAGGATTCAACATTATGACGTTCCTCGTGTTCTGATCCGTCCGGTTCGTCTGCATTTCCCTTATCTGTATTCTGTCGATAACATGCGTCGGCAATCTGTCAAAGAACGGGTTCCCGAGTCCGTCCTTGAGGAACGGGTGGGGGCGTGCGATGAGTTCGAATCTGTCCTTCCCTTTCACCGTCCTGAAATCCTTCCTCATTGTCTCCACGCTCATCCGTTTAGATACGGTGTCCATGTAAACTTCCGATATCGGTTCCACGGAAAACATTTTCCATATATTTATGAGCGTGGATTGTTCCTGCGTCAATACCCCTGGGTCGATATTAATTCCATTGAAAATGAAATTGTCGCTCACGAAATTAAAACTGTCCCCGAATAAATCCCCAAAAGATAATCCCGACGCGAATACGAACTGAGTTCTATTGCCAGATATGTTCTTCACTTGCGAATATATCCCTTCCCGTGTCGCCGTCCCTTTGAATATCACGTCGTAAAATGCCTTATACATTTCGTTCTGTTTCGTAGGGGTGCTGCTCCTTCCCTCCGCGTCCTCCGTGGACAGGAAAAACTCTGCCAGTATCGTAGACGGTTTCACCCATACCGCTCCCCCTACCTCTCCCAGTTCGTTTCTCAAAACGGTTTCCGCAAATTCGTTAAATGCGAATTTTGTTTCTATAAAAACCTTCATCAGATCGCGCCCGGATATGTTCGTCGTCAGGTTAGGTTTGCCCCCTCCGTCAATAGAAACCCTTCCCTTGGCCGTGTCCACCAGTCCGATCATTTCCAGATTCCCGTTGAAAAATATCTTCACCAGGCTCTGCGGAGTAATAATCTCCGACGCTTCGATCTGCGCGAGATCTATGGAAAATGTCCCCGCCGCGTTCAGGCTGTTCGTCGTCACCACCCTCGTAATGTCCTTCGTCAGAGTTGAATCGAACACAATAATATCCGCGCTCGTGAAATCAAATCCCCTCTCCCTCATTACCGCTATCTCGATCTTCACCCGGGCTTCTATGTGTATAGTTTTCAGCCCCATTTATTTATTTCCACTTGCCCCTGATCCATCCGGCTTATCACTGTTTTTAGGAGGGTCGTCGCTCTGCATCCATTTCGGAAGTGCTTCCGACACCGAAGTTCCAATATCCATAGCCAAAGTGCTCAGAATATCCTTGAGTGCCCCGGTTAATCCCCCTTCCGCCGACATAGCTTCCTGAATACTCGACACCGCCTTTCCCATCGCCTCCAAAGTTCCCGCCGCTCCCTCCAGTGCCCCCGTGATAGGTGTCGTCAATTTTTCAAACGACGTGATAATAGCCAGATCCGATTTATTTACCACTCTCTCGAAATGGGCTCCGAGGTTCGCCCCCGCAAATTCCGTCTGCGACTTCGCTTCTTTAGAATCCGCCTGAACTGATTTCGCGGCATTTCTTTTCCCGTCCTCTATAATCGCCTCCATCCTTCTTTTCGCTTCCACCGCGTCCACGTCTTCCAGGTTCATTCCTAAAAGTTTTTCCGCCGTTGTGTGGTCGAGTTTCAACCTTGAGGACATCATGTATTTCAGAGTTTCCGCCTGTCTTCCCTTTCTCATCTTCGGGTCCATGATCCCCATCCCCGACATTTTCGACGCCTTCATAGCAATTTTCAAATTGCTCATGAGGTTCTCCGGGTTCTCCATGTGCTTTATAAATTCAAACGGTCCCATCTTCGCCAGCTTGGGGTCCTGCCTCAAAGTCATAGCGAGGAATCGTCCGCTCTCGCTCTGCATTGATGCCGCGTCCGTAAATGCTCCCTGAAATCCCTGCACATATCGGCCCCCAAGCGATCCTTTGAAGTTTTCCCCCAGTCCCGCCACTGCCCGTATAACCGATCCTATAGATCGCGTCTCACCTTCCGTTCCTTTCAAAACTCCGCGGCTTACCGCGTCCTCCATGATGCTTCCAAAAGCCTGCAAGGTTTCCATTCTCATTCCGCCCGTCATTTGCCTCGTGCCCGCCAGCGCCTGGCTCATCGCGCCCCGTCCGCCCTCCTGTCCACCAAAGAACCGGCTGAATCTTCCCCCGAAAGCTCCCGCCATTCCAATGTCGATGCCCGTCATAGAAAGTTCCGCCGCCCTATCACCCGCCTTTCTTATTTCTCCCGGTCGCGCCCGCGTGCTCAACTGACTCCCGTATGCCTGTTGCGCCGAAATAATTTCACCCAGACTTCTCCGCGTCGTTTTTATGGTGTCCGCGTATGACGCTATATCCACCTGTGATTTTTTCGAAACCCCTCCCAGTTCCTGAAACGATGTAGCCATTTCAAATAACTGCACGTTCATTTCCCTCGCCTGGGCCGCCCATTCTTGGGCACCTTGCATAAGTCCGCCCATCGCGCTAACCGCCGCTCCCAAAACTGGTATGGATGGACCCGCCGATTTCAATAGTCCTCCCACTGTCGCCGTGGGTCGAGATAACGCCGATGGTCCGCTGAACGCCCGTGCCGTCGCCATTCCGGCCCTACCCGCTGCCATCGCATAGCCCGGTGTTCTTCCTCCTCCGCCAACCCCCGGGGGCTGTGGTATAGCCCCTGGCATATCCCTCATCTTTCCCGCCTGCGCGTGCAGGTTCGAAAACCCCTTTTCCAACTCCTTCATCGTCTCCGTGGACAGCTTCCCGGCATCGGCCATAGACTTCATCTGTCCCTGGATGGTCTGGAAATCCTGCTTTATCTGGCCGGCAGCACCCTTACCTTTATAATTAACCCCTATCTCTGTTATTATTTTTTCAGTCGGCACTCTTCTCTCCTAACAACTCCGCTAACTGTTCTTCGTTCGGCTGTGCTGGTTCCGTCCCAGGTGCGGTCTCTTTCAGTTCTCTCATGATCTCCGCCAGTCCTTCCTTCCCTATTCCCTTCCAGTCCTTGATTTCGTCCTGCACGTCTTTCGGGATGGCGCTGTCGTCGTCGACTCTCTTTTTATCGTCGATGATCCTCTTAAGGGCCTGTAGATCGGGGAGGCTTTGCCATGCTTTATACAGGAACAGTTTCTGTTCCGAACAGAGCTTTTCAAATGTCGGATCTGTTGGAAGAACCTTAAAGTAAAGGAGGACCCAAGTGTCTATGAGTAATTCGGGTTCGTCTGTCCACTTCCAGGCCACATCACTTAATCTCTTCCAGTTTTTTCTGGATCATCTCCTCGACTTCGTTCACCTGTTTCATATATTTTTTGTGAATCTCCAGAACGAAATCCCTGTTAGGAAAGTCTGCAAAACTGTCCCATCCAGGAGGTGCTCCGCCCTTCTTCGTGGCGTAATCGAGAACCCCGTGGGCCCGCGCCAGTTCTACCGTTTCGTCGTCAAGACTTTCCCTGTTTGCATTGCTCAATGATCTCGCAGTTGCCCCACGGATGATCGTCCAGTCTCTCGGCCGCAGATACCTGAATGTAAATGTCCCTACCTTTGTTTCTATCTGGAATTCCAGGTCATGCTGATTGATTATCAGCTTACCAAATTTTAATTCTTCCTCACTCACTTTACCCTCGCTCTACTTAAGAAGGACAATGACCTCTGAATATATGAATTCGGATTAATGTCGCTCCTGTGCGTATTCAAGACACATCCCTCGAAAGTATTATGTGTTTTGTTATCCACCCGATCCAGAAAGCTCAACCGTCTGTCGGGCATCGACCCTTCGGCGCTAACTTCCTTTCTCAGTGGAATGAATCGCTGTCCGTCGATGAAAGAGTCAACAAACCTTTTGTCCCTAAACACGAACAAATTGACATCGACCGAACAGGAATACCCGGTGCTGTCATACTGAACAGGGCCGAGCACATTTAATGTCTCTACGGGCTGGACGTTGAAATCCTCGTTAAAAGATGCGCCCGAACATAACGCAACCTGTATTCCATTTACTTCCAGCCTTATAAATGCGCCATTCGCAATAAATCTCTTTGCCATACCCTTCCCCCCTATCCGAGACTCAACGGAACTGTGAATCGCAGAGTTATGAAAATAAAGTTTATTGGGGAAACGACCGTAATAAACGCCCCGGCCTCGACCTTCGACCCGTCGATTGTAACGAGCACGTCCTTGAATGCTGGCTGCTGAATAGGGTCGTTCGGGTTCGGCGTTATGATTTCCCTGTCCTCGAAGTCCGCTAAAAGTTCCTCGAAGTCGTTCTCGATGCTCAGTAACCTGGTGACCAATCCCTTCTTTCCTTTATGCTTGGCTTCAAGATCCTGTCGAACTTCTTTCGACATGCGAAGTATAGAAAATTTCAATGAATTCTCGTTCTCCAGATCGTTCGTGCCCTGGAATGTCGTTACGGACCTGACGTTTCTTGTCTCCCCAGATCCGGCCTGGACGTTTGATGCGTCAACTCCGGCCAGGATAAGGTCATCTGTCTCCCCCTCCGTAAAACTAAACTGACTCTCTATGACGTCCAGTCTTTTGTTCGTGTATGGTTCCGCTTCCGGTAGCACGCTCTTCAATCCCGCAACCATTGCGGCCCTGTATATCGCAGAATATTCCCTGATAACTCCGAATGCGTCCCTCCGTGTAAATCCGTTTATGCAATGAGAAACATCCGCCTGGTTTAACGCTATGGCTCGTGCTTTCGCATTCGTGATAGCCGTCGTCTTCGTCGTCGTGAACGGGTCGTCCTCTCCGAAATACCCGACCTTCTCACTTTTCCCAAATACTCCGTTGGAGAACTGGATGTGAGCCTTTACGACGTCCTGCAACGCCGCGTCCCCTGAAACCAGAGACATGAAATCTACAGGCTGATTGATGTTGTCGGATAACTGCTGAGTCAGAGTCACCGTCGTCGTAGTGCCCTCCGCCCCTCCGGTAAGGAAAGTTAATCCTATGTCGTCTGGAATAAGTCGGCTGAATCCGCTCTCGAATGAGGCGATGACAATATTACTCTGATTGTTGAGGGTCTCGATGATCTCTGCGTTCGTGCCCTCTATAACAACGACCGTAGAGTCGATGTCGACGGTTGTGATCTCGTCCAACTCAGTCGACGGCGCTGTTAAATCTCCGATCTCAGTTACCGTGTATGCCGGGACGGCCCGTATAGCGTCGATAACTTTCTGGATCGTGTTGGCCACCGAAAAGAGAATTGTCAGGTTTTCTCCTCCGGGCCCGCCCGTAATCGTCGTGGTCAACTGCGTGGCCGAGATTGTAATGACCGCTGGAGATCCGGCTCCGATGTATTCTATATCGAAATATTTCCTTATGATGTTGTCGAAAGTCTCCACTGCGTTCACTTTCTGGACGATAATCTTCTTCCCCTCCGTCGTGCCGGCAGCAACAGATATCTGGATGCTGTTCCCGTCAACTCCGAAATCCTTGTCGCTGACCCTGATCGCATCCACGGCAGAAGTCTGTAAATCTAGAAATGATTTCGTGGCCGGGTTTGTTCTCATCCCGAAGACCGATCCGACTTCGAAATCCTGTGACGGGCTCAGCGCGAATCTTACTGCGTCAAGTAGCGGCCCGCCCTTGAGCGTGTTTACGACGACGTTAGGGTCCGTGAATCTTATAAGTTTTCCGGGCTCGCCCCCGAGTGCGTCGCCCATAATAACTGCGTTGAGTGGCCCGACAGCTCCAATGCCGTCAAGTGCCGATGTGTCCTGCCGGACTGCCGCCGTAGGTGTAATATGAGAACTTACCTGGTTAACTGAACGAAATTGAACTGGAGCTGCACCCATTTACTTCTCTCCCTTCTTCTTGGTTTCCTTCTCGGGTTTTTGAGGAACATATTTCCCTGCGATAATAACATTTATTTCTTTGTCCCAGTCGGCAATCAGTTTCAGAATTTTGTCACGTCCTTCCTTCTTCAACTGTGCCCTATGTCCCGACGCGATACATAATCTTTCGTGATTGGCTTTGTCCATGGTCCGCAGGTAATATTCGAAAATTACTTTATTTGGTGAGACCGGACTCTTTTTTTCTTTTAGCGATTTTTCCTTCGCGGCCTTTTTTCTCGCAGCCTCTTTCGCGTCGGTTTTCTTCGCTTCCGCTTCCGCGTCCAACCTGACCTTCTTTTGCTCCGCCGTCTCCGTGGAGGATTCTAGAGGGGGAAGACCGCTCCCCTGGCCATCGCCTTCCTGGTCCGTTTCTGTGTTCTCTGGCATTGGTTTATTATTGCATCATGTTTCGGGTCGTCAAGGTTCTACAATGTGTCCGCTTCTAGTTTGGGCTCGATTTCGGTAATGATCTCCACTCCCGTATCTACCTCATATTGCTTAAATGGCCTGTTCGTATTGATGTTGATTCTCGCCCCGTAGAGCACTCTCCCGAAATCGTAATTAAATGCCGAATCCTCGTCTCCGGCCAGTGTGATATTCTCCACTTCCTTCCTGGCCAAATCTATAAGTGACCTGAATAATGTGCCATAGACGATGTTGAATAATTTGTCCTTCGCGTCCATGTTCTCCGTCCATACCTCGAATGTGACTACGGTATCTATCTGGTAGATTCTCGTTGGAGCCTGAATCGTCCCTCCCTCTCCGTTTATGAATGCCTTCAAAGCCTGTAATTCACTCAACGGTGTGATCCGGCTTCTAGCCAAATCTCCTGCTAACGCGATCTGGACATCAACATCCGCCTCCGTTAACTCCGTCTCGCCGTCCTCGTATCCTAGTGTCTGTTCGTCCGGTGCCCTTCCCGTCGTGCTTATAGCAATGCTCGGCAGAACATTCGCCGTTTTGCTCTCGTATAAATATGCAAACGGGTGTATCCCGATAACCTTTACGTCCTTCTCCTTCGGAAACTGTTCGGCGATCTTATATGTCACCAATCCGGTCTTCATCGTGTCTATGAAAATCTGTTTGAGGTCTAAAACCTCGTCCATAAAGATAACGCTCATACCCTCTTGGCCGTCCCCATGTCCGAAAGTAATCCGTTAAGTATCATCCGGTTCATTTCCTTCTTCGTGTTTTTTACGGCCCAATGGTGGATTGGCTTCGGTTTCCTCGGAGGGATTTTCCAGCTTCCGGGTCCACTCTCAGGACTTTTATCACTGGCTCTGCGAAATGTGATATACCCCGCACTCTGTTCCCGTCCGGCTTTGTTAACTATTCCCCGCGCCCGAACCATTCCGTTCAACCTGCCTACGTCCGTGCTCAACCTCGATGCGCCCTTCGCATACTTTCTTCTCGCGGCTCCCTTCCCGGGCACGACGGCGACCACATTGCCCTGTCCCTGGTTATATTTGTAACCCGTTACCGTCAGCATATTCTTCAACTTGGTCCTCAACGCTTTCTGGCTGATCTTCAATGCCGCCGCGGCCTTCTTCGGGTCGTGCCTGAACGGGATAGTAATAAACCACCCTCCTTCGTCGCTCTGGTTCGCCTTCGGGGATTTCGCGAAGAACGGTTTCAGGTCGATCTCCTTCGTTCCCTCCTCCAGCCCTATAGCATGTGGGGCGTCCGTCCACACCTTCGCCCTATATGGTCCCTGAAAATCTTTTTGAATGCTGTTCGCATAACTTCCGGCTCCCCCTCCCCCGGAACTTATTTTGAATCCCGCTCCGGGGATCTGTCCGCCACTCGCGTAATCTATCCACGTTCCTTCGAAAAGCAAAACAGCCGACCGCACTCCCGCCGCCAGTCCCGGTAGAATATCCGCTCCTAACCTTTCTGCGACGTCGATAATCTTGTTCAACGGCCCGGCGTTCATTCCTATAAATGTTTCTATCATGGCAACGCAGGCAATCCTATACCAATTACTTCATTCTGTGGGCCTAACCTGTCAAACAATTTCAGTGTCGCCTTGTTCGGAAATCTCGTGTTCTCGCCCTTCCTCGATGATGGCTTGTCAATGAACACTCTGTATGTCGGGATGTAACTGAACATGGCGGAATACTTTTTTCCCACCGCCGGTCCTGAAGTCAACCACCTGATTTCGTTTCTGCCGAATCTCACAACGTCCTTTCCGGGTTCGAACTTGTTCCCATCCCTATCTATTACAGATATCAGGTTCACCATCTCCAGCACGTTCGCCTTGTCAGTGAATTCTGATGTTCTAGTAATCACCTGGCTGATTGTCTGCCGCGCCATCAACGGCGTGAGTAAGTCCCCGTGTCCTATATGTAAATGGTCCGGGTAAGTAACTTCGGCGTCGCCTGAATCTATGATGTATTCCTTGTTCGGTCTTCGGGCCTGCTTTGCGGATTGAATCACGAGCGTAAAAGGCTGCTGGAATTCCCCCTCGACTATCAGCGTGTCGTCTACTTCAGGTTCCGATGATGTGATGTCGATATACACTTCGTTGCGAGTGTGGGCTTTCACTGTAAAAGGCTGGCCCGTATCCGCGTTGCATACGAAATCAATCTTTCTTATATCCGCCGGCACGCTCCCCCCGTCCGCTACCGGGCACAACAGGGTAGGTAACTCTATCAATCCGTTTCCCTTGTATGTCTTCCCGCAGTCCTTAAACGCCTGGGTGGGGTCGTATGTGTAGTCGATGCTCAACAGTTCATCTGATCGAGGTTGTCTTGCGCCCTCATACCGAAAACTCCGGTCATTGAAAAACTTCACGAAATCGAATCTAGTGAGGTCGTTCCTCCTCACGATCTCTATCCTCTCAATTGATTTCGCCCGCCCGAATCTCGTTCGCCCTATGAACCCCGCGTGTTCCGCAGATTCGTTGAATACCCGCAGGTTCTCCGGGAATAACAGGATTGTTCCGTTTTCGCACTCATCGCATCCCTCCAGGGGTGATCCGCTTGTTTCCGTCGCGCATGGGCAGGCCTGCCCTTTCATCCACCGAACCAGTTGCCCGTGCCTCCTGATGACATCCTCGTGGATGTCCTTGTTTAGATTTAGAGAGACTACCCCGTCGGGTATTCTGAAAATAGGTTTCTGTCTGAATGGAGTGTTTCTTCGAGCCATTACATACCGACTATCGGTATACCATTAAATCCCCAATTGGCATCTTTCAAATACTTATCTATCTCTTTTTCGTATTGCGAGATCCTCGCCCCGAACTGCGCATTGGTAGCAGACTGTGTGCTCGAAAATGATTCCGATATTCCGTCCAGCCCAATAGAGCTGGAACTGAACGCTGCCAGTAACCCGTCTCCCACGGCGTTAAGTGCATCTATCGTCGCCTTCTTTCCAATCACTCCCCTTAAATCCTCCGGAACATCAAACGGCGTTCTATGTCCGGCTGTGTAATCCAAGTGGAAGGCGTCGTTATAATTCTCAGAAGACAGTGGAGTCAGTGTTAATCCGGCCCCGAAAAATGCTGATGTGCCCTTTCCTAGAGTCTTCGGGAATATCCATACCTGTCCCGCCTCCTCCTCTACGCGGAGCCAGTCCTCTTCCACAAGGTCAATGATCTCCGTGTCGATGATGGTCTTGAACAACCCTCTCTCGATACTTCCTGTCTGCTCGTTAATTATGAGCGGCTTGTGAACGAGCTGTATAAATCCGTCGCGTTTCCAGTATTTCGCATTGTATGGATATGGATCTACCCTCTTGTCGAAATCTACTCCCTGCACCTTTCCCGTCGTATTCGGCAAGGCAGCGAATCTCGTCAGTGGAATAACAATATCCAGTCTCCTCTCGAAATAACTCACCGCCTCGTCGATCCAGAATTTGAACTGAGAGTCTAAAACTTGTTGCCCGTTGCTCAGTGTCAAAGTAATCCCCATCATATAAGTGAACCGTATGTCGTCAGGGGTTAAAACCTCTCCCCATGAAGTTGCAGGTGCCACGTAATTCCCGAAAGTAAATCCGACCTGATCGTTCGTGTCCTTCGATTTCGCGATAATAGTCCCGGCTTCGATGTCCGATGGAGGGGTGCCAAGAGGAACTACGCCTTTTTTCAGGATTGTCTTTCCGTCGCTCACGCCTTCACCGTCTCCTCGTCGGGGTTGTCCGGGTTAAATCCCGATTTCGTCGTCCAGAAAAAGTAATCCCCTGGGTCGAGGTTAAATACCACCTGGCCACTCAGGTTCGTAAACTGTGGCCCGGCCACGACATTCTGTTGCAGTTCGTCCGTGCTCACAATTACTTTCGCGTCGGGCACCGGATCGAGTGCTTCGTCCTGCACCGTGTAAACAAATGCCACACTCCCCACTCCAGCCACGCTGTCGGATCTTATGGAGAAATACTGGAAATCCGAATCTAAAATAGTGTCCCTCGACTCGTTCGTGTATATGGTAACAATTCCGGTATAAACCCCGGCCTTCAATATGGAATGCGTCCTCTGGTAAAACCCGTTTTCAACATGGAACATTTCCAAGGTTTCCAACTTGTTTCCGCTCGCGTCGTAAATCGTCGCCTCCACGAATCTAGTCTCGTCCTGAAACTGGTCCTGGAACGATATTCCGAAATCCTGTAATGGGCTGGCTACGGTGTTCATGTAATGCCTTCGTCCGTCTTAATCTTGTTCCATATCGCCGTCAATGATGTCTGTAAATCCGTCGCGTTCTGGCCCGCCGTGAATAGTCTGGCCCCCGGGGATTTCACCAGTTTGGAATTGGCGTCTAATATGTCCATCCCTTCGTATGTCAATCTCTGGATCGCTCCGGTGTCCTCGCGCAACTGTGCCACTATCCGGTAATCGTCATTCAGTATCGCTCCGGTCCCGTGGCCGTTTATCTCCACAACGATCTCTTCGATGTTAACTTGAGATAGTCCGCCGTTGTCCGTCAACATCCCCAGAACCATAAAAAGATTTTCGAATTCGATCATGTCCGCTATGTTGACGCTGATAATTTCCGTGCTCTGGTCTCCGTCCACGTCCAATGTGTAAATAATCTTCGTTCCGTCGTTCTCAACACTGATCTTATAGTAGGCGATTGGATATTCCGACGCTGACTGTGCTATCTCCGTCCTGGATCTGTCCGGGTTGTAACGGTAAATCTTGAACTCGTGGTTCGCTCCCCCAAGGTTCCCCCATTCAAGATAAGTGTTCAATACTTCTCCTGCGTAAGGGATTATCAACGGATCGCTGAATCCTGCTACCGCCTGGTCTATGGGTAACTTCCATCCTCTCCTCCCGAACCCCAGCCTGAATAAGTTCCCGGCGCTCGATGGGTCAGCCGTGGGGTTCTTTATCTTGAAAGTCATTTTCCACTTACCGAATGCTGCAAGGTCCACCGGGCAGATTAACCAATGCGATTCCGCTGCCGTCCGGCTCTTATGTGAAAGGACGTTCGCCCCTCCGTCGTCAATCACCTGCCACGCCTGGTTAGATATGCTCCCTCCCGAGTTTATGTCTATGAGAAATTCATTGAACTCCGGTATGACAAATCTTGCAGAATTGTCGCTCGTAAACTGTGAAGGGTCTCTCAGCCACTTCGGTCCGGCGCTGTAATCCTGGCCCCTTCTCGCCGCCGTCGTCGCCGTGAACACTAGCGTAACCGGTGCCCCTCCAGTCAGGTGTTTGTTTGTGATGGCTGCAAGTATCGTGTCCAAGGACGTCTTCTCCGCGCTGACCAATGTCACGTCCTTGATCCTGTTTACTCCGCTGTCGATTTTCCCAACCCGCTGTATCCGCTTCGCTTCCAGCGTAGTTTTATCTACGTCAATTAAAACTGTGGGATTTTCGAGGAACTGCGCCATGCGCTATTTTACCCTCCGGTGGCCGTCTTGTCGTCGGCTCTTTTCAACTTGCCCGTCGTAAGTAGCTCGATAACCGTGTCCACCCGTGCCTTGAATCCGATAAATGTCTCATGGATAGTGACAAGGCTGGTGTTTATCTTCTCGTTCGTCCTTTCCTGGCTTCGGTGATTATCCTTGAGTTCGTCGATTTCGTGGATAACCCGCCTCTCGCTCTCCGATATCGCCACACGATTCGCTATGACTTCTTCGTGGTTCACTCTCGATTTCTCCTCCGCTGCCGTCAGCCTCTCAAGTATCTCCGTTATCTTATCGTTCAACTTAAACTCGCCGTTGGTTTTTACTTTGATGTCGCTTATCGGTGGCGTGCCGTTCTTCCTGTTCCTCCACGTGTTAATCCACGCCGGTCCCCATTTTACAAATCCATAGGCAAGAAACATCAAAATAACCGCCCCCGTGATTATGATAATTGTCGTGTAATCCGTCCAGTCGAATCCGGTGACCTTCACTCCCTTCGGGCCCAATTCCAGTCCTCCGGGCTCAATCGTCTCGTGAATGACTCTCTGTTCCAGTCCGCCAGCCAGGGCCGTGCCCGCCGTAAACATCAAATACCACAATATGTGTTTCATTTCCGTCTCCGTGTGATCCGCAAGAGTTCAAACCGATATTTTGTTTTTTTTAGTCCCCTAGAGCTGTGACTCGCCATCGTATCGCTCCCCCTCTCGTCGCCAGTCTCAGGGCCCTCCATGGATAACTTGGGAATCGTATGGCCTCGCCGTCGAGGACAATGTCTTTTTGACCGGCTTCGTTTTCCGAATCTTTGTCTGGAAGGTAAAACACGTCCATGTCCCCGTCC
>SDBT01013329.1_pt1 | contig 13181 bp, 14 predicted proteins | sample 2277101 | NCBI WGS metagenome assembly SDBT01 (sample SAMN10404973, study PRJNA504765) | marine sediment metagenome | isolation source: marine sediment core GS10_PC15, 103 cmbsf | place: Arctic Ocean: Southern Knipovich Ridge | collected 2010 | reverse complement strand
CAAAGAAATTTCATGAAGAGGGTCAAAGCAAGTTGCAATCACTGATTGATCAGTTGAAGGCAGATTTGGAAATTAAGTTTAACGAGGCAGATACTAAAGATACTGAAATTGAATCTTTAACGGCTGCTAGTGAAAAAACCAAAGCCGAAATTGAAGAACTAAATAAAGTCAATGATGAATTGGCTCAAAAAATTGAAGATGGTAAACAAGATATTTTAAAAGCTGATCGTATAGCATCTCTTGTTGATGTTGGTGTAGATAAGGTTCAAGCTGAACAAATTGTTGAAACATTTAGTGGCATTAATGATGAACAATTCATAGTAATTGTTAGTCGAGAAAAAGCTCTTATTGAAGCTTTATCTAGTCATAACGATTCTAGTGATACAGATTCAGATAAAACTGATGATGTAGATGCAGATGAAAGTGATGATGATAATGATGATGCATCAGCTAATCTAGATGATAAAACCCTAGATGATGCAGATGTTGACGATAATAAGGATTTTGCTGGTGTAGTCACAGTAGATGATTCTATAAAAGCACATTCAGTACTTAACGAATTAGTTTCTGCAAATTTAGGTTATATTAGCGAATCTGATAATGATAAAGGAGAGAAATAATGGCTTTACGAGGCGATAGAGTAGAATCTAAAACCGAGATTACATTCTTTATGAATGAAACGGGTGAACGAGGCAACGTCCTTGTATTTGAAAATGATGGTTCTGGTTCTGCGATGGATGATCCAAGTGCATTAGTGCGTGTATCTCATGCTTCATCAGGACTGAGACCTATTGGTATTCTTATGAATGATGTAGTTAATAAAGATTTAACTCGTGAACATTTGAATCAACATAAAGACGAAGTACAAATTGGTGGCAAAGTAACTATTCTTACTAAAGGCACTATTGTAAGTGATCGAGTGGATGGTACACCGTCTGGGGGTCAAGAAGCTTTTTATGCAAATAATGGTAGTTTAACTACAACTTCGCCATATATATCTAGTGATCCCGACGATACTAGTTTCTTAACGGAACGTCTTGGTAGATTTTTGGGCGGTGTTGATAATGATGGTTTTGCCAAAGTTGAAATAGATATCCTATAGGAGATAAATAATATGCGTGTTAAAGTTAAACCTAATGCAGAGCAAATGCAAGTTATTAGAGCATCAGGTTCAAAAAATTATAATGAATCTATTCAAGCTGTAGCTCAAATTGCAAAGGCTCTTGAAAGTCCTTTGAGAAAGGCTGTGTTGAGTGGAGATATATTAGATGGTATTTTTGAACCAATTGATATTGACGAAACGAATTCAAGCTCAGAATTTCCGTTAGACTTTTTAGCTCCTGGACAGGAAAAGCACCATGTTGCTTATACTATTCCTAACCACGGACGTATTCCAGAACGTCATGTTGAAGGTGACTATGTAATCGTTCCAACCTATGATGTAGGTAATTCGATTGATTGGTTGCTTAAGTATCCTCGTGACGCCCGTTGGGATGTTGTAAGTCGTGCTCTTGAAGTTTATCGTTCAGGGTTTACTAAGAAACTGAATGATGACGGTTGGCATACATTGATTGCTGCTGGTGTTGATCGTAACATCGTTGTTAGCGATAGTGATGCTGCTGTTGGTCAATTTACTAAGAGACTAGTTTCTCTTATGAAAACCGTTATGAGACGTAATGGTGGTGGTAATAGTGCTTCTAATAATAGAGGTATCTTGACTGATCTTTATGTCAGTCCAGAGGCTATGGAAGATATTCGTAACTGGAATGTTGATCAAATTGATGAAGTCACCAGACGTGAAATTTTCACATCAGAAGATGGTGGAATCAATAGAATTTTTGGTGTTAATCTTCATGATATTGATGAACTTGGTGAAGGTCAAGAATATCAACTTTATATTACTTCTGAGTTAAGTGTAACACTTCCTGGTTCTGATGCAGAAGCCGTTATTGGTCTTGATTTAAGAAATAATGATAGTTTTGTTATGCCTGTTAAAGAAAATGTTGAAGTATTTGAAGACCCATTCTTGCATCGTCAAAAACGAGCGGGTGTATACGGCTGGTGGCAAGGGGGGTTTGCCGCACTTGATGGGCGGAGAACACTTGTAGGCTCATTGTAAAAAATTATTTTATAAATTTAATTAATCATACCCTTAATTATGTATAATATATGTATTGAGGGTATTTTTTTAAATTCAATGTCTAGGAAAAGGAATATATTATGTTAGATACGTTAAGAAAAAATAAATTAGATATTATTAAGAGATATGAAGCGGGAGAGAGTACTGTAATTTTAGGTAAAGTTTATAATTGTGATTCTAGTTTAATATGGAGGGTTTTAGATGAAAACAATGCTAATATTAGAACTAGATCAAAAAATTACAACAATATGAATCAATATAAAAAACAAATTTGTAGTTTGTTTGAAAATGATTATAGTTGCTATAAAATTGGTAAATTATTAGGATTATGTGATTCCACTATTGTAAAAAGTTTAAGAAGATGGGGGTACGATACAAGTAAAAAGAAAACAAGAAAAGATAATGATCTAGTATCAAACTATAAAAAAGAAGTTATTAAATTATATATGCAAGGTTCAAGCTATAGTCAAATAGGAAAGAAATTAGGATTTAGCAGAAGAAACATTTGTGTTAATTTAGTAAAATGGGGCTATGTTGTACCGGGCAAAACATATAAATATAGTGTAAAAGAAGATTTTTTTAAAGAAGGAATAAACACATCAGAACAAGCTTATTTATTGGGCTTGTTATATGCTGATGGAAGTGTAAATAGTGGAGGTACTATGAAAATATCTTTACAGGATAGAGATGAACATATTTTACAAGAAATTAAAACTCTTTTAGGTTATACTGGACCTTTATATACTGTTAAAAAACAAGGAAACCGTTATCAACAAAAATGTTTATGTATAAGTCGTAAAACTTTGGTTGATGATATAATAAGATTAGGATGTATACCAAATAAAACATTTAAATTAGTATTTCCCACTAATGATATTGTTCCTAATAATTTAATTTGGCATTTTATTAGAGGTGTTTTTGACGGAGATGGTTCTGTTACTAAATATTCTTTTAGTATAACTGGGTGTTATGATTTTGTTTTAGGTATATCTAATTTTTTAAATAATATAAATATGGAACATAAAATATATCAACGATATCCCGATAGAGATGCGAAAAAAAGTTGTCATTCTTTATTTATTTATAAAAAACAACATCGTCTTAAATTTTTTAATCTGTTATACGAAAACTCCACCATTTATTTAGATCGAAAATATAACAAAGCATTAAATTTACTCTCTATTTAATTTTGGTGTAGCACCTGGTTTGAGATTGGAAGGGTGTATTATTATATGGGTTAATATACTATTATAGGAGATTTTCATGACTTGGGAAACAACATTAGTTACTACATTACGTGTTCTTATTAATGATACAGAAGCAACACAGGTATACACAGACCCTCGACTGCAACAAATATTAGTTGTAGCTGCTCAATATGTTCAAGAAGAAATAGATTTTACTGCAACATATACAATAGATATTGATGCTGTTACTATTTCTCCTGATCCTGTAACTACATCAGATATTATATATTCTAATTTTGTTGTATTAAAAGCAGCGTGTATTACAGATCAAAGTACTTTCCGTACTAAAGCTTTGTTGTCTGGTCTTAAGGTTAGGTGTGGTCCTGCTGTTTTGGAGACTATGAGTCATGTGGTTGGATGGAAAGATTTAATTGATTTTGGACCATGTGCAGCTTATAATAAATTGAAAAAAGAATATTTATTTGGTAATAACATAGCTGGTTTGGCCATTTTGAGTCCGTTTGTTAGTAATAATTATGATCCACTTAATAATCACAGAAATACTAGATAAATTAGTAAGTATATAGGAGAAATATAATGGCAATTGATATTTTTGATATGGGAGCTTCGGCAGCGGGTACAGGCATAGTTAAACATGGTACTATAATTGTTAATCCAGGTATTGGTCCTACTAATAGTCCAAGTGATCCTGGTGGTAATTTTGGCAAAGGTAATGATCATGTAAGTAATAAGCCACTAATTATTGAAATAAGTGGGAAATATGATACAAGATTTGATGATCCAACGTACTATGGTTAAGTTGTTGTGGGGTATAGAGTTAGGGAGATTTATTAATGGGTAATCCTTTTTTGGGTTTAATTACACCTGCACTTAAAAATTTATTTACTGATGCTTTTGATGCATTATTAGAAGATAATGCGTGTACAGTTCCATGTAGTCTTATTTTTTCAGGAACGAAATATACAGATTGTATAAATTGTATAAAACCCGTAGGTGGAGGTTCGGCTAATTTATATCATGATGGTGGACCAGTACCATTTAGAAGTGGCCAACCATGTCCTTTATGTGGTGGTGCTGGCTTAATACTTTCTAATCAAACAGAAACTATTTATTTACTTGTGTTGTGGAACTATAAAGATTGGATTGGAGTACCCAATGCTATATCACGACCATCTGGTACGGTTCAGACCATAAGTAAAATGAGTACTATTGGACAATTGAAAGAAGCTAATGAAATTATTATTGATACAGATATTCAACCTCGTGTAACACATCGCTTTGTTAGGGATGGAGAACCTAATGTTTGTGGATTAGGTGCTAGTTCATATATCACAACTATGTGGAGTAAAGCAGGATAATGGCTATAACTTTTTTAAAAGAAGGTACTGTATTGGGCACAATAAATTTAACAGGTGATGTTATATTTGCAAAAGATGGTCCAAAAAGCATACAAACTAAAATTATTAGAAGATCAAAAATAATTGTCGATAAAGCTTTAATTAAGGCTAAACCACAAATAGAAATGGCTGCTAGAATAGCTATAGGACAAGCCATTAGAGCAGAAAAAGAATATAAATCTTTAATTGGTAGTCAACATGGTGACTTAAGGGCTGTGATGGGCCTAGACAACGCTGTACAGCGTGTGAACGCCATTATAGAGACATGGTTAGATAGTACAAAAGTGACATTAAAAAAAACAAAAACATCTAATGGTGATATGGAAGCAAGCTTAAGACTTACTATGGGTCTAGCAGACTATAGTGATGTATTTTCTAAAGCAGAAGCCACCATTCAAACAAAAAAGAGACAGAGTTTAGAATGGTTAAAGGCTTTGTTAACATGGGGAGATAAGATTATTGTTTATGATTATGTTGTGTTTGAAGGAAATTTTCGTGCTTCTCGAAGTGGTCGAGCTATAATGAGTAAAAGATTAGGAAGTCGATGGAATGTTCCTTCTACATATCGTGGAACTGTTAATGATAATTGGTTGACCCACGCATTGGACGGCATACAGCCAAAAATAGAAGCTATTATTTTAAAAGCATTTACTAAAGGACAATAATGGCAATAAAAAGTTTAGGTTTCAAGGGTGTCTCACATATTGGAGAAGACCTTTTTCTTAATGATCTTGAATTAAATATGAAAGTATGGCTTGATTATGGATTTATGAGCATAGGTGCGTGGTTTGATGTTAGTATTCCTACTAGTGGTGCTTATGGTGGAGATTTTGCTACATTAAAAGCTATTACTGATAGAAGCTATACAGATGGCCAAGTATGGGAAGGTGTTAGAAAAGACTGGGTGTGGGAAACTGGTATAAATTATACTGGTGAAGATGGTACTACTGTTTATGATCCATTTCAAGTGTCTGGTGTTACTGTTAATGATGCAGATATGACTTCTGATGATTATATTGTTAATTATCAATTAGGACGTATTATTTTTACAGGGGCACAGCTTACTGATGCTACTGTACAAGCTTTTTATAGTTATAGGAATGTTCAAATATATCGTGCAGATGATGCTCCGTGGTGGACAGAATTACAATTTCGTACATTTAGACCAGACGATATCCAATTTACACAATCGTCAGGTGGTATGGGTGATTGGCAAATAGGTTCACATCATCGTATTCAACTTCCGGCTATTGTTATAGAAGCTGTGCCTAGAGGAGAAAGCTTTCCTTATGAAATAGGTAATGCATCACTTAGAATAACTCAAGATGTTCTTTATCATATTATTGCAGAAGATAGACATACAAGAAATAAATTATTAGATATTCTACGAGTTCAAGAAGATAAAACAATTTGGTTATTTAGTAGTAGAACGGTATCAAAATCAGGTTCCTATCCATTAAATGCAGATGGAGATAAAGTAAATAATAATAATTATCCAGAGCTTACACATGAAACGTGAGGCTTTATGTGGAAAAAATGCCTTTTTGATGATGTTGTTATTTCTGAGGTTGAGTCATTACATCATAAGTTATTTGAAGGAACTGTTCGCATTACACATGGGGTCATTTTTGGTTCAATATAAGCGTATGGTGTATTATTATTAGGACATTAAAAGAAATTAGGATAGTTAATAAATATTTATTTTTTAGAAAGAAAATATAATGGCAGGTAACAATAGGATATATTATCCAATACATCAAGCTGGATTAAGAACTAGAAATGCTGCTGCATATACGGCTATTCATGGTTTACAATCAGCTAGTATGACTACCACCTTTAATTTGTCTCAGGTTTTTGAGTTGGGTCAATTGGCAATTTATGAAAATATTGAAGAAGTACCTGATGTTGAGGTTACTTTAAGCAAAGTATTAGATGGTCATCCTCCTATGTTTACCCTTGCTACAACAGGGGCATCAAATCCGTTATTACAAAAAAGAGCTGGTGAAAACTCTTTGTTTGCTATGTCATTATTTGATGATACCATTTCCTCTACTTCTAGTGAGACAGTTAGAACCGTTGTTGAGTCGTCTGGTATGTTTGTTTCTTCTGTTTCTTATAGTTTCCCACTGGATGATAACTTTACAGAAGATATTACATTTGTAGGTAATGATCGTATATGGCAAGGCGATTCGCGTCTTGTTGAATCTGTTGCTGTTGCTCGTGCTGCGGCACTTTCATTTCCTGGTGCGTTTGATGGTACTGATACTCCACAAGGTACAAATCAAGTTAATCGTAGAGAAGATTTATTATTGACTACTACTTCTGGCGGTACAGATAGTGATGGTTTTAATAATGATCCTGCGGTTACAATATTGCCTACAGAAGTATTTGGTATTGGTTCAAATGGTATAAATACTTTGACCAGTGATTTTCGTGCTAGATTAGCTAATATTAGTGTTTCTGTTGATCTTAATCGTGAATCACTTAATGAATTAGGACGTAAAACTCCTTATTCTCGTACTGCTTCATTTCCTGTTGAAGTTACTACAGAAATTGAAATTACATCAACTAGTGGTGATTTCATTTCGGTTACAGAAGATGGTATTTTAACTTCAAGTACTGATTGTACAGGCGATCTTGGAAATATTGGTAATCAAACTATTAGAATAGCAACTTGTGAAGGTTTGAGGTTATATATGGGTAATAAAAATAGATTATCCTCAGTTAATTATGGTGGTGGAGATGCTGGTGGAGGCAATGTATCAGTTTCTTATAGCTATTCAACATTTAACCATCTGACAGTTATGCACGCTAACGATCCTGCTGCTGGTCTTTTGAATTTTGATATTACTGATGCAGTAGATGTTAGCTATTTAACTGGTGGTGGCAATATTTAATTAATAATTGTCGTATCATATTATTTGGTACGGCAATTTTTTATTAGGAACCATAGGTCATCCAAATTTTGTGCGATAGGCTATACCTTGGCGGGCAAAGTCAAGTGCTTTGGACGACCTTTTTATAATTTAATTCTGGACAAAGGATAACAAAATGGATAATGACACATTAGCCATAATAGGCAATCTATATGTAGCCAATATACAATTAAGTAAAGCTGTAGCTACTTTTCAAGAAACAATAGCAGAACAACAAAATGCTATTAATCAATTTGAACTTAATCAACAAGCTAATAAAAAGGTTTTACAACTTATTTCTGACGAACATCCCGATGTAGCCAAGATGTTGAACGATGGATTTACTGTAAAAGCTGAATCTTAATTAATGGATAAACCATCAAGACATAAACATTCGGCTCGTTTATTGTGTCCGTATAGTTTAAATAAAATTTATGGAAATGATTATATTTTTCATCATCCTACATATGATATAGTTTATAGAAGTTATATTATATATGATGAAATTATAGATAAAATCAAATATGATGGATGGCCTTCTGATAAAGATAATTTAAATAGGTTGTATTCTGAAGGCTTATGTTCTGATAATGTTGATAAGGATATTGATAATTTATATACAATATTAGATAATTTTAAAGTTGATATGTATAACAAAATATTGAGATTTGATTTATTAAAAAAGATTAGAAAACAACTTAGAAATAAAGAAAAACATTTATTTAAATTATTACAAGCTAGGCATTCTTTAGATTATTTAACAATAGAATCCTTTGCAGAAAAAAAAAGAAATGAGTTTATTGTTGAAAATTGTTTATATGATATTAATAAAAAAAAAATTGAAAATCCATCAATAAATTTAATTACTAATATATATTTAAAACATCATGAACAAATGTTGTTATATGATGATTTACGTGACCTTAGTCAAAGTGATCCTTGGAATTTGCATTGGTCTATTTATGGTTTGAATTTATTTAGTTTTGGTAAAAAATATGAATTAACAGATGAACAAAAATCTTTAATTAAAGTAAGTCAAATGTATGATGATGCTCGAAAAAAAGCAGATTTGTATAATGATAAAATATTAGAGGATAAAGATTTATTTGATGGTTGGAGAATCAGTAAACATAGAGAATATAAAAAACAAATTGAACAAGAAGGCTCACATTTACCTGATAAATTGAAAGGCGTTAAGCCTGGGGCAGAAATGTTTGTACCAGTTAAAACACAAGATGAACTTGATTATGTCAATGCTATGAATACTGGAACAGCACAATTTATAAAAGATAGAAGAAAAAACGCTATTAAAAATAAAACTCAGTTATCAGAAAGTCAATTACCTGACAAACAAGATGATATACGAGAAGCTATTAGAGAAACAAGGAGATAAAATATGGATTATCATGATAAATTTAAGTCAGCTAAATCATTTAATAACAAAAAATATAAGGAAAATTCTAAGAAACGTCTTATCAACATTTTGGAAAAGAAATTTCAAACAACTATGATTGGTGCTTTGGCTAAATTTGAAGAAAGTTTTGGAGAGATGTGGGGACATGGTTTGGATTATGACGAACTTAATAGTATTGAAAAAAAATATTCTCAAATTTGGGAAATGGTTAGGACAGAAATTTTGAATAATGGAAATGCTCAGTTTAGAGCAACATTAAATGAATTAGAACAATATGATGTACATTGGAATAGATATAAAATAGATTTTATAATTAGGAAATAAGGAGCAAAAAATGGTTAATAAAGATGTATTTAAATTTACTATAAAAGAAGATAGTAAAGAAGTGGAAAAGGAATTTCTTGTTAGATTACCCAATAAAGAAGGTATTGATGGTGGACAAAAAATTTATAATGCTAAGTTTAGAGAATCATTAGATTCTGGAGCTTTTTTACGTATCAAATTAGATGAGGTAGCCAGAGAGCAAGGATTATGGGATGATGATAAAGAAGTCAAGCTAAATGGTATTCAACGAGAAATCTTTACCAATGAGAAGATATTGAATAAAGGTGGTATTAATATTTCACAGGCTAAGTCTGTAGCTTTGAAAATACGAGAACTTAGGCTAGAAATTACAAATCTTATTTTAAATCGTTCTAGTCTAGACCCTAAAAGTGCCGAAGCACAAGCTGAAAATGCTCAATTTGATTATTATGTATCTTGTTGTTTGGTGTATAATGATACTGGAAAACCCTATTTTGATAGTTTGGATGGATATCTAACCGATCAGAAAAATCCATTGGCAAAATTAGCTGGTGAAAAATTAGCTATGTTGATGTTTGGTGATTATGAAGATGGTGGCGATTTTAAACAACCTGAAAATAAGTTTTTAAAAGAATATGGATTTGTAGATAAAAAATTAAGACTTATTAATAAAGATGGTCATCTTGTTGATGTAGAAAATAGACTTATTGATGAAGATAATAGATTTATTGATGAAAATGGTAAGTTTGTTGATTTAGATGGCAATCCATTAGATAAAGATGGAGAATATGCATTTGATACTAAGCCCTTTGTTGATGATGATGGTAATGAGATTCTTCCAAAAATAGATAAACCTGTTAAATTGACTAAGAAAAAGGGTAGGCCAAAAAAGGTAGAAGAAGTAACAGAAGTAGTAACTAACGCAAGTTAAGATAGTGGTTGCATACTGGATAGTTTCAATACTAGCGGTATGTAATCATTTTTTTATAGGTATATATAATGGCTAAAGCTTTTAATTTAGATGCAATCTTAAAGGTTCGTGCAGATACTCAAAGTATACAGGCTATACGTGCAAAATTACAATCTGCATTAAAAGGTCTTAGTATACCTGTAGAGATAAAAGTTACTAAAGGATTAAATACACAATTAGGTAAGACTTCAGGTCATCTAACTAGTATAAATACTTCATTAGTTAATATTCAAGGTAGTGGTAGTAAAGCAACTGCTCAATTACAAGCATTATCATTATCTATGAATCGTGTTGTTAAGGGTGGTGGCTCTATTATAAAAGTGGCTAGTGGTGCATCTAAATCAATGGGGTCGTTGGCGACCAAAACTAAAATTGCTAGTAGTGGCATGGCTGAATTTGGTCGTGTATCTGGATTAGCTTTACGTAGATTTGCTGGATTTTCAATATCGGTTGGTATTGTATTTGGTTTTATACGTGCTTTACAAACTGGTGTTAGTGAAGCTATATCTTTTGAACGTGAATTAATTAAGGTTTCACAAGTTACAGGAAGAAGTATTAAAAATCTATCTTCATTAACTGACAAAATTACTGAATTATCTAGGGGATTAGGTGTTGCTTCTAAAGACTTAATTGGTGTATCGCGTATTTTATCACAAACTGGTATTTCTGCTGCTCAAGTAAGAGTGGCATTAGAAGCATTAGCCAAAACTACTCTTGCACCTACATTTACGAATATTAAAGTAACAACTGAAGGTGCTATTGCAGCTATGCGTCAATTTAAGATTGGTGCTGGTGAATTAGAGTCTGCATTAGGTTCTATTAATGCTGTTGCTGGTAAATTCGCTGTTGAAGCCGAAGATATCATTTTTGCCATACGTCGTGCTGGTGGAGTTTTTAATGCCGCTTCTAATGAATTTGCTGAACCACAAGAAAAATTACGTGAATTTATTGCTTTGTTTACTGCTGTACGATCAACTACTCGTGAATCTGCACAAACAATTGCTACTGGTTTAAGAACTATTTTTACTCGTATTCAACGTGGTAGTACTATTAATTTTCTAAAACAATTTAATATTGATCTTAGAGATGTTGAAGGAAATTTTGTTGGTGTATTTGAAGCAGTACAAAGATTGTCTGCTGGTATAGATGGGTTGAGTCCTCGTAGTGCTAAATTCTCAGCCATTGTTGAACAATTAGGTGGTTTTCGTCAAGTAGGTAAAGTTATTCCTCTTATTACAAAACCAGATGTTGTACGAGAAGCCCTTGCCACAGCGGAAGCAGGAACTACTTCTTTAACAAAAGATGCAACAACTGCTCAAAAGGCATTAGCAGTACAAATACAAAAAACTAGAGAAAGTTTTATAGCATTAATGCGTAATATTGTCAACAGTGATGCTTTTGCAACATTAGCAAAACAGGTTTTAACTTTAGCTAATAGTTTAATTTTTTTGGCTGATTCTATCAGACCTATACTTCCTATTTTAGCAATTGTTGGTGGTATTAGGTTGGGTGCTGGTTTGTTTAAAGGATTTGGAGGATTTTTTAGAGGAATAAAACAAATTGGTAATATAGGTGCTGGTGGTACTGTTACTGGAGGAGGATTTGCTAGCGGTGGAACTGTTCCTGGACGAGGAAGTGGAGATACGGTTCCAGCATTATTAACTCCTGGTGAATTTGTTGTTAGAAAATCGGCTGTTAGTGCCGTTGGTGTTTCAAGTTTGCAAAATATAAATAAATTTAAAACTGGTGGTAAAGTAAAAAAGTTTGCTGTTGGTGGTCGTGTTGGAAATCTAGGACCTTTTGGAAATACTACGTTGGGTGGACTCACAAGACAAACTGGTAGACAAATAGGACAAATTGCATTTAGTAAAACTCAACAAGACATTGTTAAATTTGGTAGGTCTGTGTCTTTGGCCACTAAAGGTACACAGGCATTTGTGAGTAGGCTTGGTTTTGCTATTAAAGGCTTGGGTGGTCTTCGTAGTCAATTAGCTGCTATTGCTGGTGGATTTCTTGCTGAAAAATTTATTGGAAGAAAAACCTTAGGTGACGCAACTGCTACAGGAGCAATTAGTTTGGGTCTTAGTGGTGCAGCTTTAGGTGCTTTTCTTGGTACTCTTGGTGGTCCTTTTGCACCACTGACAGTTCCCGTTGGTGCTTTGATTGGTGGTATTGGTGGTGCTGTTTTTGGTGGATTAGGTGCTAGAAAAGAATTTCAAGATGAAGCTCTTAATAAAGATTTAAATCGTAGACGTAGTAAGGCAGGTACGATAGGGGCGGTTGACAAATTTATTAAAGGAGATATTGATTCTAAAGAATTTAGACAAACATTAAGAAACGAAAAACCTATTCAATCATTTTTAAAAGGAGAAATTAATGCTGATCAATTACTAGATTTATTTCCTGATGCTTTTGCCAAGGTTGATGCAGAAAAACTTCAAAGATTAAGTACTAGTTTTGAAAGTCCTAATGTTGGTCGTGCTGCTAAAAACTTAGCTATTATAGAACTTGAAAAAGGGCCTTTAGAAACTGTAAAATTCGAGGAAACTGTAAAAGAGCAAGAAAGATTATTTAAAGAACTTGCTGCGGCTGCTCATGACGCTAATATTCACATAGCCACTACCGTTAGTGAATTAGACACATTGGGTCAACAACTTGCTCGTGTATTTGAAGCTGGTGGACAAAGTAGAATAGGTTTCGCCACATCTCTTAATAGAATTAATAATCCTGTTACTTTACGTAGAACTTTTAGGGAAAATCCATTTGATAGACCTCAAGCATTTACTGAGAAAGCTTTGGGTGGTGCATTTAATACTTTAGGTGGAGTTATTGGT
>SDBT01013328.1_pt1 | contig 13183 bp, 11 predicted proteins | sample 2277101 | NCBI WGS metagenome assembly SDBT01 (sample SAMN10404973, study PRJNA504765) | marine sediment metagenome | isolation source: marine sediment core GS10_PC15, 103 cmbsf | place: Arctic Ocean: Southern Knipovich Ridge | collected 2010 | reverse complement strand
CTTTCACAAGTGTGGTCGTAATATCTTTGAGGGTTTGTTGAACATTAAAACTTGAAATCCATGTTGTGATAGAGGCCGATCCAATAGAACGTATTACCAGCACTAGTTCAGAAGTATCAAAGCTAACCGGAATAATGGAGCCTAGGTCGGACAAATCAAAGCTAACCGGAGTAACAGTCGATGGGGCGGTGACGGTAAGAGTCACTTCGATGGTATCCTCACCCGGACCTATTGTGAACATTTATTGTGAGTGTCTCCATCCTTCCGGGATCTGATGAGCGGTCACCGTGAGTACAGCCGCCTTTGCCACCGCGTATCGTATGACCACCGTGATATCGTAATCGCTTCCAAAATCAACCATCGGTGGAGCTCTCACATCCAATATCTCCAGCACTTCGCCCATGTAACGGATACTTATGGAACTCGAATGGCTCGTTCCATCATCATAACTGGCCACCACTGTTATATTGTACAGAGCATTGGGAGTGAAGACATCCATTAAGAAGCCGAAGCTACCGTCAACTTCGATTATTGGTCTGCTCTGGAGACCGTAGTACCCGTCGGTAATACACAAGACTTTCAAGTCAACGTTGGTCAGGTTTTCCCCCGTTACATGACCCCTCACCCAGATGCAATTTGCGTATACTTCCCAGACATTCGAGCTTGCCTGAATGCCTGGATCAACCTCATCTATGACCACCTCCAAGGGTGCAAGCTGAAAATTCACATCAACACTGACCTGTTTGTTTTCTAGAATGTCCCTAACCACTATTGTGAGGGTCGCAGGCACATCCTGAGGGGTCAGATATACGCTTTGTTGGTCATGAATAGCTCCAGCCACGTCGGTACTTCTTTGAGTTGGAAGAACACCGAAAAGGAGTGGACTATAAGTGAAGCTTAAACGGCGACCTGAAATAGGGTGACCTTGTATGTCTAAAACCTCAACAAATATATTGGTTTGATAGGTGCCGGCAACAGTGAACCCAACCACTTCCGGTATTTCATAAACGGTTATGGTTCCGATTTCAGGAATGGGATTGAACTTCAAAGTCATGTCAGAGTAGCTAGGGAACTGAATGTTTGATGGACCACCGCTGACCTCAAAGTCTAAGGAAACGTCCACAGTTCCCATTGAGCCATCCACAATGCCCCCCCAAGAGCCTGAGACCATTGCAGTAAAGGGGTCTCCATCATCAGTTCCGTGTGCAGTGCCAGTTATGCTTCCGCTCACTATGCTACCTGTTATTCCACCTGGGTATGAACCCAGAAACTCTAAATTTATATTTGCTCTGCCGGACTTGACCCACTCATATATTGGCTCTGTAGCGTTTTCCTCAGACACATCTTTCTGTGTGATTATGTCTCCTCGATATGTCAGAGAACCCTTTGCTACTCCGCCGTAGATGTTGAAGGTCAGGGATTCTGTTAACCACATGCCTCCGACGCCCTCAGGATACCGGCGACTAGCCGTTCCTCTAGCAGTGATAGTCTCGCTTTGGGTGACTGCTCCTATGCTCTGTGCGGTTGCAGGTTCGAATCCTGTAAAGGATAAAACCGAGAAGACCTCTAACACCAAAATCAGCACTACAATCGTGGACATAGATTTCTTAATCAATGCCATTCATAATTCCCCATTTTTACATAAAACAAGATGTTAATTTATGTTGGTATATATCACTATAAATTTAAGATTTGCTATATGTTTCTTTTACGTTCATTTTATAACAACGTAAATATCCTTGATGCCTTCAGAAAATTTGTATGCCCTTTTTGGTTAGAGAGTTAAATTTTAACCCAAACCCAAACGTAATCGCACAAGAAATCTAATTAAAGCGAAAAAACAACTGATAATGGTTGAAGCTTTTGAAATTAAATAAGAAATATTCAGGGTTATTGGTAGCATTCTTTATGACATTAGCTTTAGATACAACAATGACTTTTACAATGACGACGATAAACACTGGATGGACTGAAAGCTTCTTTCATAAATTTTTTAACGGTTGGATAATTGGTTTTATTGTAGCTTTTCCGACAAGCCTAATAATTATCCCATTAGCTAGATGGGCAGTTAGCAAATTTGTAGAATAGAGTTAAATTTTAACCCCAAACCCAGCATCGTTACCTGGAAATGTAATGGATTAACAACCATTTTTAACATTTAAGCTGCGGGTATTTGGTTCGTAGTTTTGAAAAAGCAGTAGGATAGAGCAATCTTTGAAATTGATTATAGTTGTACAACAAATGAAGTTTATTCTGTAACTTGGCTAAATTGATTAAAATCGAATAGTTATTTTTTGATAGAACCTGCTCCCACATATATCTATTTACTACTCCGGCTTTTAGTCGGTTCCCAAAATGAGTTTCTATTACTTTTTCATAATCCAAATTATTTATGATGCTTTGAGCTGCAAGATAGCCGGAAGTAATTGCAACCCTTGTTCCGAATCCCCAAAGGAAGTCTTGAAGGCCTGCGGCTTCCCCGGCATATAATGTAGAACCTTTCGTAACGTTTTCCATCGAAAAACTACCAACACCTCCAACTTCTTGGGTTATCTGTATGTTCAGATTGAGTTTGTTGACAAAGAATCTTTTTGTTTTTTCAAAATAGCTGTCAATACATTTTGATTTATCTCGTTGAACCACTGTGCAGATAGTTCCAGAACCTCCAGTTGTAAAAAAATAGGAATATCCTTGGAACGCTAACTCGTCGTTGAACACGGTAATTGCCACATCGTCATTTGAATCTGTTTTGAAAAGAATTCCTTTTACAACACCTGTGACTTTATCTTCAATGGGTCCTGTTGCCACAATATTTACTTCATTCGGTGGAAGTGTCTTTCCAAAATGGAATTTTACATTGGATCTCAATGCTTCCATTTTTAAACTATGGTCAATTGTCTCGGGAGAGGAGCCACGTTTCCCTAAATAAAATATGGGTTGATCGGATATTATTTCTCTTGTTTTCGAGCAATTAGTCACTATGAATTTGAAGAATGGTGTACACTCAACCTTAGAGTCGATATTCATTTCTTTCAATTCTTCAAGAAAAGTTTTGTTCCCCGACCAGTTTTCCCAGCAGTGTATGTCACCATGGAATCTCATACCTACATCTTCATTTTTTTCGTAAACATTAACGTCATAGCCCTCTTTAGCGAGATTGATTGCTGCAACTAAACCCGAAAGCCCACCCCCTAGAATTTTTATTTTTTTCATCTTAACTACTTCAATAAAACGTAATTGATTTATATTTTGACCCCTAACACAAACCGTGATTCTTAGTCGTTCGTTGTGAAATCCATTAAAATAAGGATTGAAACACGAAAGCTCTTAACTTTACGTTTAAATGACATTAACCGCAAAAATAAGTTACTGAACCTAATTATAGGGAGATAAAAAAAATGACTTTCACCCTTTTTCAAGGAGTTAAATTTTAACCCCAAACCCAACTTTGAAGTTTTATAGCCGAAGAGGAAAGTTAGATATGTCCAACTGGTTCAGAAAAACAATGTTAGGCGTATAACAACAGAGAGTTTGAAACATGGGGAAAAACTTTCGAATTAGGACATGGGAAGAATTCAAAAGTTTGGTTATTAAAAATAAGCCTTCTAGTGTCGTTTACATTATTGCCCAAAGTATTCCATCTTGCGATTTTACCAGTCTTAAGTTACTGTTATCCATTGGTGATACCCAATACATCTTTATTGACACTGCCAGAGATGATAGATTAAGAAGAACGAAAATTCCTATTCGGACTGACAAGAGAGGAACCCGTTTCCTCGAAGATGATGATATAAAAAAATTCCTTAAAAATCAGTTCCGAAGAGAGGATCTGCAAATCCTCTCTTATTGGACTGCCTAATGTATGCTTATAGATATGGAAGGGAAGAAAGTTTGCCTGAGGAGTATCATGGAATTCAGCGTGACATGATAGCTTGGCACCCAACAATTGACTACATTAAATGCATTAATTGTGAAACCTGTGTTGAATACTGTAAACTTGGTGTATATGAGGTTGTAGAAGAGCTGGGAGAAAAAAAGCCCTTTGTGAAGAATCCTAACAATTGTGTAGTGTTCTGTACAGGTTGTGAGGGAGAATGCCCTGAGGGTGCTATTAGTTTCCATTCTAAGCAAAAGACACGAGAGGTTATTAAGAAACTTGGGGCTAAATTTTAACCATTAAAAAAGGGGGATTTTGCGGGAGGCATCTCCACATTCAGTGTTAAAGGATTTTGTGCGCCCGTCTTCAATTATTTGAAGAGGTTTTGCATTACCAGCGCAGAAGTAAAGAGAGCACGATTTCCTCCTACATAATAAGCTACTCTTAGGGCTTCAACAATCTCCTCTTTTGTGGCTCCAAGATTGATTGCTCTCTTACCGAGGGCAATGGCACCCTGTAAAGCTCCGTTCTCTGCATCAATCGCCATAGCTATTAACAACTTAACATTCTGAGAAAGTTCTCCTTCAGAAAGAGCCAACTCTTGAAGATTCTCAAAGGACTTGATCACTTCCGGATCAAATTTCCTATAGATGTCCAAGGGATTTCCCGACATGTTATCACCAAATACCCAAAAGAACCATTACAAAATAAAGATTGCGTGAGTACTCTAATTCCATTGTAACCAGTCGGGTTTCGAGATACCTCTGGCGAACATATCCACGTTCTACGAAAATCGGTTTTTCAAATGGCTTTGCGTAGACTCTGCGAGAACAAAAAGGGGATTTGTAGGTGCGGGAATACTCCATGAACGGGAAAACATTGATGTTATAAAGGTAAAGCAAAACAAGTTTATGCTGAAGCATTGAAATGGAAAGAATTTATCGGAAGATCCCTTTGAACGAGATTCCTTGGAATATTGAGACCCCTCCAAATGTTTTAGTCGAGTTGCTCGATAGTGGAAAAGTGAAACCCTGCAAAACTATTGATTTAGGGTGTGGTACTGGCAATTATGCCATTTATCTTGCCAGCGCAGGCTTTGACGTTACAGGAATCGATATTTCACCAACGGCAATAAAGATCGCCAAAGAAAACGCAAAGAAGAAAGGAATCAAATGCGATTTTCTTGTCGCTGATGTTCTTGGCAACTTAAATGACGTCAAAGAAAAATTTGACTTCGCCTATGACTGGGAGCTGTTGCATCACATATTCCCAGAGCAAAGGAGGATATACATTGAGAACGTGTATAAAATACTCAATCCAGGAGGAAAGTATCTTTCTGTTTGTTTCAGCGAAAAAGATCCCGAGTTCGGTGGCTCAATAAAATACAGAAAAACTCGACTAAGTACAATTTTGTATTTTTCTTCTGAAGATGAATTACGCGATCTTTTCGAACAATATTTTAACATAAAAGAATTAAAGACCATAGGAATAAGAGGCAGGCTTACATCTCATCTCGTAAACTATGTTTTTATGGAGAGGAGAAGTAGATTAAACCTTTTAGGATAAAAAAGGGGGAGTTTGCGGGAGACATCTCTGCTGCATGCATATCTAGCTAAAAATCTCTATAAAGTTCTGGCTTTGAAAGCGCTAATATCGGGATCAGCTTTCTTGCTTCTTTAATCTGTTTGTGATCCAACTCTATTATGAAGCTTGTCTCTCTTTCACCTACTTCTTTCAGCACCGTTGCCCAAGGTGATGCTACAATGCTGTGACCGATACAGAAGGGATTCGTCTGGTCAACGGCAACTACATAAGCTCCATTTTCGTGTGCCCTTGCCATAACTAAAACTCGCCACTGCTCTAGTTTGTATTTACCCTTATACCATGCTGATGGAACGATAAACAGATCAACCCCTTTGTATGCCATAGCTCGAAAGAGTTCTGGAAACCTCAGATCAAAACAAACTGCTAACCCTACCATAAAACCGTTAACTTCTGCAAAAGCAAGATTATTTCCCGAAGAAAACAGTTCTGACTCGTTATGTCCCAGAGCATCGAAAAGATGTATCTTATTGTACAATGCTTTGATTCTACCTTTTTCTGCAAGAATTGCAGTATTAAAATAACTATCACCTTCCTTTAGAAATGTTGTAAATACTGCTGCCAAACCTTGCTCACTAGTTTTCTCCAAAATCTTATTGACGAACTTTTCCTCTAAACACTCAGCATTTTCTTTTACAAAAATTGGTGTCAAACCACTAGACGGGGTACCCATAGAGTATTCTGGAAAAACATGAAGTTGAGCTTCTGTCTCTTCCAAATCACTCAGTATTCTGTTCAAGTTTTCGTATTTATTTGAAGAGAAGGACAGTTGATGACAAGCTATGACTAATTTCATAATATCCATTCTTTCTCATTCATCAATATAATTATGGTCACATTCAAGCACGCCCATTAGGTTCTTTATGGATGAATTCTTCTGTTCAAAAAAAGGGGATTTTGCGGGAGACGTCTCCATCAATCAAGTGAATCACTGTTTTTTTACCACAAATGGGACACAACCAATCTTCTCTCGTGTCCATTTCTTTTTTTTGTGGCATTTTGGTTTTCGATTTGAGTTTTATCTGCATATATTAAGGTGAAGTTCTTCTGGTGGGACAGAGAAAGTTACACTTGTCCTTTTTGATTTGTATATGAGTTACACTTTTGGTAACTGCTGTTTGTAATTCCATAAATCATGATTGTGTAACATGCTAATGGGTAACATTTTACGTGACTACTACCTCAAATTATCACCTATTTTGACCTATAATGATAACCCACAGACATGCCAACCTTTATTTGGTGTCAAGAAATGCAGAAGCAAAAACATAAGCACTCAGGACAGACTTTCAAACAAAAAGAGATGTTAAAAAAGCATAAAAAAGAGACACAAGTCCCATGCCTAGCCGGCATAGAGGCATCATGGGACGGATGCATCTATTGTGGTGGTTGCATCCCATGATAATATCAGACATGCACCCGACATCTTCGCCCACGTTTTTCTTATATTTGGACATCTAGTTATTCAAATCTAAATTAGTTAATTAAAAACTTTGTATGAACGTGCCCCTAACATGAGAAAACTTGCATTAACCTCCATTCTCCTGTTGATTTTGGGCTCAACACTTGTGCTTTTTGCTGTCAGTCAGCCAGAAGGACAGGCAGAATACTCCATAGATGTTGAAAGATACACATGGAATCATTCAACAATAAGCGTTAGCATATTTCCTCGGGAGAACGAGTCTTGGTGGGAACCGTCTTATCTTAATGCTACGCTTCGTGGCATAGCCCAGTGGAATGACGCAATCCAAGAGTTTGCATACAATCGCACCGAGTTTTCTTATCTTTCAAGGATTAGTCTGGTTCCTACGATAACTCATGAAAACGTTTCTGGTTTTGACATTTACATTCGGTGGATAGACGAGTGCGAAGAATGTGAAAGGATGATAGGACAAACCCAAGCTATTGTTTATCTGTCAGGTGTCTTGAAAAGGCAAACAGTTCGCCTTTCGGCGAAAGCTCCAAGCGGTCATGTTATGACAGAGGTTGACATGCAAAACCTTGTTGTCCACGAATTAGGCCACACTTTTGGGTTGTCTCACAGCAGCAATTCTGATGATGTCATGTATTTTGTTGTCTACTATGGAGAGACTGTTAAACATCTTTCCTCTCTTGACCTTTATGCTCTCTCCCAGAATTTCGAATGGATGTCAAATTCCACCCAGTTCACTTCTTCAAACACGTCTCGTCAAGAGTCTTCTTTAATTCTGTCATCAAGCATCCCTTATTATTACTTTCCAATAGCTGCTGAAAATCTTCCACTCCCTACGCCTCAAAGCCTCACCGAATACATTATCGGATTATTCTTACGCCCAGAAATCCTAACAGGCATCTTAATAGCAGTGACCTTGATGGCAGTTGCAGCGATAATCCTTAAGAGAAGAAAGAAACCGCAAGAGATACACATGAACTAATATTGACATAGCCAAACTAGATGTCAAGAACCTTATCAGACAGTAAATTTATGGAAGGGCTTTGGTTTGGGGTTAAAATTTAATATTCGTTATTTCTAGAATTATCTACCATCGCACTTTATAGCATAGGTTGACTAATCAATTATTGGAGAAAGTAGAAATCGGAAGTTAGATTTCGGATTGCGGGAGACATCGCCAATAATGGTGAAAACAGCAATTTTTCTTCGATGTAATCATCGAAAACCAAAGCGCCATCCAACTCCTCTGGCACCATCTTCAATTTTGTTCTAATTCGCTCTCGCATGTTCAAACCAACACCCTATCAATTTTCTGCTTTCCTTGTCTCTTTATATTCTGGACGAATCCTTGCCCGTCTTAGCAGATTCGCGTTCGTAACGACAGTAATTGAGCTAATGGCCATGGAAACCTCTGCTAATGCTGGGTGCGCCAAACCCAACATGGCCAAAGGAAGAGCAACCACGTTGTAGAAGAACGCCCAAAACAGGTTTTGCTTAATCTTCCCAAAAGTTTTCCTGGAGAGCTTTATTGCCGTAACTACACTGGATAAATCTCCTCTCACCAATGTTACATCTGCAGATTCAATAGCAATATCCGTTCCAGTTCCAATAGCTATCCCAACGTCAGCTGCGGTTAAAGCAGGCGCATCATTAATACCGTCACCAACCATAGCAACCGTCTCGCCATTATCCTGCAAATCTTGAATTTCCCTAACCTTTTGTTCAGGTAATACTTCTGCCAAAACCCTTGAAATACCCACTTTCTTTCCAATCGCATCTGCAGTACGACTATTATCTCCCGTAAGCATAGTGGTCTTAAGCCCCATACTTTCAAGTTCTGCTATAGCCCGCACCGAATCCTCTTTGATAGCATCAGCAACAGCAACAATTCCAACCATCTTTCGACCGCTAGCTACCATCATTGCCGTCTTCGCTTCCTCTTCAAGACGCTTCAAATCATCCTCCAAAAACTTGAAGTCAACACGCTCTTCTTCCATCAACTTTCTGTTTCCAACAAACACCAACTTCTTAGGAGAAGAACGAACATTAGCCCTAACACCTCTCCCCGTTACAGCCTCGAAATCTTCAACTTTGAACAGTTCGAGATTTTTTTCCTTTGCTTTTCGCAATATAGCCTCACCTAATGGATGTTCCGACCCAACCTCAACACTTGCTGCCAAACGAAGAGCCTCATCTACTGCATATCCTTCTGCGGGCAAAATATCTGTCACCTCTGGTTTTCCTTTCGTTATGGTTCCAGTTTTGTCAAACACTATTGTGTCTAGGTCTTTTAGAGTTTGGAGGGCTGCTCCGTGGCGTATTAGCACTCCGTTTTCAGCTCCCATTCCACTCCCAACCATCAAAGCAGTTGGAGTTGCTAATCCAAGAGCACAAGGACACGCAATTACCAACGTTGAAACAAATGCGGAGATAGCAAGCGTAGATATCCCCAAATCAGGATTAACCCAAGGTATGAACGGCTGAGCCCAAACAGTTATTCCTCTAGCAACATCTGGTGCAAGAAACCAAAAAGCAAGAGTAAAGAATGCAAAACCAAGAACTGCTGGGACAAAATAGCTCACCACTCGGTCGGCGAACTCTTGAATTGGAACTTTAGAGCCTTGAGCCTGCTCTACAAGTTTTATGACTTGAGATAGGAATGTGTCTTGCCCAACTTTTGTTGCTTTCACTTTAAGTAGACCTCTTTGGTTTACTGTGGCGCCTATGACTTCGTCGTCAATTTTTTTGTTAACGGGCATTGATTCTCCGGTGGCCATTGATTCATCCACAGAGCTTTGTCCTTCTATGATAATTCCGTCGGTTGGGATTTTTTCTCCCGGCCTGACGATCATCACGTTGCCTATTTCAACCTCATCCATCGGTACCTCTTTTTCTTCCCCGTTAACTAGAATGCGGGCGGTTTTTGCTTCTAATTGAAGTAATTTTCTGATGGCTTGCGAAGCCCTCCCCATTGCTTTTGCCTCTATATACCTTCCCAAGAGGTGAAATGACATGATCATGCCGGCTACTCCGGCGTAGTTTAGGATTGGACTGAAAAAATTGGCTGGACCTGTCATGAAAGCTGTTAAAGTACCCAGAGCTATTAGCACATCCATGTTAGCTTTTCCATGGGAAACCCTTTTTGCTGCGGACACAATGGTTTCTTTGCCTGCCCAAAATATTACTGGAACTGAAAGCAAAATCATCCCTATGTTAAACACGGTCATATTTGGCCATGCTATGCCAAAGACCATTTCAGGTATCATCCAAGCAATTATGGGTATTGTGAAGAGCCAAGCAATTATCATTCTATTTTTGACTTTGTTGAATTTTTTTTGCTCATCTTCGAGCGCTTCGTCGTATTTGGCTGCACCTTCCGCTTTTCCGAGTACTTGATAGCCCGTGGACTTTATCGTTTTTTTTACTTTTTCAAGATCTGTGATTTGTGGGTCATATGTGATTACTGCTTTTTCTGTTGCTAAGTTTACGTTTGCTTCAATGACGCCGTCTGTCTTTTTTAAGGCACCTTCTATGGTTTGGGAACAGGATGCACAGGTCATCCCTCCGATTTTTAGTATGGTCTTTTTTGTTTCTAATTTTGCCTCGTATCCTGTAGAGTTGATTGTTGCGATTAACTCGCTTTGATTGGTTATGTTTACATCATAGGCAACGTAGGCTTTTTCTGTCGCAAAGTTGACGTTAGCCTTTTCAACTCCTGGGACCTCTTTGAGGGCTTTCTCTATTGTTTGGGCACAGGATGCACAATGCATTCCAGTGATGGGAATCGTCTTTTTTTCTTTGACCATTGACCATTCACCTTAATGTATCTTAAACAGATATATCATTCAGAAACATATAAGTATTTCCGTTGCAGATATATCTTTAAGGGAATTACTTATGGATACGGAATTTGATAAACTTGTTTCAGACTTTTCTCGCTTCTACATTCTAACTATCCTTTACGAGGGACCGACCCATGGTTACAGCATAATTAGCAAATTCAGAAAACGCGTTAGAAAAACAATTAGCCCAAGTCTAGTTTACCCTTTTTTAAATGAACTCAAAGAGAAAGGCCTAGTGATTTACACAATCCAACCCGTTGGTGAAAAGGAAAGGAAAATTTTTGAACTCACAAATGAAGGAAAAGAAATGTGCATGAGATTATTCAAACGATTCGCTAATTTAGTCTCTACTGCTATTGAACCAAGTCTAGAGATTTGTGCCCATTGTGGGTGTAAAGTTTATGATAAAGGTCACCTCGAAACCATGAATGGAGAAAAGAAAGTGTTCTGTTGCGTACATTGCGCAAATTCATTCAAAAAAGAAAGGGGGCACAATTAAACCCATTCTACAACATTAACCAAAAAACGATAAAAAAAGTTAAAAATTAACCCTTAAAAAAAGGGGAGTTGGCGGGAGATGTCTCCAGTAAGGGTGAAAACAGCCATTACCTTAAGGTTTTGTATATTTCCTCAACATTTTTCATGCTTTGACCTTCCGAAACAGTTTCTCCCATTCAACCTCGCAGACATACTCAAACCTAGATTCTATAACTTTATGGTTTAAGCTTACCTCGTCTAAATTTGAATGCAACTATTGCCACAACAGCTAGAACAATTACTGCGATTCCAAGTACTAATTCAATGGGTAATGAAAGAACCTCCCCACGAGGAGATTGGGGGATGATTGGTGAAGGAGAACTACCGGGCATAATAAATTCTTCCTCCCGAAAAACAAACTTTTGAACACGATTATTGCCTGAGTCGGCTACGTAGACGGTTCCTGAAGAATCCACAGCAACACCACGAGGAAAGTCGAATTTTCCATCACCCGAACCAGAGCGGCCCCATTTGAGCGTGAAAACGTAGGGGCATACACAAGAGAAACGAATAGTGATGAAAACAACAGAATAATAGTGGCTATGCTTACCATTTTGATATTATTATAACTGAAGGATTGGTTTTTTCTGTTTGAATCCATTCTTTAGCACCTTTTTAGAAACATCTTGATGGTACCACCTTTGTTATTACTCAAAAGATAATATTTGGGTTTGGGGTTAAAATTTAGCCCCCTAAAAAAATGTAATGCTTTTCTAAGTCTACTCTGAAAAGATTAGAATTATCTTCATTTAAACAATGCCTATAGAATATGATAACAAATTGGGAGAAGCAGAAGAAATAAAGCAAGGAAATATTAAATAAATTGTTGAGACCTATGTCGTTCCTTGAAGTCATTTCGAGTCGTAGAAGTGTTAGGCGTTATGAAGATAAAGAGATACCAAAAGACGTTTTAGACCAGATAGTTGAGGCAGGTAGACAATCACATTCTGCTGCAAACAAACAACCATATCGCTTCGTTATCGTAACCGATTTTGAAATTAAGCAAAAAATGTCAGGAATGTTTAGCCGTTTTCTCAAAAATGCTCCATTGATAATTGCTGGTTGCGCTAATCCAAAAGCGCTCTTAACTGGAAAATGGGCAAAAATTGACACCACTATAGCTCTAGAAAATATGGTGCTAGCGGCTTGGAGTTTAGGGATTGGATCATGTTGGATTGGAAGCTTCAAAGAACAAAAAATTAAAGAATTATTAAAAATCCCTCGCGACTGGAAAGTCGTTGCATTAGTCACTTTCGGTTACCCTGCAGAAAAGCCAAAACCGAGAAAAAAGAAGAAAAAAAATGACCTTTTCAGCCTAAACCAGTTTTAAAGTAGTAGGGACGTATACGTTTGGGTTTGGGGGTTAAAATTTAATTCTTGAAAAAAGTAGAGTGACTTGAGGAACAAGTTAGACAATTGGAAAAAAAATTAAAAATGAAAAACAAAATAAAAGGACTAATCACAGGCTAGTTAGGACGGCTTTCTTTTCGTTTTTTTCTCTTTTCTTCTCGTTCTTTCTTGGTTAGTGGCTTTTTCTTAGAACTTTTTCCCATACCCAATTTAATCACAATATTGAACTGTTCCAAGTGGAAGATAAACGTAGGGATTGAGCACAGGAATTGGGTAATATTACAATCCTTAAAAAAGGGGGAGTTTGCAAAAACACAGTGGTGATATCACCAACGTTGAACGAACAGCCATTTCCTTAGATGCATATTAGTTTGGGTTTGGGGTCAAAATTTAACCCTAAAAAAAGTGGAATCCTGTAGAGTATGTTAGCTTAGACGGATAGCTACATAGATAACAATTGATAACAAGAACAGTGTAAGGCTTCCATAACCTTCCAGAAAGTTTCTCATAAACAAGAGGTAAACACTTATTCATAGTAGAATG
>SDBT01013327.1_pt1 | contig 13184 bp, 11 predicted proteins | sample 2277101 | NCBI WGS metagenome assembly SDBT01 (sample SAMN10404973, study PRJNA504765) | marine sediment metagenome | isolation source: marine sediment core GS10_PC15, 103 cmbsf | place: Arctic Ocean: Southern Knipovich Ridge | collected 2010 | reverse complement strand
CACTTGTGTGTACTCGTCATGGGCAAGCGCCGCTCGCATGGAGAGGCAACGGAGCGGCACGACTGGGACCTCGTGCCGAACGAGTCGCGCGGCGCTTCTGCCGTCACGCCAGCGTTCGCGCGGGAGATGCTGCGCCGGCGCCCCGAGCTGCCGGCAGAAGAAATCGCGAACATCCAAGCCCGCTTGGGGCTTACCGTGGTTGATCCGGCAACGGGAGACCTGCGGTACGTGAATCTCGACGACCCAGCCGACCAACAGCTCATGTACGAGCAGAACAACGTACGCGTCCTCGCGTCAACCGTTGCTGCAGAAGGGCCCAGCGACCCGTGCACCGGATTCGTGCGCATGAGCAGAGACGACATGCCAGACGGACTACGCGAGCAGGGATTGCTTCCCATCAACCCGCTGCTGCTCTCGTCCGGAGTTGTCACGAGCGAGCGAGACCTGCGCGACGTGTTCGTGTTCTTTCCTCTGATTCCAATGCCGGTGAAGACGCCGCCGCTCTACTTGATGATCACCGGAACACACGACTGGCCAACCCAGAACTCGTTCCACATCATGCAGTACTACGCCGTCGCGCTGCGCATGCTGGTGAGCAGCGAGGTTGTGCGCTTGCGCCTCGAGGTTGCGTGCGCGTGGCTGAAGGAAGGCGCTCGCCTCGAACGCCTCGACGCGATTCACGTTGCGAGTTTCGTCGGGGCCATCACGATGAAGGAAGACGCCGTGAACGTTCCGGTGGATCTCCAAGCACTCGTGGTCGGCGACAAACTGACACCTGAACTCGCAGAGGCCTTCTGCGAGCAAATCGCTGCAGTGAGTGCGACAGAGATCGAGCCGTGGCGTCAAGGAAAGGTCTTCGCCGAGGATGTGATCGAGGACAAGACGCGCATGGGCGAACGCTTCGCCGAGGAGATGGCAAACGAGCTTGACAGGGCGGTCGCGCTGAACACGCCGCGGAGCGAGATCTTGAAAATGCTGTACGGCTTCACGTTCACCGCGATTCAGCACTACGAAATTACGATCTACCGTCTTTTCGTCGACGCCGCGCTCAAGCCCGCGATGGAAATGCCCATTCCTGCGGATTTCATGTGCTCGACGGAAGTCCCGCCACTGGACGAACTGCACGAGCTGCTCGTTCCCGCAATTTCAGAGGCGGTGGAGTCCTTGACGCAAGTGCGCAATGCGTACTTGCTTGGCGACGAAGCGTGCGTGGTCCCTGACGAGTTCGCTCCCGACGAAGGCGTCGTCATTGAAGACGTTGGCGAGGCCGAGGGAGACTCTGCTACTGCTGCTTCCGTTGTCGACGAGCGCGCGGCGTGTCTCCCCTCGCGAGAACAACTCTTCGCTTTCCACCGGTTCTTGCACTTCCAGAACCCCGGAGATGAGGGAATGGCAGCGATCGCCGCCAACCTCGATGCTCACGTCCAGATGACCATGATCAAGGGACCCATGGTCGACAAGCTGAGGAGCATGCAAGAGTTCCACACGCAGCTCGACGGCATGCAGGCTGCAGAGGATGTGACTTCAGTGGTTGAAGTGGCGGAGGCGATTGGCGAAGCCGCCGGTGGTGCGTGAACGTGTGACAACGTTGTCTTTTTTTGTTTTTACGGTTACACACCAAAAGAAGGAAAACCGGCAGTTCTAAGGGTTTTTCCCCCTCCGTTTCATTCGTCCCACAAAAATACACCCAAAGATGCCGGCGCGGTCGGGTCGCACACCACTCGGGGACTTATTCCTCACACACCCGGGAGAAAATTGGCACACCGAACGCTCACACCGACGCAGTTTGCGGTGTGGCAGGCCTTGGAGACACCGAAATGTCGGTGTTGAAATAGGCCTGTGGTTTGACTATCCAGAGTGTTGTGCCTTGGTATTTGGACGACGTCCGCGGACGTGGTACCAATTACGGTGTTTGCGTGACCGCGGAGATTACACATTTCGTCACATTCCGTGCGACCCGTGCGCTCGTGCTATCCTCAACGTCGAGAGCGTACACGGGATGAAGCTACGTAAGACGTGATGTTCCTCGCGATTGGCGAAGCTGTCGGATGTGTGACAACGTTGTCTTTTTTTTGTTTGTACGGTCACTCACACAGAGGAAGAAATCGTTCCTGGAACGCAATCACGAGCTCGCGTTGGTCCAAATCTGTCTCACCGAAGATGCACAGGTTGACTTTGACGAGGTTCAGCGTGCCGCGAACGTCCGCGAATGCGGTCCCTCCGTGCACACACTCCGAGACAACGCCAAACGGAATGAACGTCCCAGATTCCACCACTCCTTCCTCGCCCACGTACTGCAGTTCATCTTCGCTCGGTGCTTGTGTAATCTGGCTGCTCCACGGCACGACTTGGAACGGATTCTTGCGTTCAAAGCTAGCGTCTTCTTGGGTCGCCACCCGCGTTTTCCTTCCGTCGAAGTGCAAACAGTAATCGGCAGGGCGTGGTATCTCTAACCGCTTCATGATGAAGCCCACCACGGCCCCATCGCAGACGTCTTCCCACACACTGAGCACTGTGGTTTCTCCGTGAACAGAAAGCTCGAACAGACGCTCGTTGGCATGACGCTCACCTTCGACGCTTGCAACCACCCCGGCGACACGGAAGTTTTCGCGTGCGACCGTATGGCCGTGCGCCAAGCCGAAGTTCAGGTGGGCTAGCGTGACCACGAGGTAATCTGCCTCACGCGTGCCAGTACCCGGACGCCGCGTACATCTACCAAATGCGATGCTGTGCTCTCCCGGATCATCAAAGGTGTTACCTTCATGGTAGCATGACATCACTGCATATTTCATCGCGGGGCGCGATTGGGAGCGCGGGCACGGCACAGCGCAACACTCGCTGGCGCTCATCCTGCGCTGTGGTCGGTACTGGGTGCAGGGGTGTTCTTTTGTGTGTGGGAGAATAATGCAAAAAGGGTGGTGGGGAGCGGAGTTTTGTTTGTGCCTCTTTTTTTTTTGTCTTTTCGACCCCCGCCAGAAGGAAAGACGATCTGCTGTTGCTGCATGTGGACGCGCTTCGATGCGTACTTCGATGGCGTGCGCTTTGAGTGGTGGGCCGTGATCCTGTTTCGCCTGTGCTTCTACCTGCTGATCGCGTTGGACTCGTTCACGCTGGCGTGGGGCTCACGCGCGCTGAGGACGGACCGTCTGTCCATCACGAAGCTTCCAGTGTGGATCGAAGGCCTTGAAGGCGGACCCTCGCTTGACTTGCACGTCACGACGCTGACGTGCACTTTCCTGTTTGCGCTCTGTGGCTGCCTGCTTCCGTGGAAAAGCGAGCGCGTCCTTTCGCAGTGTCTGACAGCCGTGGGATTCAATGCGTACTACTGGACAAACGCAACCGACGGTTACCAGCACCACTACCTGCTGTGCGTCCTCCTCGTTCTGGTGCCCTTGGCCATTGAGGGCGACTCTCGCTACGGGTGGGGACGCCGACTCCTGTGCATGCAAGTGGGCATCGTCTATTTCTGGACCGCCGTGACCAAGATCGACGGGAGCTTGGGCTTTATCCTTCCCATCATGATCAAGAAGAAGTGGGTTCACGAGTGGGTTTCCGATGTTGCGGCTGCGTTCGGAATGCACAGCGACGCGCGAGTGTGGAGTGCGCTGGGATGGTCGACTGTCGCGGTGGAGCTTTTCATCGCCGGTGCTCTTTTGTGGCCGAAGTTTTCTGACTACCGCTTGCGCCTGATGGTAATTCTCGCCGGTGTGAGTCTGCACGCCGGCATCGAATTTTTAGGAAATCTTTCCATTCGATTTTTCTCGTTTTACATGATTACTTTCTTTTTGCTACTGCTGCCGGCTCCGCACTTGGCAGATTGGCGCGCATGGCAACGTTGGTGGAGGACCCAGCCGCTACGGGCGTAGCGGCATCCAACGGGGCGACGCCGAACGCGAGGAAGCGAAGGGTTCCAGAAGCAGACTTGGCGGACAAGGCGCAGGGCGCGGGTACAGATGAAGACTTGGTGTCAGACACGAGCAGTGGAAGTAGTGACAGCAGCGACAGCAGCGACGACGACATGACATTCGGGCTCGACCTCGTCGACAAGTCAGCGCCGAAGCCGAAGGCACAGGCCAAGCCGAAGCCACGCGCGGCGAAGGCCAAGGCAGCGGCCAAGCCAAAAGCCAAAGCGGCAGCCAAACCAAAGGCTGAGCCCAAGCAAAAGCCGCCGAGCCGCAAGCGCGCGCGTGTTGCGTCCCCGTCGACCAGTGCCCCAGCAGCAGGCGAAGCTGGCAACAGCACCGACTGCGCGGATGGGACGTCCTACGATCCGCAAGACGAGCCAGAGTTGCACGCGAGCCAGATCCTGCGCACGGAGCTTCGGCACCTTGACGACATCGCCCTGAAGGTTCTTGCAGAGAAGATCGTCTTGTCGTCGGGAGCGGAGCGGCGCGTCGTGGTCATCGGCTCTACGAACCTCAGCCCCGTGCTCACGAGGTGGTGGACGGGAGACCTCGACCCGCAGAAGAAGGACATGTTCAAGATGCTCGGCGTCACGCGCGACGAAGTCGCGAAAGCAGAGGCGATCATCATCATGATACACGGGCCTCTGACATCGCGAGAGCTCTCGGCGAGCGAGCTCTACGGAGACGCAAAGGTGAACTCGCACTGGAGCGCGCTCGTCTACTTCAGGGGTGCCAGCGACTTGTACCACTACGACTCCGCAGGAGCCATCAACCAGAACCGCGCGCAGGAGGCAGCCGGCGTTCTCATCAAGGCTGGCGTGCTGGAGCAGTCGCTACGCGGTGCGAAGGTGCTGGTGCCGGAGTTCTTTCCCCACCAGACGACCTCGTGGGAGTGTGGGCACTTCTTCTTGCTGGTGGTGAAGATTGTTGCTGACAAGCATCCTGCAAGGTGCATCACGGCAAGCGACGTCGACGACACATACAGGCTGTTCGTGGATACGATGCAAAACGGACCGAGGAGCCTGTTCACGGCGACGCTCATGCGCATGCTGGTCGCGAGCATGTACGCCTAGACCGCTTTCCCCGTCATGAGCGCCTGCGCCCGCGCCATGCAAAACGCGGCTCCGCGATCGAGTGTCTTCTTGTTATAGTTTCCGTCCATGCCCATGTACCGTACGATGACCACCACTGGAGCATACATGCGCGTCCCGTCGCTCACGTCCTCGACATCAACGCGCTCGGGACTTGCGTCTGTGATGTACGGATTGAGCCACACATCGCCTTGCACGATTACCGCGGACGCCATAATCCCTAGCTCAATGGCCGGCATGCAGTCACACGTGTGGCCTTGACACACGTACGACAGGCTATCGCTAAGCCAGTCCAGCGTCATGTTGCGCGACTCTCCCGCAGCGTAGACGGGCGCGGAGAAGAACCGCTTCTTGATCGTGTTGTCGTTGAACTCCGTGATGTTTGGTCGGTGTTTCCCCAGCCACGCCACGAAGCCCTCGCTTGCCAAGTTCGCGTGCGCGGGAGAAGAAGGACTGTACACGTTGTGGAGGTGTGTTCCGTCGTGAAGCACGGCCGACGGTGCTCCCAGCAAGGCCTGCAGCCCCCACAGTAGCGCCATGACAAGGAACACAGCCGCGAGGCCGGCTGTGCAGTAGTTGCGATAGTACGCTCGGACGCGTCGTACGATTTCAGGGGTGGTCGTACCGTCCTCCGTCACGACAACGAGCCAAGAACGAGGCACAAACGGCAAGCGCTCACACACGTGCAGGAGGAACACGCTGAAGCTTGACCAGTAGTGCTCGATTCGTTCCCTTTGCGTGTCTCTGAAGCGTTCTGCCTGCGCTGCAGCTGCGCGGCGGCTGTACGTGGCGCTGCCAACGCCAACGTCTGCTCCACTCATTGGTAATGTCCCTGCATCATCTCCGAGGTCGACATCCTCGAGCACTGTCGACGTGAGAACCTCGCCGCGTTGGTGCAAGCCATGGTACAATTCAGGAACTGGTACGGCGTCCGCCATCCTTTTGCGCCCACCGTTGTTGAAAGGGTGTGCCGCACACACACACACACTTCTCTCTGCACAGCTTCACGGAAACAAAAAAAAGTGGAGAGAATGCGAGGAAGGGGAAAAAAAACAAAATCGCGCTTCGAAAATTATTACGCGACTTCCGCCAACTTCTTGATTGGCCCACCACCCGCACACAGGTTTTTTTCTCTTTGGCGTCGTTAATTGACACCTTTCACCACAGTGTTTGATGGACGTTGACAGCGCAATCCAAGCGTCGGTCGCCAACACTGCCGATCTGTCGGACGATGAAGACGACGGCGCAGCGGACGTGGAGGCAAAGGCGCAGTCGCTCCAGAGGGAGTGCGAGCAAGACCTCCAGCGCGGGCACGACGACACGTGGTTCCACATCATTGAGTATGTGTTGGGCATTAGGGACGAGCATTGTATTGCTGTCAATGGTGCTGGAAACGGGAGCTGAGGCTTTGCCCGCGTGGCGGCTTGAAGCACAACACTTGGGCAATGCTAGCGCCCCGGTTGACTTGGGTACGTTGCTGGCGATTTGTCTTCGCAGCAGGGAATGCAAGCACGCGTATCACTTGAACCCGAGGGCCCCGAACGCTGTTGTGTTCCGGCACCTGTTGCCGACGGGTGCGCTGGACAAGCCACTCTTCGAACCTTTGCAAACTCTCATGGAGAGTACCAGCCCAGAGGCGGCCAACGAAGCCCTGTGGCTTCTCAGACTCTCCGCGTACAGGCGAAGCGTGGGCTACCTGTGCGATGTCAACCACGAAATCGTGTTCGACCAGCAGACGCTGCAAAGCAGCTGCGTGTGCAAACCAGACGCAACATGCAGCGATGAGCTGTACACGCTGCTGCCGTTCTGGATAGCGCTTGGACTTGCCGTGGTTCTGGGGCTGCTCCTCTTCGCCGGTGTGGTTTACTCGAAGAAAAAGCAGCTGGACAGGATCGAAGCGATCGGTAACAACGAGGGTGACAAGTACCGGATCCTGTTCATGGCTTTCAATTAAAGCGTGAAGTGGCCGAGTGCCATGTTGAGCGTGTCGCGCAAGAAAGCAGAATGCAGAGCCAGTTCAATCTTCAGGTTATCAAGACGCCCCGTCGTCTCGTCCAACCACCACCAGCAGCGAGACTGTCCAGTGTGCATCTGGCTTGCCCACGTGGCGGTATCGAGACTCGCCGCATCGGCGTCTGTGTCAGACGCTGCTGGCAGAGGCTTCGGGAGGGCAACAGACTCCGCCGCGGCGCCATCCTCACCATTGGCGCGACGGCGCTTCACATGAACGTCATCTGGGCGCGGCTCGTGTGACGCAACGTCAGCTTTTTCTTCTTCCGAGCCGCGCCAGTACACGCGCTTGTGCGACTGAATCTTCACGTGTGCGACGCCGCCCTCCGCGAGCTCCTCAACGGAGTATGGGCGATCAAGGTCGTAGCGCTCAGACACAAGCCCCACAAGGACGGGACAGCCTGTCCCCAGAACCGCCAACACGATGCATGTACCCGAGCGCGGGATCACGTCGCGGCTGGGTCTGTGAGGAGTGGGTGGCAGTTCCGGGTCGCTGGTGTCTTCATATTCTTCTCCACTTGAAGAAGACGACCCCGTGTTGTCGAACAGATCCCACAGTGCTTGGTTGTCAATCATCGGTGGTGGCGACGTTGGAACAAACGCGCTGGCACACTCGTCTGCATCGTACACCGGCAAGTCTCCTGGGCTCTCGCCGAAGCTTTCTTGGGACTGGACACGCTGCTCCGCGATAGGAATCTGTGTGGCGCAGCTTTTGTCGCTGTAGTAGGTGAACGTCTGGGGCAGGCGCACGGGGCCCTCCAGATCGTCCGCAGCGCACCGCACAACAAACTCCTGCGGAACGCTGAGCTCGCTCGTCTCGCACCAGAACATACCTGCGGCATCGTAAAACTGAACCACGACAGAGAGTGAGAGAGTCGCCAAGTCCGGACGGGAGACAAACATGCGCTCCACCGACTCGCTGATGGCATCGGTGTCGGCTTGGTCGAGGGCCGTATCTTCGTCAGACGAAGAGGAGGCGGACATCGGAGTGTGAGTGTGGAAGGGGGGGGGAGGGGGAGGAGCAGCACTCACTTGGGTGCGAACGCGCCCGTGGTTGTTTTTTGTATTCGAAAAAAGTATTTTGTGTGAATGGTGCGAACGTCGTTCTTGAAAAGCGTGACGCGCACCCTGTGCCCCCCCTTTTTTTCTCAGATGCATGTGTTCCGTCGCAATGGCAGGTTGTTTGACAACAGAATAGAGCTAGCGATTGAGGCCAAGAATACGCGGGACCAAGATCGGAACATCCTTGACTTGGCAAGAGACCACGTCCGGTCAAATGTCGACAGAGAATACGACAACTTCAACGATTTCATGACGCTGAGTACCAAGTCCGGCAAGAGCTTTGCCGATCAATTCGAAGCTGCGGTTCACGCACCGAACAAGACGGATGTTGCAACTGCGTATGCAGCGCTGGCAACCGAAGTGGTTTCACAGTGGAGAACTCTGGTTGACGCTGGCTACACAATGGAACCTTGGACTGGCAAAGGAGATCCCTATCAAGTGTCTTCTGCGAAGATGATCGCTGATGTCCGCAAAAACAAGCATTTGTGGTACTTCCCGACGGAGAACGGATTCGGCCACGATCCACAAGCCCTACCCACCACTCATCCCATGTTGGAGCCATCCGGAATTGTGGTCGAAGGAAGAAACATACCCGTTAACGACGTATTCCGTGCAGTTCACGACGCGTTTGGACATGCCATGAGCGCGTTCACGTTCACTGCCAAAGGCGAGTACAACGCCTTTCTTTCGCACGTGCGGATGTTCTCTTCGACTGCACGGCCGGCGCTCGCTGCAGAGACACTTCTCCAAAACTCTTGGGTCAATTTCGGAAAACACCTCCGCCGTGAAGATGGGACGCTACCAGCTCAAGGCGACGACGACTGGACGCCCCCGCGGGACAGGCCCTTCGCAGACCAGAAGGCTTTTAACCCCGACAGCGACTTTCTCCGGAAATTGACGATCGCAAAGTCTTTTGACATCACAACCCAAGACCCATTTCCAGAAGGCGTCGTGCACGCCTACCCATCACTACGCTACTCCTTTCCGGGACGGGTTTACGTCGTTTTACATGGAAACACGCGCCTGACAGGAGATTTGCAACAAATTGGAGAGATATATCTTGTTGATAGCCTCGACGGGATGCAGTGGAGGATTCAGAGGACGGTGATAGACGGGGAGTTTGGAGACGACGTGGTCCTTTGCAGCTGGTTTATCTCAAAAGCCATTGAGTGTGCGGACCAACTTCGGATCCGACCGACAAGTTGGTTGGTTGAAATCCAAAGCCCGCGGCCTGTGTTCATGGGGAGATGCTATGACAATGCGCTCTCGATCCGTGGGTATGAACCGGGGGCCATTCTCGACGAGAAGCCGGTTGCAGCTTCAGAATACGACCCAATGGCTCACCGGAGTGACTGGTCCGGTACGATTGTTTTTATCACCACAACCAGGACACCACTGGTTTCTTGCGCACTGTGCAAAGAAAAAATAGGCGTGATGGATGATGCAGACGCTGGGATGTGCTCGTGTGGAACGTGGTATTGCGATACTACGTGTCAAAGCAAAGATTGGGATGATCACAGCGGAACAAGACACTGAACACACCTCCACACTCGTGGTTGTTTTTTTTTGTATCCGGAAAAAGTATTTTGTGTGGGCAGCGCGAGCGATGTTCTTGAACGCGGGACAAACACACTGTGCTCCTTTTTTGTGCGTTTTAACTGCGAAAACCTATATCAGGTTTCGTTGGGTCATCTCAAGCTAAAGGAGGAACAAGGGAAAAAGACTACTTTCCACTTCTCCCTTGCAGAGCACTGGTCGCCATGGCTCTCGACACCCCGAGCTATGACAAGAAGGCGGGCAACGGACTCTTCTGGCGGTTCCAGTTCCAGCAGTTCGGGAGCATGTTCATCGCGGCGCTCTTCTATGCGTTCCTGCAGGGTGGAGCCAGGGCGGCGCAGCCCTTGCTGCTTGATCCGGGCGATGGCGTGCTGTATGGCTTGGCCATTGCCGCTGGCTTCCTCGCCGGCACGCTCCCGTTCATCATGATCAATGGCGGGTTCATCTTTTTCGAGGTCATGGTCATGGGCTGGATCATTGGTCTCTTCTTCAAGTTCTTCTGGACAGACGTGCACGACAAGTCCGACCAGTTCTACAAGGCTATGCACCCGTGGACGATCCTCTTCGGGGGCATTTTCGGGCTAGGGCTCGGAAGCTTGGTCGGCTACCTCCTCGTGTGGGCGATCTTCGGAAGCGCGCTTTGGCCGTTCGTGATCTTCGCTCCGGGTCCGTGGCCTGGCTTCCAGACGGCGTTCAGCTTGCAGGCATTCGCGTTCGAGGCGATCGCGGGGTTCGTGCTCACCTTCCCGATCTACTACCTGTACCTCAAAGACAAGGCCCAGTGGATCCCGGTCGTCGGTGCGCTCATCAACGGAGCCGTTGCCCTGTTCGGATTCAGCGTCAGCGGTGGAGCTTTCACGATCTGGAGTTGGACCTCGGTCAACATCGTGAGCTGCTTCACACCGACGGGATGCTTCCCGGGTGACGTTGGCAGCTGGTGGTGGGGCTACTCCTTTGGCATGTGGACCGGAGCCACCATCGCCGCAATCTTTGCGTACACCCTGCACCTGCTCTCCGACGAGTACGGAAGTCTCTTCGCAGGGAGGGTCGGCGAGGCTGTGGTACCCTACACCCAAGAGAGCGTCTCCGCTGCCGACGCCAAGCAGTCGCGCAAGAAGCGAAAGGACGCGAACAAACCTGACTTGAGCAACGTGACGGCAAAGATGTTCGGTCCTGCTGCTGATGCGTGAGTGAGTGAGTGAGTGCGGCCTCCCCCGCGCGAGAAGTGTGTGTGTGTGTGTGTGTGTGAACCAAAAAAAAGAACGCTGTGTATTTTCTTAAAACGTCGTCTGAGAGCCCTCCCTCTCTTCCACGTTCTAGCTTGACCTATCGACGTACATTGTGCAGTCCGCAACACACGTCACGCAAACGAGACACGCGAGTACCGCCGCCAGCCCAGCGACGAAGTATCCCGGTGTCTCGGAGAGGCCGGCCGTCGACGATAACACCGCAACCGGAAGGGCGTACATTGCCATTGCGAGCACACAAGTTCCGCACCTCCAACCGTCGCGCAAGTTCTCGACCGAGATGAGCAAGCTGTTTCTCGTAATGAACACAACGCACGCCAAGACAACGCCAATCGCAGCTGACGCTTGAACTGAGATGAACCCTTGGGTGTTCGACGGGCCGAGTGTGCCAAGGGTGATCGCGGATACAACAAGACTGATCATGCCGACGGAGACGGCGTAAACGGCAATGCCGTGCGTCGTCGCGCGCTCGATGGGTTCAGAGAGAAAGTGGTGCATCGGGTCATCGGTACAACATGCATGGCGCGTCATGCGCAATGGCGGAAGAAAAAAGGGGGGGGGGTGAGAACCAAGCACAATTTTTTTTTTTTACAACGCGAACAGAGTTTTTCTTTTGTGTCGCACACACACACTCACGATCCCGTTGTGCCTCGCACGTCCTGCAACATGTCCCACAGCAGAGACTCAGCAGACTTCGGGGCGCCAAACTGCGAAGAGTTTTCGAACTGCGGCTCGGCCACCGGTCCGACGACCTCCTTGAAGCGTCCGTACTCGATGCCAAGCCTGGGTGCGGTCTGTCCTGGCGCGAGAGGCAACGAAGCCACCCCTTGCGGCTGCTCCTGCTTTGCCGCCTTCGCCGGCGCAGACCCTTGCGCGGACTGGCCGTTCGCCTCGAACTTTCGCTTGCTGACGTACCGTTGGTAGTCCCCCACGCGGTCGCTTCCTTGCTGTCGATCGATGAGCCCTTGCATCGCCTCCTTGGCGTCGTCCAGGTCCTTCTTCACCATGTTGAGCTCGCTGCGTTCCTTCTTGAGAAGGAGTTCGAAGTCGCTGGCCTTCTTGTCGGAATCAGCCCCCGCCGCGCTCGCAACGTAGTCGGTAATCGGAGCGAGCAGTTCCGCCTTGGCGGGATCGGTTTCCGCGGCCGCGTACGCGTCAGAGAGCCATGGGTCAGGCTTGCGTCCGGTAGCTTCGTAGTCTGCCGTCATCTTCGCGAACGCCGACCGCCTCATGTCGCGGGCCGCATCCTCATCCTTCGCCTTCTTCTCGGCGGCGTTCTTGAGCATGATGCCGATCTGTTCCGGGTTTTCCTTGAGCAAGGCCTCAAGTTCTGGAAGGGACTTGAGAGCCGCCGCCAAGGTGTCGTGGTCCGCTGACGACGCTCGGAGCTCTTCGGTCATCTCAGCGATGCTCTTCTGCTGCGCTTGCCCATCCTCGGCCGCAGGTGGCGGTGCCTGGCCCTGATCCGCGGCCGCCGGGGGTTGAGGTTGAGCAGCCTGCCGCTGCGCCGCAGCATCATCACCAAGGCCGGGTGTCACCGGAGTCGACGCAGCAGCAGCAGCCGCTGCTGCGGCCAAATCCGGAGCGCTCGCCATCAGCTCAGTTGCAGTTTGCCGAAGTGCGGCCTCCTCTCTGCGAACTTCCTGTTCTAATTTTTGCGTTCGCAAACTTTGCTTTATCAAAGCGGAAGACAAAATCCACCGCTCCGAATCGGGTTCGATGTAGTCGATGTGTGTGTCTGGTCGATCACCTTCCGGAACCAGCGCAACGTGCTCGATGTGCTTTGCCGCAATGTTAATCGAATGCGGGGTGCGAATTTTCATATCGAGCGTGCCAAGCGATAAATCGCGCAAATCTCCTGCGCGTACTCTCTCGACGGCAGCATGGCCTCCCGACTTCGTTCGGTCGATGCGACCCTTGACGATGAACTTCCCATCGTCTCCGACGCGAGACGACACGATCTCTCCAACCGGACTCGCCGTGTCGGAGTCGTGCTCCGTCCCACGCTGTCCACTGAACCACACCGGCTTTCCGATGATGTGTTGTGTGTGTCTCTCGATCTCTCCTTTTGTGAAGTGGTGTCCGTTGTACGTCGCGTCGTCCATGCCAGATGGGTGGCACGAACCTTCGAACTCGACGTACCGGGACATTTTGTGGGGGGGGGGGGGGGGGCTCCTCGCAGCGTGGGTGGGGGTCTGGCTGGCTTCACCCAGAGAGTTGGATCACTAATTGCGAAAAGTCCATCGGAAAAAAAAAGAAAAGGTCAGAGTGAATGTGCCATGAGACACCGCAACCCCACCCACTCTCCCAGA
>SDBT01013326.1_pt1 | contig 13184 bp, 12 predicted proteins | sample 2277101 | NCBI WGS metagenome assembly SDBT01 (sample SAMN10404973, study PRJNA504765) | marine sediment metagenome | isolation source: marine sediment core GS10_PC15, 103 cmbsf | place: Arctic Ocean: Southern Knipovich Ridge | collected 2010 | reverse complement strand
ACATCGAGTCTACTCCGCGGCGGAAGCTATCGTTAAAGCATCTACATAGGAGAACAAGAAAGTGGGTAAATTTGTACTAACCGACGCTGTGGTGCTCTTTGACGGTAGAGACCTCTCAGGTGAATTGAGTAATGTTGCCTTGGAGTACACCGCTGAGACGCCTGATAAGACTTCGTTTGGTGATACGACTAGGACCAGGCTTCCTGGAATCCTCGACATCACTGCAACTCACCAGGGTTGGTGGGATGTTGTGAGTGCGGCTGATGATCTCGATGCTGACTTGATTGCTCAGATTGGAGCCGCAAGTTCGCTTATGAGTATGAGTCCTGATGGTGGACAGCTTGGAGAAATTGCTTATGCCTTCCCGACCCAAGCTGCGAACTTAGTCCGTGGCGGTAGTCATGGAGAGATCATGGCGTTTACCATTACTGTAAACACGGACGGGCCTTTAGTTCGCGGTACAATAATGGAGAATTCTGCCTTTGCTACTACGACAGACGGAACCGCTAGACAAGTAGGGGCCGCCATAGCTGGACAGAGTATCTACAGTACAATTCATGCTGTGGCTGTTAGCGGAACGAATCCTACTCTTGATATTACTATTGAAAGCGATGCGACTAATTCTTTCTCTGGTAGTGAGACTGTTCGTATCACGCATCCTCAGCTTACAGCAGTTGGATCTAATCGACAGATCTTGGCTGGAGCTGTTACCGATACATGGTGGAGATATACTATGACTATTGGTGGTACGGATACACCAACCTTCACTGTCTTTGCGTCCCTTGGCATCCAATCTACCCTTTTGTAGGAGACTAAGACCATGACTAAGTTCGTTTATAAGAATGCTTTCTTTAGTGTTTCTGGCACTGATCTCAGCAATCGTGTTGAAAGCTTGACTCTCAACTATGGTGCTGAGACTCCAGAAGTAACTGCAATGGGTGATGGAACTAGGACTCGTGTTCCTTCTTTCATTGACTGGTCGATTGAGTGTCAGTTCCGACAGGACTTTGATGCTGCTAATGTTGATGCTGTCTTGTTTCCTCTAGTTGGAGCGGCTGCGTTTGCTATCATCATTCGACCTGATGCCGGAGTCATTGGTGTAAATAATCCAGAGTTCACCGGAAACGCGCTTGTGACTTCTTACAATCCCCTAACTGGTGGTGTTGGTGATGTAGCCGCGGCTCCGGTTAATCTCATGGGCGACGGTGTTCTCGCTCGTGCCACTGTGTAGAAAAGGAGAACATTGTGGATTTTGATCTTAACGAAGAGTTTGGCAGCAATGAGACTGCCGAAATCGAAGGCGTTTGGTGTTATCTTGGTGAAGACGCTAAGGTAAAGGTTGCTCGTCTTGGTAACACTAAAACACAGCAGGCTTATAGGAAAATTCCAAAAGCCATTCGACGCCAACTGGATGAAGGCACCATGGGGAATGTGCAGACAAGGCAGTTCATGTCTAAGTTCATGGCCTCGCATATTCTCATGGACTGGGAAAAGATGTTTGATGCTGGGAAAGTTCTTCCAGCTTATTCCAGTGAAGTTGGTGCGAAGTTCCTCCTAAAGTATCGGCGGTTTCAAGATCGTATCTGGGAACTGTCTCTTGATGATGATCTCTTCAACGTTGGAGAAGTGGAAGACGACGCGGGAAACTCATCAGCGCGCTCAAGTGGTACCTCGTGAACGATGAAAGTTCTATCGAGGCCCTTGAGCGCTGGGAAGTAAGTCATGATAAGAGTTCGGAGATTCTGAATGATCGGCCTATTATTACATATAGCTTGCAGTGGTTGTGGAAGGCTTTTACACACCTTTCCAAGACTAGAACCTATGGTAACGGGCCGAACAGGATTCAACACTCGGAAGTTTTATCCTATTGTGTCTTCGAAGAAATAGACGGAAAGGATCGAAGAGATCTTCTCTATTGCGTTCAAAAGCTGGATGATGTCTGGATCGACTGGGTTAATAAGAAGAATGAGGCTGTAGACGATGGCAACGCAACTTGAAATCTCAACTGTCTCTGCGGTTAAGTCTGTTCAGACTCTGAGGCAACAGACTGCCGCTTTGACTGGAGTTATTAAAGGTCTGGCCAAGGAGATTGGAACTCTTCAAGGAAAGATGAAGGGTGCTGCTGTTGATAGTCTTACTAAGAAACTTGCAGCTCAGTCTATGCAAATAGCTAAGTTAGCAACCAGAGTAAAAAACACCGCTAACATGGCACAGATTTTTGCTAAGGCTCAAAAGAAGGCAGAAACTGAAGTCACAAAATTGAATGCTAAATTAGCTAAGGCTGCGGAAGTGGCAACAAAATTAGCTGCTAAACAGAAGGCCGGAGCGACCGCAACGAAAAAGGTCTCTACTGAAAGTACTAAGGCCGCAGCTGCTACGCTTAAGATGAAAAGTGCTGCTGCTGCAGCAAGTCAACAATTTCAGACGTTGACTCAGAAGCTTAAACTTACTGGCGCGGCTAATGTTAATATTGCTAATCTGAGGCGGTCCTTTGAAGCCCTGGATAAGAAGTTGAAGGCTGGGAAACTTACTCCTATCCAGTATGCTAATGCAATAAATCGCTGGAAAGCCTCAATGGGTACGGCCAGGAGGGAATTGGTTAAGCTCAAGGATGCGGAGCAGAAACAGACTGCGGCGGCGAAAGCTGCGGCGGCAGCGGCTCGTAAATTAACTCCAGTTATTCGTAGATTGGGAGTTAGGACAAGACGGACACAGAGAGATGTTAGTGGGCTCTCCAAAAGGATGAAGATTCTTGGTTCGTCTGCTATTTTCGCTGTTGGTCCTCTGTCAGGAATTGGCGCCAGGGTTGCTGCATTTGGGGCTATTAGTTCTAAGGCAGGTGTTAGGATAGCACTTTTCTCTCTTGGGGTTGCTGCTTTGGTTATTGGAGCGATTAAACTTGTAAAAGCAATGCTTGGTGTTAATGTAGAAATGACTAGAATAAAGAATGCTTTAAAAGTTGCCACTGGAGGTGCAGAAGCTGCTAATAGAGAGTTCGACTTTTTAGTTCAAACTGCTGAGAAGCTTGCTCTGAATTTACCTGCTGTTTCTCTTCAGTTTGCTCAGCTTTCAGCAGCAGCCACTGGAACAAGATTGGCCGGCGCTGGTGTTAGAGATATCTTTGAAGCCATGTCAAAGGCTTCTCTTGTTTTGAGCTTGAGTGCAGAGCAAACTCAAGGTGCGTTTCGAGCACTTCAACAGATGATCTCGAAAGGCACGGTTCAGGCTGAAGAACTCAGGGGTCAGCTTGGTGAACGTCTCCCTGGCGCTTTCCAAATCGCGGCCCGGGCAATGGGTGTTACGACTCGAGAACTCGGGAAGCTGATGGAACAGGGACTTATCCGGGCTACTGACTTGATTCCGAAGATGACAGAAGAACTGAATAAGATGTTTGATCCGTCAGTTGTTGATGCTATTGACTCGTGGACGGCGGCCTCGAATAGATTATCAACAGCATGGTTTCTCTTCTTAGACGAATTGGATAAAAAGATTCAATCTAGTAAGGGTCTTCAAATTTTCATAGAAAAGATTACGAAAGTAGTTGAGCTAATGGAAAAGGATTTAAGTGGAGAACTTCTATTCAGCACTAGAATGAATGAAATTGATGAATCCATAAAAAGTGTCACTGCTAGTTTAAGGCCATTAGAAATTGCTTTTGCAAGTAGCACTAAATTTGTAACTGCGCAGAGGTTTGAATTAGCTAAACTGAGAGGAGAATTGACAGCACTTTTGAGGGATAAATCTGCTCTTCAACAAACAGATACTTCTGGTCCTCTTCAGAATGAACCTTTTCAACCTCCTTTATCAAATCAAGCGTTCTTAGATTTACCAGTTACATCGGTTAATAGATTCCAAGACTCGCTCGTGGATTTAAGAAAAGTCATGGGCGTGCTTGGAGATGAGAGTATTGATTTAAACAAACGACTTGATATGAGGGATTCGTTAAATAGAACTGCGGCAGCGGTGAAATCTGTCAATAAGGTAATGAAGGGCTTGTCTGAGAATGAACAGTTTGCCTTACGGCTTCAATTCACTCCTGCTGGGAAGGGTGTTCTTACTCTGGAACAGCTTAGAGGTGTGATACTTAAATTAATAATTGATGAGGCGAATTTACAAAACGCGGTTAAGGATGCAACTACAGAATTAAGAGCACAAGCAAAAGCAGCAGAAAGGCTTGGAGTTAAGTTCTCGGAAATTAAATTAGAATTGGAAACGGTTGAGAATAAATTGGAGTCAGCCTTCTCGGGAGATTTCGTGGAAAAGCAGTTTGTTCAATCTTTGGACAAAGCTAGGAAGATGCTTTTGAAATTCAGTGATGAAAGCGTTGCGATCTTTGCTCGGACAAGCGGATTGATTAGTCAGCAGAGTTTTGATAACTTTATCAGTGCTGAAGGTCTTGCTAGGGCTCAGGCTTTTGCAGAGATTCTTGGAGTTGTAGAACAAGAGTTTGGATCGATACTTAGATCGACAAATGACGCTGAAAGCATGGCCCAGGTCTTTGCAGATACTCGAACAGAGACTGAACTGCTTAATACAGAGATGGAGAGATTGAATCATCTCCTTGAACGTTTCGGCGACTCTCCAGAAAAAGTTGAAGCCATTAAACGAGCCATGGCTGACTTAGATCCATTCCTCAATGCTATTAGCGAAGGTATTCAAAGAATGGGAAGTGACTTAGCCGGGGCGATTCGCTCAGGAGAGAACCTCTTTGATACTTTGAAGAACTCCTTTGCGAACCTCTTAGAGACGTTGCTTGATTTGGCGATTCAGCTTCTTATCATTAAACCTCTTCTCGGTTCGTTGGGCTTGCCTGGTGGTAGCGCGAGTCCAGCTACGCTCCTTGGATTTGGAACTAACCTCTTAGGTCTTCCCTCAAAGAAGGGCAATGCCTTTAGTGGGGGGAATGTGGTTCCCTTTAGGAAGGGCGGAATTGTTAGTAGTCCTTCGAACTTCTCCTTCGGTAATAATATCGGTAGCGTTGCTGAAGCGGGGCCGGAAGGAATTCTACCACTTAAGAGAACCTCTTCGGGGAACCTTGGAGTTGAGGCCGTGGGCGCTGGAGGAGGAACTACTGTTAATTTCTTCCTCGCGCCGGGTGAAAGTGTTAGAGAATTCAATGAGTCGCAGCCTGAGATAGCAGCAATGATGCAAGGTACTATGTCTACGGCAGCAGCGAGTAACGGATAATGGCACATCACGATTTTGAATTCCTTCCGAGGAATATAACCTACGGTTCCTCTTCGGGGCCTGAAGTGCTTGCAGATGTTGTTACTACGACCTCGGGATACAGACACACTAATAGGCTTTGGGATCAGTACTTGAGGCGGTTGTCCTTATCATTTCCAAACCGAACGCCAGCTAACGCGGGGGTCATATTGAAAGTCTTCGAACTGGTCGGAATAACTGACACGTTCCTTCAACGAGATGCTGGAGACTGGAACACCACTGATGGGGATATGAGGCTTAGGAATGATGCTGGTGAAAATGCAGTTACAAAGGACGATCAGCCTCTTCGAAATACAACGGACTTGACTCTTCTTGGTGATGGAACTACGACGACCTTCCAGATGACGAAGAGGAGAGTTCAGGACACCGCTACGCATCTTAGAATTATTGCAAAGCCTCAGACTACTGGGCCGGTTCCACTTATTGCTGTAGCTACTGTTCTCCAGACTGTGACAGCGGATTACACTATTAACTTCTCAACCGGAGTCGTGACGTTTGTTGTCGCCCCGGGTAATGGTGTGGCTTCTACCTGGGGCGGAGCCTTTTTCATTCCAGTGGCCTTCATTAAGCCCCGGTTCCAACAACAAATTCCTGCTATTGACATTCATAAGATCTTGGCTCTTGAGTTGACCGAGGTTCGTGGAGTATGAGTAAAACTGTATCAGGCCCTACCGCTGCCAATATTGGGATTAATAATAATCTCGTAACCTGCTTCTTTATTAAGCAGCGGATTGCAGGAACGATAAAAGCATTTACTGTTCATGATAAAGATATCCTTCAAGACCTCACTTCCTTGGGTGATACTAACGGGCCGATACTTTACAAAGCTGCCGCCTCGTTTATTCAAACAGCCATAACCGGGACGGATACTTTCTCAGTTGATAATCTTGAAGTCGAAAGTGTCTTTGACTCTTCCTCCTTTCTCCAAGAAGATGTTGATGCTGGAAGGTGGGATCGAGCAGAGATTAAAATCTTCCTGGTGGATTGGACGGATCTTACTCTCGATCCCATTGCACTTCGGCGCGGTCATATCGGAGCTATCTCAACCGGAGAATCGACCTTTACCGCTGAACTTCGAGGAATGTTACAGAGATATACTGAGGAAATTGTTGAACTCTATTCCCCAAGTTGTAGAGTTGATCTTGGCTCCGCAAGATGTCAGGTGAGACGAGATCCTCCAGTTTGGGCTGCATCAACTGCATATACTGTGAGGGAGGTTAGAGACGCTGGCACGGGCTCTGTGGTGAAGCCAGCCGTCTTTAACGATCGACATTTTAAATGCACAGTTGCTGGGACTAGTGATACTCCAAGTGAACCAAGTTGGAACCTTACTATTGGTGGTACTACTGTTGATGGGACTGTGACTTGGACTACTGAACAAGCCCTTCTTATTGAAGCCACTGTCAATTCCGTAACCAACGATGGAGAGTTCACTATTACTTATTCCGGGGACGCTCCGGACGCTCTTCTAACTGGTGGCCTTTTAACTTTTTTGACTTCTGAGAATAGTAATCTTGCTCCGACCGAAGTAAAGACTTGGGTCCTGTCTACGAAGACTATTGTTTTATTCCTCCCAGCCGCATTTGGAGTTGGTGGAGTTGACAACGGTTTTATTCAACTTGAAGATATACCAGGACATCTCCTCTTAGAAAATGGTGATGGTCTTCTTCTTGAAGAGGGAGAATCTATTACTATCCAAGCTGGTTGTGCAAAAGACCTAGATGCTTGTAAGAGTTTCGATAACATCTTCAATGGTCAAGCCGAATGGTATGTGCCAGGGAAAAAGGTACTCTTTAGGACTCCTGATGCAACCTGATAACACTTATATTTGCTACGTTTGTGAAGTGGAGATAGTTGACCATGTTTACTCTGTTCAGAGAAGGAGAATTCGATCTGTACCGGCGCCAGGAACTGTGGGTTATGAAAAGGCTCCGAAAGATGCTGTTGACCCGTGGCATGGTGGAATTCAATTAGGACCAGAGTATGATTCGCATTGTCCTACTTGCTATCAAGAGATAGACACAATTGAAGAACTATTAGCGAAATATAAAATTAATCTCGGAGAAATGAAATGATTTCTCGGGCGCAGGTAGTGGAAGAAGCCTTGACTTGGACAGGAGTTCCATGGGCGCATCAGGGATTCTCAAAGAACGGTTGTGACTGCATTGGCCTTATTCGAGGAGTTGGAAAGGCTACAGGAGCTGTTGCGCCTAATCAAGATGAGGCAGATAAGTATTTATGTTATTCCAGACATCCTGATCCAATGCAAATGAGGAAAGGATTGAGAATTTTCTTTATTTCCATTCCCTTGATTGAGGCTAAGATTGCGGATATTCTTTGGTTTAGGCTTGGTAAAGATCCTAGACATCTTGGAATTATAACCGAGCCAGGAATTGTCATTCACGCTGATGGAGTACAGGGAAAGGTGATTGAGCATAGAATGGCCACCAGTAGAGTGAGAATGCCGATAGCTGCTTTCCAATTTCCTTTGGTGATTGAAGATGTCAAGTGATATAGGTAGAACAGCTCTTCCATTAGTTGGTGCTCTAGCAGGATCCATTCTTGGTGGTCCTATTGGAGCCTCTATTGGTCTAGCTATAGGCACCGGGGCAGCTTACTTCTTATTCCCAGCAGAAGGAAAGGTATCTGAAGGTCCTAGACTTGATGATCTTACTGTTACATTTTCTTCTTATGGAAAGCCAATTCCATTAATCTACGGAACAATGGAAGTTGGAGGTAATGTTGTTTGGTCGCCTGGGCTTAAAGAACATAGAGTCGAAGAGGATGTTGGAGGCAAAGGTGGGCCTTCTATGACCTCAGTGACTTGGCTCTATACAGCTAGTTTTAGAATTAATTATTCCGTCGGAGTCGCAGATGCTATTCTTAAGAATTGGGCAGATGGGAAGTTAATTCGAGACAGGACTGGGACCGGGCCGGTTATTAATTACTTTGAAACTGAGGGACCCGGGCTTCAAGCTGTTAGAGATTTCTTTGGAACCACAACGCAACTTCCAGGTCCAGCAGAACAAGCTGATAAGGGAGTCGATAATGTTTCTGCCTATCGCGGAACAGTTGGGCAGGAATGGGAGGACATGCCACTTGAAAATTACGGGAACAGAATTCCACAACTGACCGCTGAAATTGCTATGGACGCGACTGAAAGTTTCCCTCGAACAACTCTTACTGGTATTGACAGTTTAGGAGTTGAGTGGGAATGGCAACAAGTTGGTCAGACTTTTTTAACCAATCGAATGAGTCGAATTGATAATGTTAGTCAAACTGTTTTAGTTTCTGACTCCCGTCACGATCGACCAGATTTCCCTTGTGTGTTTGCTAATGGAAACTACTTTAGGACTTTCAGAACACACGGACTTATTGAGTCTGGAACGACTCTTCAAACAATTACTACTGGAGTAACGTATAAAGATCCTACGACTGGAGCTGCTATTGGTGCTAATCTCGATTGGGATCTTGGTAGAGTCTTTGGAGGAATCACTGGCCCTGATGGTATTGTTGTGGGAGAGCTTATCTTCTTACAGAAGAGAGTTTCAACTCTGATAATCATTGTTGATCCAGATGGGCTTGAAGAAGATCTCGGTGGAGTTGTTAATACGTATGACTCTGCAGTTACATATGATCGAGCAGTTACAGTTGATAATGATAAGAATCTCTGGGCTTTTTACAACTCCGGCGGCGATACGAAGATTGATAGGATTGAGCCTGGTGTTGGAGCGATAGAACAAACATTTACTATTACTGGAGATACTCATATTCTAGTCTCGTATGAGCCGAATACTAATAGTTTGATCTTTGCCTCTTCAACACATATGCTACGTTGGGATATTGATACTAGCTCGATAGTCGCTCGGGTGGATAATATTATTGTTTCTGGTAAAAACAAATCACATTTCTGGAATGGCCCTTCTCCAGATGGAATGATGTATATTCAAGAGGGAGAAACAGTAACCACGATAAGGGAATACGATATTATAAACATGGTCGCCACGGGGAAGTCTTGGAGTCCACATAACGACTTTGGAACAAACAGTAGTAACACTCATTGGGGCATGTACGATCCTCTTCATCATGCCTTTATTAAAAGGCAAGATATTGGAGGGACAATTGACTGGCTTTATTTAGATAGGATGGCTGGGGATGATATAACTGTTCGTTCGGTTGTGGAGGATGTTTCAAGTAGAGTTGATTATGTAGCTGGTACTGATATTGATGCCACTGAACTTACTGACACTTTTCCAGGGTATATTGTTAGGAGTCGGATGACGGCGAGGAAAGCTCTTGAGCCTCTTGCGGCCGCGTTTAATTTTCGATCGGTGGAAAGTGATTTTAAGATTAAGTTCCCGAAGAGGGGAGGCGCTTCTGTCGGTAATATTCCACAGATTGATCTTGGCGCGACAGCGGGGGAGACCCCAACTACTCAAGCTCTTAAGAAGACAAGAATTCCAGAAGATCAACTCTTCGAAACAGCTATCATCGAATACGTTGATGAGACGTTTGATAATAACTTCAACACTCAACAGGCAAAAAGATCCTCAGAAGCAATTGATGTTGGTGGATCGCTTAAGTTCGACTTCCCAGGAAGGCTGGGAAACGATCAAGCTGCTCAAATTATTGAGAGGATGCTTTTTCAGGCTTGGGCTGGTAGGACTAATATAGATATAACAGTTCCAATGCTTCATGTTTTAAAAGATGCTGGGGATGTGGTTACTGTTACTAAGGACGGGAAGACCTATCAAGTAGAGCTTCATAACGTTAAGCTCGGTGCTAATTCCATTATCAAGATGAATGGTACAATTGATGACTCTGCCGTTCATATTAGTACCGCCACCGGGGCCGAAGCTCTTGGAGTTGAGACTCAAACTATTGTAGTAACCGGGCAGACCGAATTCTTTATCCTGGATACTTCACTATTACGGGATGTTGATAATGGTGATGGAGTCTATGTCGTGGCGGGAACTCCAGCTAGTGCTTCCTGGCCTGGAGCGGCAATTCAAAGAGGGTTGGCAATTGATACTCTAACAGGCTTCACCGCGATAGTTCCTTCTCGGGATATGGATTATGGATTTACTCAGAATGCTCTAACTGATGCCAGTCCAGACATCTTCGATCGAGATAATACCATCATTGTTGACTTATTCAGTGGAACGTTGACTTCTGATACTGAAACTAATGTGCTTAATGGAACAAATGCTCTTCTAGTTGGGAATGAAATAGTTCAGTTCGTGACAGCGGTCTTGAATTCTGATGGTACTTATACGCTTAGTACTCTTCTTCGTGGAAGGAGAGGAACTGATTTTGCTACTGGAACACATGTTGCTGGAGATAGGGTGGTGGTGTTGTCTGCTAATACTGTTCTTCGAGTTGCAGTGGACCTATCCGATCACTTAACTACGTTTGTTTATAGAGCTATCACTTTGGGAAGTGCACAATTCTCCTCTGCTACTGTTACTCAGCAACTTCTCCTGCGGTCCCAAATGCCTTATGCTCCATCGCATCTGGCGGGAACGATTGCGGCAGATGCTTGGACCTTTACGTTGGTTAATAGGACTCGAATTGGTGGATCTTGGAAGGACTCAATTGATGCGCCGCTGGGAGAAGGTAGTGAGAATTATGAGTGGGATGTTATGGATGGGGCAACTGTTAAGAGGACATTGACTTCAATTGTTCCAACAGTAGGATATAGTTCTGCAGATCAAAATACAGATTTTGGTGACGATCAAACTACAATTGAACTCAACGTCTATCAGCTGAGTGATGATGTTGGTAGAGGCTTTGTGACTAATGTCACACTGGTAGGTGGATAATGACTCTTCCTAATCTTGGTGCTCATCCCCGCGCGACAGATATGGGGACTACAGATCAGAGAGAAATCCGCTCTAATGAAAGGGATTACTTACTGGACGGTTCTGCTCACGGCTCAGTTGATATTGATGTTAGTGCTGGGGGTACTGTGACTCCTACGGCTGAGGAACGACTTGCTAACTCTGCTATTCGGTTCACCGGGAGCCCAAGTGTCGATCCCGTGCTTAATATTGTTGAAACAGCTCGGCAAATTTGTCTCGATAACACCACCGCGCAAGATATTCTCACAACCGCTGATGGTGGAGATATTTTACTTGAGAACGGTGTGGATAGTATTCAACTTGAGGATGGTTCTGGAAACTTACTTCTTGATACCTCCTCGGTCTTACTCGCGGCCGGGCTTAAGAGAATCTATCAGAAAGATGGAACCACGTATAAAGAGCTTGGGCGAGAGGGACTTCAGACTGGTGCTCTTCTTCATGATGGAGCGGTTGATCCGACGGGGAATTTTGATTGGGACGATAAACAAATCTCGCAGGTGGAATTAAAGGATGTTTCACAAACAGTGGATACTCCTTCATCTTCTAGTGGGACTTTGATTCTTAACATGGCGCTTGCGAATGTCTTCGATGTTACGTTGACAGAGGCTGTTACTACTATTACCTTTAGCAATATTCCAGCAACAGCGAATACGGTTGCCGCTATTACTTTGATTGCTAGACAGGATGCAACCGGAACTTGGGCTATTACTTTTCCGGCCTCGGTACAGTTTCCTCAGAATGTTTCAAGCGGATTGTTGCTTGAAGACGTCTTTGGTTCGGAAATTCTTTTAGAAAGTGGAGATAGGTTATTGCAAGAAAACTTCTTAGACGATGGACAAACCTTGGATCCTGATGCAGTTGATATTTACGTTCTCAAGACTTTCGATGCTGGGACAACCTGGTATGCGACAATCGCTGGACTTGACCTGAAGTAGGATAGATCATGGCACTCCCGAACCTCGGCGCACATACTGATGGTGGTACTATTACTGTTGGGCAGACTAACAAAGAAACTACGTCGAATGCTCTCGACGCCTTGTTGGACAACTCACAGAACCAAACCACTGCTTTTGTAACAACGGCTGGTGGGACTCTAAGTCTCGCAACGCCACAGGCAAATCTTGATTTGTATTTGGATAGTGGGTTGGTTGAACTGACTGGTTCTCCTGCTGGAGCCTTTACGGTTGATGTACCTGATGGAGATCGGAGAATTGCGTTCCTTAATAGCTCCGGTCAGAGTGCTACTATTGATACAGTGACGGGAGCAACTCCGACAGTTACCATTCCTGATGGGACGGCTAAGATTGTTCAAGTTCGAGGGATTGAGCTTAGTATCATTGCTGATGACTCGAATCAGACTGGGGCGCTGCTTGCTGATGGAACAGTGGTGGCGACAGGGAATTTTGACTGGGGACTTAATCAGATTTCTCAAGTTGAGCTTAAGGATTATTCCGAAACATCTAAGGTTGAGTCAAGTGTTAGTAATGCAATAACACTTGATCTTGCTGATGGGAATAACTTTGATGTTACTCTTACAGAAGACACAACCTTTACCTTTAATGGTGCTCCAATTTCTGGAATAGCCGCTAGTTTTACCCTCCTCTTGAGTCAAGACGCTGGCGCCGGTCATATTACAACTTGGCCAGTATCAGTTAATTGGCCCGGGGGAGGATCTCCAGATCCAACTGTAACCACCTTAGCTGTTGATCTCTTTTCTTTCTTCACTGTTGATGCTGGCACAACTTGGTACGGTTTTGTAGGGGGGTTAGATTTCTCATAATGTTTGGAACAGCACTTCGACTTGCAATGACACCTGCGACGCAACCGGACCCAGGGTATATAGCTGTTGGCGCCCGGTTTGATGCCAATGATAATATTCAAATTAGTCAAGCTGCTGTTGAAGCGGCTGGAGTGGCTAATTCAAAGTTACTAACCTTCTCTTTCTGGTATAAACGATTCGGCACGAGCGTTGGATTTGTTTGGGGTGTCAGTCAGGTTAATGTGCAACTCTTTTTTCAAACCGGCGGAAAATTTCAAATATTTCTTGATGGCGGTACTGAGCCAGATATTCGTACTCTGTCTGCTCTTCGTGATGCG
>SDBT01013325.1_pt1 | contig 13185 bp, 11 predicted proteins | sample 2277101 | NCBI WGS metagenome assembly SDBT01 (sample SAMN10404973, study PRJNA504765) | marine sediment metagenome | isolation source: marine sediment core GS10_PC15, 103 cmbsf | place: Arctic Ocean: Southern Knipovich Ridge | collected 2010 | reverse complement strand
AAACCTCCCCGCACGCGCCGTATATCAAGGTAGCCTTCATGAGAAACGCCATATGTGGGCGGCAGTTCCGCCCGCAGGACTCTCAGGTCCTTCTTGCGTTTTAGCACTTCCAGCGCCTCCGGTTGATATTCAGGTGCGATGACAATTTCGTAAAAAGTTTTGTATAATTCTTCCGCGGTTTCCCGGTCAACAATTCTATTGATGGCGACAATGCCCCCAAAAGCAGCCACCGGGTCGCCGCTGAGTGCCCGTCGGTACGCCTCGGCGATATTATCGTGGCTGGCCAAGCCGCAGGGATTGGTATGCTTGATGATGGCCACGGTAGGTGCAGCAAAGTCGATGACCACGCCCCAGGCGGCATCGGCATCCAGAATGTTGTTGTAGGACAGTTCCTTGCCGTGCAGCTGTTTTGCCCAGGTGATGCCGGTATCAAGGTTTCCCCCGACCACCTGCTCGGCGTAGAAGGCCGCCATCTGGTGAGGATTCTCCCCGTAGCGCAGCCCGTAGCGCTTTTTCAGGGCAATAGTCATTTCATCGGGGAATCCTTCTTCTCCCTGCCGCAGGTACTGGGCAATGGCGGTATCATAAGCGGCCACGTGCTGAAATGCTTTCTGCGCCAGCCTCTTCCGCTCTTCCTGTGGAAGGTCTCCCTGGCCCAGCTTTTCCAGAATTATCTGATAGTCCGCCGGGTCAACGACGACGATGACGCCGGGGAAATTCTTGGCCGCCGCCCTTATCATGGTCGGCCCGCCGATATCGATATTCTCCAGTGCATCCTCCAGGGTAACTCCCTCCTTGGCAACCGTCTGCACAAAGGGATATAGGTTGACCGCCACCAGGTCGATCGGTTCGATTTTCTTTTCCGCCAGTTCCTCCATTTGCGCCGGAATATCGCGCCTGGCGAGCAGTCCGCCGTGCACCATGGGGTGCAGCGTTTTCACCCTGCCATCTAAAATCTCGGGAAATCCGGTTATCTCGGAAATGCTTTTGACGGGCACACCACCACCTTTTAGAGCCCTTTTGGTGCCGCCGGTGCTGAAGATTTCAAATCCCAACCGGGCTAGACCCCTGGCAAATTCAGCAACACCCGCTTTATCTGAAACGCTGATAATGGCTCGCATTCAATATCCTCCAGTCTACATCCTATTTTACGCTGGCTAATTTCTTCTGTACTTTCTCACCGGTCAATTCCCGGATGGCATCACTGGCAATCCAGCGGGCGCTTTTTGAATCCAGCTGCTTTATCTCCTCGGCGGTTTTTATCGCCAGCTCATTCAGGTTCCAGTTTCTCTTGCCAATCTGTCTCAGTGCCCAGTTGACCGCTTTTTTCACATAGTTGCGGTCGTCCGTGGCATGTTTTTTTATAAGCGGCAGAAGCCTTACAAAATCTTCATCGGACGCCTTTTTATCATGAACTGATAGTGCCGCCATCAGGGTAAATCCGGCCCGTTTGACGAATTCTTCCTCCCTTTCACTCCACTCCTGAGCCTTCCGGTAAGCTACCGCCGTCCGGTCGAAAAGGTGTCCGCAGCAAACATCGCAGACGTCCCAGGAATCAAAATCCTTCACCCAGCTTTCCAGCTGTTCCTCGGTAATCATATCCGGTCGGTCAATCAGGCAGGCGAGCAGTCTCGCTTCATGGATGCCGGAGGCCCAGAGCTTCAGCGCCAGCTCATGGTCCTTGCCGATTTCCTTGCCTATTTCCCGCAGGGTATAAACAGATACCCCGTAGGCGTTGGCCACATTGATGCCGTAGCGCGCCATCCCCTCCGTATTTGCCGGGTTGCCCAGCGACTTTATTTTCTGGATAATCTCGCTGGCCTGCATTACTCTCTCATTTCACTGATTAAGTTCATTCAATGACCACCCTCTCCTTCCCCACCTGCTTTACCACCTCGCCGATAACGCTGGCCCCTGATAACCGTCCGATAAGCCTGGAAACATTATCCGTTGCGCATATGAGCACCATGCCGATGCCCATGTTGAATACCCGGAACATCTCGCTCCGGTCAACATTGCCCTTTTCCTGAATCAGTTTGAATATCGGCGGGACCGCCCAGGACTTCCTGTCCAGATGGACGGCCAGGCCCTCCGGCAGCACCCGGGGTATGTTATCAACCAGGCCACCACCGGTAATATGCGCCATCCCTTTAATCAAAGAAAGCTGAGGTTTCAGTTGATTATAATAGCAACGGTGCGGTTCCAGCAGTTCCTCGCCCAGCCTCCGCCCCAGTTCCGGATAATTTTTGCTCATCTGGTCGATACCGAAAATATTGCGCACCAGGGAATAGCCGTTGGTGTGCAGTCCGCTGGAAGGCAGGCCAACGACGGCATCGCCGGCCTCAATATTTCTTCCATTGATTATCTTATCTTTCTCCACCACCCCGATAACGAAGCCGACGAGGTCGTAATCCTCGCCGGAATAAATTCCGGGCATCTCGGCGGTCTCCCCACCGATAAGGGCACAGCCAACTTCTTTACAGGCTTGCGCCATTCCCGTGGCAATATCTGACACCTGTTCCGGCACCAGTTTGCCCATGGCAATGTAATCGAGAAAGAACAGCGGCTCCGCCCCGGAGGTGAGAATGTCGTTCACGCAGTGATTTACCAGGTCAATGCCGACGGTGTCATGTTTACCCAGCGCGATGGCAATCTTCAGCTTGGTGCCGACGCCGTCCACGCTGGAAACGAGGACCGGCTGCTTATACCCTTTGAACTCAAAAAGGCCGCCGAAGAAACCGACGCCGCTCAATACCTCGGGGCGATGGGTGGTCCTGGCTTGCTTCCCGATGAGCTCCTTGGCTTTCGCCGCGATATCGATATTGACGCCGGCGGCGGCATAGGTATGCCTGACTGCTTCACTGTCCATAGAAGACACCTTATACGCTAATTCGGCATTATTAATATACTAATGTCTCGGTTTCCAGATAAATTACAGGGAAATATTGCGTTAATAACTTCATTTATATTTGATGAAAATCATTAAGACAGGCCCAGTCCGGCATAAATGGCCTTGAAGTCGAGGTCCGACTTCAGGATGTCGGCCAGCCGGTTAAGTTTTTTCTCCTGATTAAACCTGGCCCCGTCCAATAAATCCTCGATATGCTTGATAACCGCATCGGTGTCATTCTGGGTCGTGATTATTGGAATGCCCTTCTCGTCCGCCTTGAAGCGGACGTAGTCTATCGGTTCTCCGCCGCCACTGATTACGAGACACTTGGTTGCCGTCTCCAGTGCCGCCATCTGCATATCCGGCCGGTCGTTCCTGACCACCGCCGCCTTATTAGCTTTGCGCCCGAAATAGTCAAGGCCGGAATCAACGCACATTGCCCCTACCATGACATTTTCCACCAGCTCCACCGATTTTTCCTCGTTATTCAGCACCTCTCCATTTATCTGTGCGGCCAGCTCGCCGACCGTAAAAGCCACCAGTGCCCTTTCCTCGGGCAGGACGCCCAGGATACGCATTTCCGACCCGGTGACCCTGGAGGTGAGCTCTTCGCAGGTGCGCTTCAGTTCCCGCTTCGGTACTTTGTTCAGGATGAAACCGAGCAGATTTTCTCCGAAGCCGAGATAGCTATCCGGGTACCGTGGCGCCGATTTCCCTCTGGCATAGCATTCCGCGATGATTACTTTGGATTTCAGGGCGCGGGCGATTTCATAGGCGGTCTGGCTGTTATCGTCGTCCGGCTTTGGTCCGCAGTATCCCTCTATAATGACCACATCTTTATTCTGTGAGACCTCGATATAAGCCTCCCGGGCCTTATCCGCCAGGGTCTTCCCGCTGCCCAGCGATGGACTTAATAGCGCGACGTCTTCCGTTAAATTAAATGCCTGCTGCGCAAACACGGCATCACCTGCCGAGCTTCCCGCTGGTTTTTCACCGACCACTGGCCTGAGGAAACCGACTTTCCTGCCTTCGTCCAGCAACCGCCGGCCAAGGCCAATGGCAATGGCGGTTTTCCCGGATGCCGCCTGCGCGGAAACGATGTATAAAGCAACCATAATATGCCTCCAGCTGCCCTGTCCATAACTGGAACAGGCATTCCTAATTATAATTCCTTAATCCCTATTTCGTAAAGGGAGAAACGATGGCAGTGCGTTTATGTGGTGCGCTAAAGCTCTATATTTGACGTTGATTGAGTGATATAATGAGGTTAATCAGTGAACGAGGCATGAACCATGCCCGAGGCAATGCTCTACAAAAAGCTGCCCGATTCCAGGGTACGATGCAGTACATGCCAGTGGCGTTGCACCATAAATCCTGATAAGTCCGGCGTCTGCCGCATGTACCAGAATCGCAGCGGCGTTTTATATAACCTGAACTATGCCAAAGCGTCTTCGGTGGCCGCCGACCCGATAGAAAAGAAGCCCCTTTTCCACTTTTACCCCGGTTCGCTCGCTTTCTCCATCGGGGGGTGGGGATGCAACTTTCACTGCCAGCACTGCCAGAACTGGGAAATCTCCTGCCCGCCGGATAATGAGCCATGGCGTCGTTCTCAAGATATTCCCCCTCAAATGGCCATAGACCTCACCAGGCGCTACCACTGCCAGGGCATTGCCTGGACCTACAACGAGCCGACCATGTGGTTCGAGTACACCTTTGACTCCGCCAGGTTGGCCAAGGAAAACGGCCTCTATACGGTATATGTAACCAACGGCTACATAACCCCGGAGGCACTGGACACCATCGGACCTTATCTGGACGCGTGGCGGGTCGATATCAAGGGATTTACTGACGCCTTCTACCGTGACCTGGCCAGGGTACCTCACTGGAGAGGCATTCTTGACGTTGCCAGGAGAGCCAAAGATAAATGGCAGATGCACGTTGAGGTGATAACCAACGTTATCCCAACGCTCAACGATGATGACGCGCAGCTGGAAGGCATTGCCCGCTGGATAAAAGATGAACTGGGTGAGCTGACGCCGTGGCACGTGACCCGGTTCTCTCCCCACCATAACCTGATGCACCTGCCCGCCACGCCCATCGCCACATTGGAGCGAGCTTACGACATCGGGAGCGAGGTCGGGCTAAAATTTATATATGCGGGCAATGTTCCCGGCCACCAGAGCGAGAATACCGTCTGCTACGCCTGCGGCAAGCTCGTGGTGCGGAGGTTTGGCTATGAGGCCGAAATCGTGGGACTGGATGGCTCCAAATGCAAATTCTGCGGTGCGGAGCTTAACTTCAGAACGTAATCAAGGAGAATTAAAATGATAAGGCAGCCAGTGGTCGCCGGACAGTTTTATCCCGGTTCAGCTTCCCAGCTCAAGGTAATGATAGAGAAGATGGTGGATGCGGAGGCGGAGAAACAGGAGGTAATCGGCCTGGTCTCCCCCCACGCCGGGTATATGTATTCCGGACCGGTGGCCGGGGCGGTAATCTCCAGAGTCAAATTTAAAGATACCTTCATCATCCTCGGGCCGAACCACACGGGAAGGGGCAAGCCGCTGAGCATAATATCCAAGGGTAAGTGGCAGACGCCGTTCGGCGATGTGGAAATCGATTCGGAGCTGGCCCAGCACCTGCTGAGCATAACGCGACACCTTCAGGAGGATGACGCCGCCCATGCATTTGAACATTCCATTGAAGTCCAGCTTCCATTCTTACAGTACTTCCGCCCCGATGTCAGGATAGTGCCCATAACGCTTTCGTTTGCCAGTATTGACGCCTGCAAGGAAATTGGCAAGGAGATTGCCCGGGCCATTAAAGATACCGGACGGGAAGCGGTTATCATGGCCAGCAGCGACATGACCCACTACGAGCCGCATGATACTGCCGCCAGGAAGGACCGGCAGGCGATAGACGCCATACTTCGACTCGATGAGGACGAGCTTTTCCGGCGGGTTGAGGAGCACAATATATCCATGTGCGGCTGTGCGCCTGTCGCCAGCCTTATCGCCGCGGCCAGGGAACTGGGGGCCACCTCCGCCGAGCTGGTGAAGTACCAGACCAGTGGCGATACCTCCGGCGACTACTCTGCCGTGGTCGGCTATGCCGGCATCATCATCAAAGCCATTGCCATGCATCCCCTGGTGCAACATGCCAAGAACACGATTGAGACCTATGTTACCTCGGGCGATGTAATCTCCCCACCCGAAGAACTGACACCGGAGATGCAGCAAAAAGCGGGCGTCTTCGTGTCACTGCACAAGTTCGGTGAGCTGCGGGGCTGCATCGGCACTTTCGAGCCTACAAAGCCAAACGTCGCCGAGGAAATCATCAGCAACGCCATCAGTTCCGCCACCCGCGACCCCCGTTTTCCGCCCGTCGCCACCGAGGAACTGGGGGACCTCGAGTACAGCGTTGACGTGCTCACCAAACCCAAACCGATAAAAAATAAAAAAGAGCTTGACCCCAGAAAGTACGGGGTAATCGTTGAGTGCGGGTTCCGTAAAGGGTTGCTGCTGCCCGACCTTGACGGAGTGGACACCGTTGACCAGCAGGTTGACATCTGCTGCCAGAAAGCGGGCATCCTCCCCAGCGAGCCGATGAACCTGTATCGATTTGAGGTGATGAGGTATAAATAAAGGGGAGTTTAAATCCTAAACGGGGGTTTGGTGGCGGAGAAGGAAAATTAAAATGGTGAGTCAAAGAAGAGGCGAAGCCCCTCTCGTCCAACCACCTCCCCCTCTCCTTCGAAGGAGAGGGGGACACAGGGGGTTAGGATGAAAAAGCTTGAATAAGGTTGGCAATTTATGTTAACCTAAAGAGGGTGCATTATGAGCATGGATATGTTTGAAAAGCAGGCTGGGGATTTGCAGGCCCAGGAAGCGCCGCTGGCCACCCGCATGCGACCGAACAGCCTTAACACATTCGTCGGGCAGGAGCATATCATCGGCCCGGGCCGCGTGCTGAGGAAAGCCATTGAAAGCGGCAAGATTCCCTCGATTATCCTCTGGGGCCCGCCTGGCAGCGGCAAGACAACGCTGGCCTACATCATTGCCAATATGACCGGCGCCAATTTCTCCCCTATCAGCGCCGTCAGTGCCAACGTGAATGACCTGCGACGCATTATCGAAGAGGCAAAAGGTCGGCGTCAGGTAAACCTTCAGAAAACCATCCTCTTCATTGACGAAATTCACCGCTTCAACAAAACGCAGCAGGATGCCGTGTTGCCTTTTGTTGAAGACGGCACCATAACGCTCATCGGTGCCACCACCGAGAATCCCTCCTTTGAGGTCACCTCGCCCCTTCTCTCCAGAAGCCGCGTCATGCCCCTCAAGCCCCTCACCGATGAACAGATACAGGTCATTCTCACCAGAGCCCTCAAGGACACCCTTCGCGGCATAGGGTATCTCAATGTGGAGGTCGCACCCGAGGCGCTTGGTCACCTGACGACGCTGTCCAACCATGACGCCCGTATCGCCCTCAATGCCCTGGAAATGGCAGCGCTGAGCACGTCTCCCGATGAAGAAGGGAAACGTTATATTACCCTGCCCACGATTGAGGACACGCTCCAGCGCCGCGTGCTGCCGTACGATAAAAGCGGCGACCAGCACTACGACTTTATCTCCGCTCTGCACAAGTCCATGCGCGGCTCTGACCCGGATGCCTCCCTGTACTGGCTGGTCAGAATGCTGGAGGCCGGTGAAGACCCCCTGTACATTGCCCGCCGCCTGATTCGCTTTGCCTCGGAAGATGTCGGCATGGCGGACCCACAGGCCCTGGTAATCGCCATGGCGGCACAGCAGGCAGTCCATTTCATCGGCATGCCTGAGTGTAACCTCGCGCTGGCCGAGGCCGCGGTCTATCTGGCTACCGCCCCCAAGAGCAATTCACTATATGAAGCATACTCCCGCGCCCAGCAGGAAATTTCCCAGGGCCCCAGTGAGTCGGCTCCCCTCCACCTGCGCAACCCGGTGACACCGCTCATGCAGGAGATGGGATATGGCAAGGATTATAAGTACGCTCACGACTATCCCAACCATTTTACGGAGCAACAGAACCTGCCGGACCGCCTTCAGGGTGCAAAATATTACACGCCAAGTACGCAGGGCTACGAAGCGCAGATCATCACCCGCTTGAAGTCATGGTGGCAGAGAAAGGCGCAACCGGAACGGGCAGGAACGGAACCGGCCGAACCAGACCCATCCGAAACAGAACCAGAGGATAATTCGTCAGAAGAGTCCTGAGTTCACTCCAGATTTATCTCGCGGGGCGTCACCCGACATTTCTCCGCGGTTATGATGGCGACGATATCCATCACAGCACTGTCGATATCATCCTGCTGGCTGTAGACCACGTAATCAAATAACGATAGTTGCTTTATTTCTTCGGTTGCGGTCTGCAGGCGCAAGTCCAGGTCAAATGATGATTCAGTATGCCGCTTTTTCAATCTGTCCCTCAGTTCTTCCATCGATGGCGGCATGAGGAAAATGAATACCGCCTGGGGTACTATCTTCTTGATGGCTGCTGCGCCCTGTATGTCCACTTTGACTATTGTATCTTGGTCGCTATTGAGCGCCTGTTTTATTGGCTGTTTGGGCACGCCGTACCAGTTGCCGTAGACATTCGCGTATTCCAGCAACTCCCCCTGTTTTATCATATCCTGGAACTTTTCCGGAGCGATGAAGTGGTAATCAATATGATTGCGCTCTCCAGCGCGTCGTAAACGTGTGGTTACGGTTGTACTGTACTCCAGAGGATATTTGAACTCCTTCATTCGGTTGAGCAGCGCGTCTTTCCCAACTCCTGAAGGGCCGGAGAGAATGATGAGCAGTGGTTTTTTAGGTAAACTGAGCGGAGAGCTTGGTCTACGGCTCATCTCTTTCGTCGCTTTGCTCCAGTTTTATTCCTGAGCTGGAACGAATTGCCTGAAGCCTGCCGGCAATTGTTTCTGGAGCAAGCGCAGCCAGAATAATGTGGCCGCTATCAATAAAAATAACGACCTTGGTTCTTCGACCATTGGTCATATCAATCAGCTGTCCCCGGGATTTCGCCTCCTGCACCGTCCGCTTGGTCGGTGCTGAGTTCGGCGCTGCCATCGCAATTACCCGGCTCATCACCATTATGTTACCGAATCCGATATGCACTAATTCCATATTCACCGGTGGCCCCCTCCATTGATAATTATTAATAAAGCTATCGTTTAACTCGATATTTCACGTATCGCTTCGTGGCAGCACCATAAATGACTGACGTTCAGGGAAAGTACACCTCATAAGCTATCACTTGTCATCGTGCTTGTCAAGGGATTATAAATACTTCGCTTGCTCTACTTATTACAAATTTATTAAAAATCCAATCGGCCCATTACTTTGGTAGGGGTCAGCCCTTTTACCGTGGTTTCGTGAGCGCATTGCAAGGCAAGTCCGCTTTCGGATTGCATTTCTCGTCTTCTTATGCTATTATTACTTCTGGTATTTAATAATACATGGCTGTTTGCGTAGAGACGAGCCTCCTGGTGGTTCGAGCGGGGTGGCACCACCCGTTCCCATCCCGAACACGGAAGTGAAACGCCCCAGCGCAGACGATACTGAGGGGGCAACCCCTTGTGGAAAATATGCCATTGCCAGGAGGCTTCTTGACCTTCATTCGTTGGTGACTTACACTATAAACTAAATAATGGTGGGCAGTATAGCTAAGGAGAGAGATGTCCAGCAGGTTTGAAAAATTTTCAGAGCGAGCGCGGCGAGTGCTGACCATTGCCCAGGAAGAAGCTCGCCAGATGAACCACAGTTATATTGGCACCGAGCATATTCTTCTTGGTCTGGCTCGAGAAGAGGAAGGTGTCGCCGCCAAAGTACTTACCAGCTTGGGCGTCAGCCTGTCCAAAATACGGTCGGCGGTGGAATTTATCAGCGGCCGCGGTGAAAGACCGAGCACCGGAGATACTGGCCTCACTCCCCGTGCCAAGCGTGTCATTGAGCTGGCCATAGATGAGGCGCGACAGCTCAGCCATAACTACATCGGTACGGAACACCTCCTCCTGGGCTTGCTGCGTGAGGGAGAGGGAGTTGCCTCCGGTGTGCTTGACAGTCTTGGGGTTACTTTGGAGAGGGCGCGTGCCGAAACCGCAAAGGTTCTCAGCCAGGGAGTGCCTCGTTCCAAGGCCGGCCGCGGGGCGAGCCGAACCCCGGCTTTAGACCAGCTCGGCGTTGACCTTACGGCAGCTGCCCGCGCGGGTAAGCTCGACCCGGTCATCGGGCGAGTAAAGGAGATCGAGCGGGTTATCCAGATTCTCAGCCGCCGCACCAAGAACAATCCTGCGCTTATCGGTGAGCCGGGCGTTGGCAAGACAGCCATTGTGGAAGGCCTGGCGCACCGCATCGTTGCCGGCGATGTCCCCGAAACTCTGGAGGGGCGGCGACTGGTGGCCCTCGATATGGGGTCGCTCGTAGCCGGCACCAAGTACCGCGGTGAATTCGAGGAGCGGGTCAAGAAAATTATCGAGGAGATAAAGACCGCCGGTAACTGCGTGCTCTTCATCGACGAATTTCACACCATGGTGGGCGCTGGTGCTGCCGAGGGAGCGGTTGACGCGGCCAATATCCTCAAGCCCTCGCTGGCACGCGGTGAACTGCAGTGTATCGGGGCCACCACGCTGGATGATTACCGGAAATACGTGGAGCGTGATGCCGCCCTGGAGCGCCGATTCCAACCGGTTCTGGTGGAAGAGCCCACGGTTGAAGAGACGCTTGATATTCTGCGCGGCGTTAAGGAGCGTTACGAAGAACACCATCATTTAACCATCAGTGATGAAGCGCTGCATTCCGCGGCTACACTTGCCTCCAGATACATACCCGACCGCTTCCTGCCCGACAAGGCCATCGACCTCATCGATGAAGCGTCATCCCGGGTACGGATTAAGTTCTACACCATGCCCATCGCAATCCGCGAGGCCAAGCAGGAGGTGGAGATAAAGCGCAAGGACAAGGATACCGCGCTGGCTGCCCAGGAGTATGACCATGCCGCCGAACTCAGAGAGCAGGAGCTGCAGCTTGAGGAGAAAATTCGCAAGCTCAATGAGGAGTGGGAGGCAGAAAAAGGGGAAGATAAACCATTGGTCACGGCGGAAAACATCGCTGAAGTGGTTGGCATGTGGACGGGCATACCGGTGGTACAGCTGGCCGGTGATGAAACGAACCGTCTGTTAAACATGGAAGAGGTGATGCACCAACGCATTATCGGTCAGGATGAGGCAATCAATACCATTGCCAAAGCCATCAGGCGGGCCCGGGCCGGGCTGAAAGACCCGCGCCGACCGATAGGGAATTTCATTTTCCTCGGTCCGACTGGCGTGGGCAAGACGGAGCTGGTCCGTGCTCTGGCCGATTTCATGTTTGGCAGCGAGGAAACGCTTATTCGCCTGGATATGTCCGAGTTCATGGAAAAGTTCGCCGTCTCCCGACTGGTTGGTGCCCCTCCTGGCTATGTTGGCTATGAAGAGGGCGGGCAGTTGACCGAGGCGGTAAGGCGCAAGTCATACTGCTGCATCCTTCTCGACGAGATTGAAAAGGCGCATCCGGATGTGTTCAATCTGCTGCTCCAGATTTTTGATGATGGTCACCTGACCGATGCTAAAGGTCGCCGGGTTGATTTTCGCAACAGCATCATAGTCATGACCAGCAACGTTGGCGCCGAAATGATACGAAAAGGCACGGTGCTTGGCTTTACCGCCGGCACCAGCGAGGCCAAGACGCGTGAGCAGACCTATGAAAAAATGAAGGAAAACCTGCTCAATGAGATGAAGAAGACCTTCCGTCCCGAATTTCTCAACCGGGTTGACGGGGTGGTGGTTTTCCACTCCCTGACCAGGGAGCAGATACGCCAGATTGTCGACCTGATGCTGGCCTCGGTAACTCAGCAGCTGCAGGAGAAAGGCATCACGCTGGAAGTAACTGATACGGCCAAGGACTTCCTCGGTGAAAAAGGCTACGATGAGGTCTACGGTGCCCGGCCGCTGCGGCGTGCCATTCAGGATATGGTTGAAGATAAATTGTCAGAAGACCTGCTCCGCGGGAAATTCCAGTCAGGTGATACCGTAGTCGTTGACCTGGAAGAGGACCAGATTGTGGTTCGTCCCACCACCGCGGTAGGCGCCTTAATGGGTGAGGAAAATTAATGTGTAAAAACCATACACCAGATTTTACTTTTGATGAGGGCGGTGGACGCAAGACGAGGTAGACCAGCCGCCCTTTTTATTTTGCCAATTAAGAAAGGAACTCAAAATGGCACAGGAAAACGTACAGGTTCCCATCACTGGTAAAATCATCAGCGTGAATGTTAAAGCGGGAGATGCGGTGCAAGAGGGCGATATCCTCTGCATACTGGAATCAATGAAGATGGAAAATCCGATTCTGGCCCCGATGGGTGGCACCATTGCCCAGATTGGAGTGGTCGCTGACCAGACAGTAAAACCAGGCGACACCATCGCTGTTATTGAGTACGAGTAGGGTTACATGGTTCTCAATTCATTAATCTTCGCTTTTATTGCCTATGGCATTATGATGGTCATTGCGCTCTTCGTTGCGGCCATCATCAAGGGTATTGCGCTCATTGTCCAGAGAGGAGCAAAACGTGCCGCTGCCGGCACCGATAAACAGGAAGGTTAAAAACGGCTAATACCGATGCTGATTCTGCAGTTATTCCAGGGTATTTACACCTTTTTCCTGAATGAACCGGCGATTGCCCTTGGCAGGGTGCTCCTTATCGCTCTCGGCTTCCTTTTCGTCTACCTTTCCTACAAGAAGGTTTTAGAGCCCCTTATCATGCTCCCCATGGGGATGGCAATGATAGCGGTGAACGGCGGCCTGATGATGTTCGAGGCTGGCCAGATGGGCAACCTATTCATCAATCCTATGGCCGGCAATGTAGAAGAACTCATGTATTACCTGCAGATTGACTTCCTGCAGCCGATTTACACCTTTACCTTCAGCAACGGCCTGATTGCCTGTCTTGTCTTTATGGGTATCGGCGCCATAACGGATATCGATATACTGCTGGCCAGGCCGTATATGAGCCTATTTCTGGCCGTCTTTGCTGAACTCGGCACGATACTGACCCTCCCTATTGCCATGGCGATGGGCCTTATGCCAAATGAGGCGGCGGCAATCGCTCTCGTTGGCGGTGCCGATGGCCCGATGGTACTTTACGGCTCAATCATGCTGGCCCGAGACCTCTTTGTTCCGATTACGGTGGTGGCCTATGTTTATCTCGGCGTCTGCTACGCCGGTTATCCC
>SDBT01013324.1_pt1 | contig 13185 bp, 29 predicted proteins | sample 2277101 | NCBI WGS metagenome assembly SDBT01 (sample SAMN10404973, study PRJNA504765) | marine sediment metagenome | isolation source: marine sediment core GS10_PC15, 103 cmbsf | place: Arctic Ocean: Southern Knipovich Ridge | collected 2010 | reverse complement strand
GCCCGAGCGAAGCGAGGGCACAGGGCGAGCAAAGCGAGCCTAGCAGCGAACGGAGCGAGCGGGGTGGAGGGGCAAGGCAAGCGTAAGCTTTAAGTTGGAAGCTTTGATTGTCTTTTTTTAGCAAAGCTTCTCTTATAGCTTATGCTGGTGGTGGTGGAATAAGCTAAGCACAGAGGCTTAGCGGGCTAAATAAACGAGCGAAGCGAGTCTAGAAACCTTCAATTCAATCACTTGTTTTTAAATCATTGGCTAGCTGCTGTAAGCTAGCTAGCCAACGTAAGCAAAATATATAAGCTTATTGATTGAAGGTATTGAAATTAACTAAAGCTATCTTTAGCTAGTTTGACTAGTTCTATTGCTTTATCCATGAGTTCATTTGTTTTCAAGATGAACACATCCTCACTTTTAGTTACTTTTGCATTAACTAATGCAATAAATATATCCTTAGCGTAACTAACGTACATTGTAGTATGTTTATCGTTACTGGATTGAGTTCTTTTCTCCACTGGTGGAGTTACATTCACTTCTCCAGGAACTTTTTTTACTTTCCAATCTACATAAGGTTTAACTACTTCAACTTTTTCACCAGTTAAAACATCAATAACATTAATGTGACCGCTAGGTCTTTCTTTTAATACTACGATTACACGATTACCTTCGTTATCTTTTAGTTTCTTACATACATCAGCTTCAAAACAAGTGTATTTTTTCCCATCATCAAGTTTTATACTTGCATACTCTTGATCATTTTTACTAATACCTCGTTTATATTCATGTATTCTACTTTCAACCTTTTGTATTCCGTTTTCGTTTTCCATTTTTTCGAATTGTTTATTACCTCCTTATAATAATATTTTTAGTATCCACCAAAAATTGAATATGATAAATAAACCAACAAAATAACAGAATAAAAAGCCTTCTGTATCTTCTCTGCCATAATCTTTGTCTAACCAACTACAGCACGTATTACATTCACATTCTACTTTTTTATTTTTACATTTTATATCCATCGTAATCTTCCGGTCTTTTATATTTTATTCCTTTAGTATCTTTTAACTTATTTATTCCCCTATCAGTGAAATACCTCCAATGAGGAACTTGTGAACACCAATTTAATATGAACTCTTCTTGTATTTGTTCTATTTCCATATTACTCCAGTCATCATCGTATTCTAATATTATTCCAGATTCTGACCATATATGAAAGTGTATTATCATATTAATTCATCCCTTTGTTCCCAAAGATTATAACCTAATTCTTTTGTTATTTGATTTATAAATTCAAAATCATCTGATTCAAAAGTTATTAATAGATTATCTAAATCATCAATTTTCAATTTCATCTTCTTTCATATTAATTTATCTCCAAATATTTTATTTATTAAATCAATATCAGTATAACCATCATTCTTATTACAATCTTCCTTCAACAACCTAACAGCTTCTTTGACATCATTTGTAAATATAACAAATGCATTTTCTTTATAACCAAATGCTTTAATAAAAAATTCTTGATCTTTTTCTATTTGTTCTAAATTTATTATCTTATCACTTAAATTCATCTAAATTTATCTCCTGCAAGTTTATCTATAAATCTAGATAATGTTATACGTTCAACAGTTACTAAGCTGATTCTTATCTCTTCCTTCAACAACCTGATAAATTCTTTAATATGTTTATCATATATATAATTAAGCTCAGTTTTATCAGTTCCAAAATCAATTATCTTCTTACTTAAATTAAATTCCATTTTGATCTCCTTAATTATGATGTGGGGTCTCGTTAAAAAAGATGCTGGTAAAAACAAAAACACTTAACTGACCGTTAAACAATTCTATTAACATCGTCATTCCAACCCCACGTGATGACTATTATTTATGGAATATAGTTCCTTCTTATTTTCTCTCTATAGTAGCATTCATTGAAATCCATATTTTGTTGATCTAAGCATCTACCAGTTGCTTCACCATTCCATACATTCCAATCTTTTCTATCTTCAGGATATTTAGGATCCTCTATCATATAGTTTATTACAGCTGCAACTAGAATTGCAAATGATAATAATATTATTAATGTGGATATCCACATTAATATTTTTTGAATTTCCATGACTATAAATACTCCATTTTAAGAGCTATTACACCAGCATATATTGCTTTTTCCCAGCTGATTTTTTGATCCCTTGATTTTGCTAATTCCTCTTTGATTTTTTTCATAATTTTAAATTCATGATCAGTGTAAACCAAATGTATTCTTTTAACCATTTAATTTATCCCCTGCGAGTTTATTTCTTCCTAATATCAATCCTTCAAGATTGATTCTTTCTATAATATATGTTTGTATTAGTTCCCAATCTCTCTTAATAAATTCTTTAACATCAAGTTCTAATTGATTTATTACAAGAGAATCTTTTTCAGCTATTTTTCTTATTGCCTCAAATCTCTTACTTAAATTAAATTCCATTTAGTTCATCTCCAAATATTTTATCTATTGATTTTAATATTGCTTTTCTTGTAATCCATCCTTGATCTGCTCTTCTCATTAATTCTACTTTTTCCTTCAATAACTTAACAGCTTCTTCAACATCATTTACTAATATATTATCTGCATCTCTATCACCATCTTTATTATGATGGCTTATAGTTTCATAATTAATCTTTATCTTCTCACTTAAATTAAATTCTTTTTTCATATATAATAGTATGATAGTATGTATATAAACCTTTCGGTTAGAAGATACTCTTCCATGCATCACCTATATTAATTTGTGCAGATGCTATGGCTTTCCAAGAATCTCCTATGTTAATTTGCATAGTAGATATAGCTTTCCAAGAATCTCCGATATTGATTTGGGTATTTGTTCCTGCTGCTTCATCTTCAACTAGTGCATAAATGCATATCATTCCATTAGTATCATCTAAAGCACCGCCTCCAAATGGATCTGGCAGTGTTGTTTGTGAATCCAATTGATCATCTCCTGTTCCGTTACTTGATGATGAATCAATTCTCGTAATATCTGCATTATTATCAAGTTGTACCCCCAACCAATAAGCCGTTGATGCAGTTAAGCTCCAGTTTAATCCTGTTACTGTTTTCCATCCTGATGTGGTTCCTTTTGCATTTGTTCTACTCACTTGTAGTAGCGTACCTGCTTCTCCCGGGACTACTCCACCATCTGCTGCGTATAATCCAACTTCAAAATTACCTTCTTCTGTTGCAGTGTCACACCACCAACCGATCTCTGTAATTTTTTTATTTCCACTTGGAGAAGTATCGTGTGTTACTTGGCTCTTATCATCTATTGTTGTTGCTGCACCGGCTGGGTCAATAGTTGGGGCTGTTGTTACAAATCCTGAGTTAGTTCCTATTGAGACAGCCATTTTATGGTGTGTATTGTATATAAATACTCCCTCTTGTAAATCCTGTAGCAGTAGGTGCAACTGCACCAGTACCAAATATTACGTTTGCTACATATGCTCCACTAAGTGTTTCAAAATCATCTTCTATAATTATCTTACCACCTGATACACTGCCTATATCTATGTGTGTACCACTCATTGCATCTGATAGGGCTAATTTTGCACCACTTATAGTTTTATTACTAAAGATACCTGCTCCAGAGATGTTTCCTGTCATATTTATTGCTGCTCCTGATATAGTTTTCTCACTAATTAATCCACCTCCACTAATTAATATATTTCCTCCGCTTATTTGAAAATTACCTCGAAGATCTAATTTTGAATTTGCAATTGGATTATTAGTGCCTATACCTATTCTTTGATTACCATCAATATATATTGCTTGTACACCATCACTTGATTCAAAAGATATGACTGAACCTGTATTTTGTGTACCTATTGTCATTAAATCTGATGTTAAGTTATAACTAATTCTAGCACCAGTTGAATCACCTGGGCTTTGAAATTGTAATTTTGCATCACCATCATCAGCTGCTGATATAAAGATAGTGCCACTCATATGAGCATTAGCACCGCTAATAGTTTCATTAGTGTATATACCTGAGCCTGATATACTACCTGGGATGTCTATTGTATTAGGAACATCAGCATCATGTCCGCCTATAGCTTCAATAATTCCTGAGCTGGCATTCTTTCTTAATACATGTCCTATCTCTTGTACAATCTCATTTGGACCTGTTGGGGGTGTTGTAGTTAATGTATTTCCTGTAGTTCCTGCTGTACTTACAAATAAATCATCTCCAACTTCAAATGAATTTGTATCTACATCTTCTACTACACCGATTTCAATCATTTCTCCAGTTTCATTATTAGCTAGACTTTGTTCAGAAATTAAACCCACTGCTGGCATCTTTGAAGAATCAGTTGCATCTGCTAAATCTACCAATGTTCTATTTAATCCAACGTTAAAACCAGAAATAAATACAGCATCACCGGGATTTAAAGTCCCTCCGGATTCATTTCTAATTTGTTCATGAACATTATCAGCATGTACATCGTTACTAAAATCATTAATTGTTGCTCCAGAAATACTTTTAGATTCATCAGTTGGGTATATGAATCCTCCACCTGATAACCATAAATTATCTGAACCACCACCTGCATTATCATCTACATACTTTTTATTAGCAATGTGTGAATCTTCGGTGGGTGTATGTTCTACACTCCCCTCTCTTAATGCTGTACTATGGACAATATTATAATCATCCATATTATCAGTATTCGCAGCATTATCTGGTCTACTGAATTTACTCTTATTAGGTTTCGGTTTGAATATATCAAACCTATTCTTTTTTGCCATATATCATTTAAGCAGAAGTAATTTGTTTTGGCGTTTGACCACCTGTTTGGAAATATAGTTTCTGCCCACTGATATATAATAATGCACCACTCACCGCTGTTAATGCACCGGATATTCCCTCATTCTGTGGGATAATCAGTTCTCTAGGAGATACTATATCACCAACAACTTCCACCATCTTTAATTCTCCTTTTTTGATTTAGAATTAGTTTTCTCTTTTTCTTCTTTTGATTTTTTATCTTTTAAATAATATTCTACATCAACCATTTTACCTGGGTCATTCTTTACACCTTCTACTAGACCATCTACTGTTCTTGTATTGTACCACTTTTCTCCTCTTGCTAATTTTCCTTCATGACTCATTTTTAAGGTTCCTGAGTGTTTGTAATTAAATATATTCCTAGCTCGTCAGTAACTTGGAGCTGGCCGATTTCCCAACTTCGGATGGTAAATTTAATACCTTTATCTTCTATGACTGCGGTTGTTAATGCTGCTGCACTTTTCCATGTAGCTGCTCTTTGTCCTATAATAATCATTGCTTCATCTGCTGTTACAGAATTACTTACAATAACATTTAATCCTAATAGTTGTCCTACTCTACCATTAGTTACTACATCTGCACTCTTGAACGATGGGTTGTTAATTACTTTACTATTAGATAGTAGTCCTACGTAATCCTTAGGTGACACTAATAAGAATCCGTTAGCTAGAGCATCATAATTATTCTCTGCCATGTTTTGTATACCTTTTAATATATCTTCTATAGGTTCTCTGTTTGCTATTGTTGAATTATTCCAAGTAGCTGTTGCTGCTGCTGTACCTATTCCAGTAGCTCCACTTAATCCTGCATATATTGCGTCATCTACTGCTTTAGCAATTGACCTTGCGACTCTTAATAATGTTCTAGCTTGTACATCTATAGCATCTGTTAGTCTATCTTCCATAAAGACAATACCCTCAGCTGCATACTTTTCATGTCTACCTGTTTGTGGTGTCCATGTAGGCTCTACATATGGGAATGATGCACCTCTACTTACTCTACGAATATTCCTTGTACCACCTGCAGTTAAATCGGCAGCTGTTTCCTTATAGAATGTCTCTGCCCAACTACTAGAATTTTGTACTAATAGAACTTGTTTCATTCTGTACTCTTGTAATGCAAATCCCTTAACTGCTCTATCTACATTCTCTGCTCTTAATCCTAATTCACCTTGAGTTGCTGGCATTATAAGTTAACCCTCACTTCTATTACTTCACCAGCTGTAGCTGCATCTAATGCTGTACCTATTTGAATTTGTCCTGACTGTCCAACTTCAACATCAGTCATAGCTCTAATAGTATTAGCTCCTGAGGTTGTAACCTTTGCACCTATTTGGATAATTGCATTTGTGTCAGCAGTCATATCAAATACACCTTTTTGATGTACTCCAATGTTTAATGCTCCGTCATTGAGTTCTTTATCTGCTGCTGCAATACCTACTACTAGTGTACCTGTACTGGCAACATGTGACGCACTTGCTGTACGTGGATCAATTAATTCAAGTATTACTCCTTTAGAAATAGCTGCACCATCCGCGACTGTAAAGTCCACGATTTGTGCTAGTGGGTCTAGTTCAACGATAACAGCCTCATTTACCATATTTGCTAGAGAACTTTCTCATATATAAATGTTGCGATATCGATGTGGGGCTACGACTCCTTGGTGTGGAGTAGTGTCTAAGGGTGGAGGACTGCCCCACTTAACTCTCTCATCTCTTTAACAAACGTATCATTTTGGTTATTAACCTCTTGTTCTGCTTCCATCATCCTACTATCTATCCAAAACCATCCTAAGAAATAACAACTTATAATCCATATTATACTTAGTGTAAATGTCATCTGTACATTCTGACTACTTGCAGCAAAGTATCCTAAAAACCATTTGATAATATATGTAATACCATATCCTACATCTACTCTCTTCTTATGTAATGCAAATTGATATTGTATTGTATTTCTCATAAGTTCTCATCACCTTCCCACTTCTCTATACCGTTGTTAAATTTTGCAGGTTCTCCTTTATGTTTCTCATCTCTTTTAATACCTATGGGGTATATAGCTACGAAATTCTTATTTACTATTCTCCCCATAGCATTCTCATCGAATTTAGGCACTGGTTCTACTTTTAACATCTTTCTTACCATACCTAATCCTAATCCAAACTCTTTCCTATCTACTGGGTTTGTTGTAAATGTAGTTTTTAATACTTCATTCATTGCTGTTTCAGGAAATACTACCTCCCATAATTGTATAGGACGCATAGCTAGTTGTGTATGATACATCTTACCACCCATCTTATATGGAAAATATTGTGCAGACATATCGTTAACAAAGTGATCTACTTCTTTCTTTATTCCTCTTGTCATAAAATACAAATGCATTATATTCTCCCTTGGTACTGTAAGACATAGTCTAGTAATCTCTCTTTACTTAATCCTATCTCTTCTTCCGATATGTTTAATATTTTCATTGCTGTTTCTACACCCCAACTTAATGTTAATGTTGTTCCTATCACCATCCCCACCACAACCCCTAATAAAAAAAAAATAATAATTGCGAATATGAAGCTACTTTTTATTTTTCTTGAGTTCATTCTCGAATGCTTCTAATACTACTTTGTTTACTTCTTCCCCTTCTCTATGTGTTTTTATTGCTGCTTTACATGCATCAATTTGTACTTTCAATTGTTCTTTAGATAAAACCATCTTCTTTTAATGGATTCACTTCACCTAATTCTACTCTCTTAGCGAACTCTTGATCTGTTTCAGGTTCTTTTTGTAATACTCTATTACCGGCTTCTGTAACTCCACTTAACATATTAGTTGCAATTATCTCTTCTTGTTTTGCTTGTAATTCTGCTGTCTTTTTATTTGCTTCTTTTAATTGTTCAACTAATTCTGCTGCGGTTTCTATTGCTGACTTTGTTGGTTTCTCTTCTTCTTTAGGGGATTCTTTCGAATCCTCCTCTTCCTTCTTTTCTTCTTCTTTTTCTTCTTCTTCTTCTGCCATTTTATTCCCCCCTTTCAAATGTTGATTTTGCTCTCATTCTTTCTAAGTCTTTTTTATCTCCTTTAAGTGTTTCTTTGACTGCTTCATTAAAATTAATTAATTGTTTTTGAACATTTGCATATGGTATTTTATCTACTATTGTACTATTTGCTTCTACTAATCCTTCTTTTGCTAATATTACACTTTCTAGTCTATCAGGATCATTAGATTTCTTTGCATCATTTGTTGCAAAACCTAATTGTTGCAATGATTCTTCTTTTATAAATCCTGCAAACGGATAAGTTCCTATTATATCTACTACATTTGATGCTACTGCTAATCCTATTCCAAATTTTATTAACCATGATTTTGTTAGACCTTCTGATTTAGGATTTGCTTTAAATCTTATTGCTGTCTTGGCTCTACTACCTAGACTCTTAAATATCTTATCTACTTGAGTTTTACCACCTTTACCAATAAATGATCTCTGTACAACTAAAGGAGTTTTACCTAATGCACCTCCTGCGGTTCTACTTATAGATATTAATGCAGGTTGTATTGCTGCTCTTCCTAATACTGCACTTGCTCCACCTGCTACTGCTGTAACGTCTGATGGTGTTATAGCTGAGACTGTACCTCCTGCACCTAACAGATCAGGGTTTTCATCACCTGTATCTCCCTCTAAAGGAATTCTTGGTTTCTCCGTCGGTAAATCAGATACTAATCCTATTCTTTCATTTATTAATCTGTTCTTTATTGCTTCAACTTGTAATTGTCTTTGTGCTTGTGCTTCTGGTGTATTTGCTTCTGCTCTTGCTTCACTTGCTGCTACTTCTTTATCTGCCTGTTCTTGTCCTTCTTTAACTGTTTTCCCTTGTCTTTTTAATGCAGATGCTCTTTTCTCTCTTGATCTTAATGCTTCACCACCAGCTAATAATGGTGAGTCTCTTTTGTTTTTTATTTTGGTTTTTTTATGTGGCATTATTGTCCACTCCCTGCAGTAGTATCATTTGCATCGATATTCTCTGCACCGTCTTTCTTCTTATCAGATAATAATTCATTCTCTAAACTAGCAGGGAACTCGAAATTGATAACTAGATCTAATTGTTCTAATACTTGTTCTTCTAGAAATAACTGTTCTTCTTCAATAGTCTGTTGAAATGCTAGATATGCTATTTTAACAGCAGCTTCAGTAATACCACCTGCTCCACCTACTATTATCTTTGGAACTCCTGCTGCTTCATAAAACTTTTCTGTCTCTGCCTCTATCCATGGTAATGGGTTTAATGATGCGTTAGGGGCTAGTGATATCTGTTCAGGGACTACGGCATCTTTAGGTATATACATGTTTTCTCCTTTACCCCTTGCTGCGTCTACTTTTCTTTTGAACGCTGCTATCTTATTTACATCATCTGTATCTAAATGGAAGATCATCATAGGATCTATATTTCTTTGTAGTACTCTCTTCCAACTATCTTTAGCTTCATTTATTCTATTAATGTTTTTTTCTAATGCTTCTATTAATGACTGTCCATGTATCTCATCTGCTACTCTGTTTCTTGATAGATGAAATATAGCATCAGGCCTGAACTTCTTATTAGGATTCTTTACTTTACTTTTCTGTTCATATCTTATTATCCTTCCACTTCTATTCACTACTATAATCATACTTCCGGGATCTAGTGGTTTTAGATTTATTAGATTCCCTTCATCATCCCTTATTATCTCTGCATAGGAATCTCCACCTATATGGTATGTACGTATTGCATTTTCGATAATTGTATTAAATGTATCCTTACCCCATCCATCTATTGTGTCTAATATCATCTCTGTAATCTCATCTGATATGAATCCCTTACCTACTGTCCATGTTGCTTTAGCATCGATAACTGCCTTTAACTCAGGTATAGTTTTGTAGTATCCAAAGTATAAAGTCCAGTTAGGATCTTCCCATATAGTCTCTGGTTGTTCTGCTATTCCATCAGTTTGTTTTCTATCTACTGAGAAGTCTTTTATTGCACTCTTTAAACTGCTGCTTATTGCTTGTTCTATGTCTGTCTCTGGCATTTTATAGGTCTAGTATAAATGGAATATCGATTGTTAATTCACTTGGGTCACTTGATGCCATTGGTGTAGTTGGATCTCTTTCTTTAGGGTCGTGAGAGAATGCAATGACATGGTTATTAGCTCCTGTTCTTTTTGTAAAATATTCCATGTTTAATCTAAGAGTCTCATCTTTTTTAAATTCTTGCAGTGTTGATATATCAAATTCCATATTTGCTGTTTGACTTACTATTGCCGTAGGAGTATTAGATATAACGTTTGTTGCTCCACTTGCAATATGTTTCTCTGTTGTACCATCAAAATGTCTTAAATTAACTACCATAAAGTTATCACCTGCATTATCTGCTGACCCATCTCCTGCACCGAATGTAAAATTAACTTTTGCTAAACCTTTAACTCTTTTTGATAGATTAAATTTAACATCAAAATCTAAATCCATCTCTCTTACATATGCTGAACTTGTAGAGTTAGATGAGGATTGTATAACTTGTGAGTATAATGTATTCTGTGCTAAACTATAACCATCTACTGTATCTTCTTGATGGTTGTATCCAGAGAATCTTACTATACCTGTACCTTCTGCTATGTCTGTGAAGTTGAAACTCTGTATTATGTTCTCCTTACTTCTTCTAAAATTTTCTGTTACTGTCATAGGTTGTCTAACTCCTTATCGAAATCAGGGATAGTGCCCTCGATTCTCTCCTCAAACCTTACACTGAATCCCTGATTTACACTCTCTTCCCCAATATCTATACCACCTATTATTATCTTACCTAATAATCTTCCCCATTTCTCTACCCTGTTATTAGGGTCTATTTCTACTTCTACGGTCTGTCTGTCAATTTGTGACTCTAACCATGATTTACTTTGTTCTCCATCTACTTCATTTAATTCTGGTGCTGCTATCTCTGCTATACGTATTGGAAATTTGAAATCTCTAAAGTCTACTCTTACATTAATAGTGTCCCCATCAATCACGTCATTCACTCTTGCACTAAAGTTTTCAGAAATCTGCTGATGAGGACTATCAAAATAATATAACTCCATTTGGTTATTTGTTAGTTCTGGGAATTTATCAAAATCAGGCGGCATTTGCAAATTCCTGTCTTTTAATATCTTTCAGAATAGACAACCCTCTCTTTAACCCTGCATCTAATACATCTAACATAGTTTCTGCCTCCCTTCTCGTCGAGAATCCTGACATATCATAACTTATACCATATTGTGCAGCTTGGTTTGATACTGTTTCATCTAATATCTTCTTAACATCTGCACTTAATGTAGCATATACTGTAACCCAATCTTTTCTAGTTATAACATTTATTGCACTTTCTGCTTGATTAATAAACTCTGTCCATGCTGCATCTGCTGTAATACCTGTAACTGTTGTACCTGTTGTTAAGTCTGCACTTACATTTTTACCTGCCTTCATTATGCATGCTCCAGATGTTGTTAATGTGGTGACCATCTTTATTAGCTATAATAGTAAATATTTAAAGTTTTGTCTTTGGCACACCATGCAGCTCTTATTAATCCCTCTGCTATGTGTGAGTTATTACCCCATATCTTTAATCTTCCTGTTTCTGGATTCCATTCTCCATTGATTGATTTTAAACTTGCCTTCACCTCATCATCATCTAATAGTTTGATTTCATTACGTTCCATTAGTTTCTTTAGATTGTAATATAAATCTTCTTTTATAATTTTCTTCCTACGATCATCTTTATCATATGGTCTTGATGCGTTGTTTATTTCTACAACTTTTCTTTTATTATCATCATCTTCTCTAAGAAGGTCACAAACTGTAATACCCATACCACCAGAATCTATATACTCCTTGTTAAAGTCATATTGTTTATTTAATTTTATAATTCTTCTTGTACTCTCTGGGATAGGTACACTATTCGTTACTATACTTTCTACATGGACAATACCTTTTCTGTTTGTGCTGTCTAGTATTTCAAATGTGAACTCATCTTTGTCCATCCTTGCAACATCACATCCGATATAGTATTGTCTTTTCTTTCTTATCTCATCTCTACGTGTTAATATGCATGTTTTCTTGATTAATTCATCAGGAAAGAGTTGTAACAAATCATCAACAAATTCACCCATATACATTTGGGAATATTGTGCTTTTGTTAGTGATTGTTTTTGTTGATCTAGAAATGCTTGATCTTTTCTTGGGCAATCTTCACTTGAGGTGTGAAAAGAGGTAAAACTTGGATCACTGAAACAACTATAATAGTATCCTTCTTTAATATAGGGTGTAGATAGAAGCCATATTTGCCCTCTTGTAATAGCTAGTGCAGGAACAATACTATTCCACACTTCTTCCATAATAAATGCGGCTTCATCGGCAATTAATAGGTCAATGGTGAACCCCATTATACCAAATCCAGTGTCACCAGCAGGTAAACTGTGTATGGTTGAACCGTTCTTTAGTCTAATAATGTGTTTAGTTGGTCTATCCATACCTTTTTTTATCTGTGTTCTTGATAATTGATTGATATTAAATAGAATCTTTGAAAACAGTAATCCGGCCTGTCTTTCGGTCTTACTTATAACCATTATCAGCTTTTCCTTATTTTCTAATGCGAATTTCGCCGCCTTGAGTCCTATTACTGTCGATTTCCCCACTTGTCTCCCACTCCTCAGCACAATGTTCCCTTTGGTTTCTAATACAGTCTTCTGCCATCCATCTAATTTCAGCCTCATTTATTTCACTCTCTTCCATTAACTTTAAACCTCATGTTCTCTACTTCTTTAATAATACCTGTACTCCTCATGACCATAAGATAACCATTAATAGTTCTTTCATCTCCCCCTAATTTCTTTATTATAATTGTTCTTATTGTTTGTACACCCATTGTTTCTCCTATATATTCTTCCATTACCTTAACCGCCATCTCATACCTTGTAATACCCATCACACACACACTCACACAGACTATATAAATGTATCTGTGTGTTCTAGAATTAACCAATTAAACATAAAGCCTAAAGCTAAGCTTTATTACGCTAAGCATAGTATAGCTCTAACTATGCTTTCTCATTGACTATGCGTTATCGCTTGCTTTTTTTGATAATAGGAAGTTCATAACCTACAATACACACATATATATCTCATTTACACTATATGGAATCAATCCCATACCTACACTTAAATAATATGGTATTATATATAAAATTGTATTATATATAAATCTTTATGAAAAGTTTTTGTGAGGTCCTACTCTAATCAATAAATAAAACACAACAATAATCGCAAACAAAGCAGCCCGAGCGAAGCGAGGGCACAGGGCGAGCAAAGCG
>SDBT01013323.1_pt1 | contig 13186 bp, 17 predicted proteins | sample 2277101 | NCBI WGS metagenome assembly SDBT01 (sample SAMN10404973, study PRJNA504765) | marine sediment metagenome | isolation source: marine sediment core GS10_PC15, 103 cmbsf | place: Arctic Ocean: Southern Knipovich Ridge | collected 2010 | reverse complement strand
CCTACTATTGAAGATGCTGTCCAGCACCGGGCTTTGCGTTATGACAAAGCGGGAGAGCAACACTATGATATCATCTCAGCCCTGCACAAATCGCTGCGAGGCTCAGACCCGGATGCCTCCCTCTATTGGCTGGTAAGGATGCTGGAGGCGGGAGAAGACCCGCTTTATATTGCCCGCCGTTTAGTTCGCTTCGCCTCAGAGGATGTCGGTATGGCTGACCCCCAGGCACTGGTAGTAGCTATGGCAGCTCAGCAGGCGGTTCACTTCATCGGTATGCCTGAGGGTAACCTGGCTCTGGCTGAAGCAGCCGTCTATCTGGCTACAGCCCCTAAGAGCAACTCCTTGTATCAGGCATACTCACGGGTTCAGAAGGAGATTAAATACGGCTCCAGCGAGTCAGTGCCCCTACATTTGCGCAATCCGGTAACACCGCTAATGAAAGACATAGGTTATGGCAAAGGGTATAAATATGCTCATGACTACCCTGAGCACTTCGTTGAGCAACAAAACCTTCCTGACTCCCTTCAGGGCAAGCGCTACTACACTCCGAGCGACCAGGGATACGAGAAACAGATAATAGCTCGGCTCAAAACCTGGCGGCAGGGGAAGGAAAAAGAGAAAGAAGATTGAAGCGAGCTAATATCACATTTCCTTGCGGAGATATTTTATCGTAAGGAGTATGACATTCCTCTTGGATTCAACCGAGTTCAATCCTAAAATGCCTTGACAGCTATCCCGTTAGTGATTATACTAAAATGTGATAGCGCGGGGTAGAGCAGTGGAAGCTCGTTGGGCTCATAACCCAAAGGTCGCTGGTTCGAATCCAGCCCCCGCTACCAAGGTTGTTGAGGCTGGGTTCTGATTGCCTAGCCTTTTTTATTTAATTAAGCCTGGAGTGCTTTGTGTTATAATTAGAAGCCTGTGGTCTCATATTTTTTGAGGCTAATAAATAGCTATTAGGACTGTGATGAGATGAAGAGGACCATTCAGATTAAAGTCGACGGTATTGAATTTGAAGCCATCCTGAATAATTCGAGGACAGCAGAGGCCATATGGGGAGCCTTACCAATAGTGGCCCACATTAATACCTGGGGTGATGAGGTCTACTTCACTATTCCGGTAAAGTTAGGGCTAGAGCAAGGACAGGAGCTAGTAGAGATAGGTGACCTTGGCTACTGGCCCACTGGTAGCGCATTCTGCATCTTCTTTGGGCCTACGCCTATGAGTCGAGGCGAAGAGATTCGCCCTGCAAGTGCGGTTGCCGTTTTTGGTAAGGTAGTAGGTGATGCCACTGTCCTCAAAAAGACTAGTTCGGGTGCTCAGGTAATCGTAGAGAGAAAGACGGAATAGAAGAGTGTCCTTGCATGCTCTTATTAACAAAGACTAAAAGAACTCTAGCCATACGGTCGTCATGAATGTAAGTATAAGCAATATGCCAATGTTGTTTCATACTGCTGTAAGTAGAGAACAAGCCTCCAGCAACTATAATGGGTTGTTAGGAAGCAGGACAATTGTATATAATTTGCTAGTCTAAGTTGGAGGTAAGTGATGGAAATTATCGGGTTCAGCGCTGGTGTTGTGGGTCGTGACTCGAATACAGACCGAATAGTCAAAGCCATTATGGAGAAGAGTGGATACGATTCAGAATTCGTTAAACTCACCGATTTTGACTACTCTGCCTGCAAGGGCTGCGCTTGGCTGTGCGCTAAGCCACAAGTATGTAAGCTTGAGGATGACCTGTTCCCTTACTATCAGAAGATAAAAGAAGCCGATGCGGTAATCTTAGGAAGTCCTATCCATCACGGGACTATAAGTGCCACCATGGCAGCTTTCATTTCCCGCTTATGGGGGTTTCGCCATGTAGACTTTGCTATTAGAGACAAGCCCTTCGTTCTGGTACTGTGTGGAACAGGAAAATCGCAGGATACCGCTGAAGAGGATTTTCGTAGGGCACTACGGACTTACAGAGTCAATATTTTAGATGTAGTGCGATACTCTTCAATGGTACCTCCCTGTTATCGCTGTGGGCGTCATCAGGAGTGCCATATCGGTGGCGCATACAGGATATGGGGTCGCCAAGCTCTTACTTTAACAATTACTCCAGAGCTCTTCCGCAGATGGGAAGATGACACTGAGACCATGGCTAAAATAGAAGAAGTAGCTGAAAAGCTTAGAAATGTTGTGGTCAGTAAGTAATACATGCTTCGCTAATTTTGCTGAAAGCTATCTTTATATATTGGGACTTGAGCCCGTAGGACGAGTACAGTAGTTTGCGTATACTAGGTCATTATGATAGAGTTGGACAGCATGATAGAGTATCCTCATGAAGAGGTAGATGAACTATTCATCCAAATTAAACATCACCTGGCAAAGATGACACAAAGCGACCCAGGAACTGCTGAAGAGATATATGGATTAGTCCGCCAGTTGGAAGACTGGGTAGAACCTCTAGTTATCGACTCCCTTAGGTTGAGCACCTTGGAAAAGCAGTTAAAAGATGTGTTTGAGCTGGTACGGCGGCTTGGAATAATGAAGGATAAGAAATCGGCTGCCCTCTAAGCTGGGTGGGTATAATTAAAATTCTCACGACAAAGGTGCCCATAGAACTTCATACTATCATTGTAACTAACTGATCTTGTATACCCCTACACCATCTGACTACTGGTTAAACATTCCGCATGCCTCAAGCGTTCATGTATATATCTTGTATTGACTGGGCTATTGATTCAGGATGTGATTTAGCAAGTAGAGTAATAAATATTCCGATACTGTAGGTTGCGGGGGTATTCGTAGACATGAAAGCAGAAATCAAATGTCCTAAATATGGTATTGAAGTTGAAAAGCCCCCGCTCTTTATTAGAGATTCGGGGGCTTTTCATTTTGCTGCCGGATTGTAGGTCAATTCCCATCGTCGCTAAACAGTGAGGGCACTACAGCTGAGGCATTTACCAGCTCGTCAATTTCAGCCTCGTACCTCTTGTGACTTTCCTTGTCTTTTTGGATCAGCAAAGCGGTATTCTCATAATATTGCCTGACCTTATCCACGCGCTTGAGCTTAGACAGAATTGTAGTGACTTTAAGTGTGGCTTCTCCACGTGGATAATCGCCATACCTTATACCAGCTTCTGGTGCAACCTCACCTAAATACTCCGATAGTTCATTAACCAGATCCATACTCATTTCACCCCGTGGTGCCGAAACTAGGTAAAGTGCATTGGCTGAGTCTTTAGGATCGCACTCGATAGATAAGTTGCTTAATGCCTCGTCCATAGCTTGTATCCCTTTAGTAGTCTCGGTGCTCTTTTTCCTGAAGTCACGTGCTCGCTCGAAGGGTAACTTGATCGTCGACAGCTGTGCTACGCCATACCCCAGCGTGGTCAGCCCGCTCAGAGTAGCAATAATATCTCCAGCATCAAGGACTCTGATACCAACCTGTTTCGCTTTTTTCACCTCACCGGCGCAAAGCAAGTCGTAGAAGGGCTCAGTTATTAACTTGTTGATGGCATTTATGTTATTGGTAAGTGAGGAGTCCTTCTGGATATATCTCTGGTTGTCAACCAGGAATACCGCGTCGGAAACTGGGTATACGGCTTTGAGGCATGTAGCCGTGTTGTAGGATGTTCGCACTTCCCATTTCTCCTCATTCTCGAAGGGAAGGACCACCAGGGTATAGACCGGTTTGTGTTTGAACCGCTGTTTGAGTATTTTCGCCATTATTGGTAGAGCGCCAGAACCTGTGCCGCCGGCGGCGCCCGCGGTAAGTAAGAAAGCGTCTGTCTTATAGACTGCCGATGTCGACCTTAAGGCACCTATGATTTTTTCACTATCTCCCCTGGCTGCTCTGGCTCCCATCTCGTTTATTTTGCCTACACCGTGAGTACCAATCTTGCGATTTCCGATAAGTATTCTATGCTGATAGTCTGACTTTGTGTGGGATAGACCGCTCAAATCAGCGGTGTCCGTGTTTACAGCAAAAGTGTCGCCAATAATGCTTATTTTGCGATGCCGACGTGCCCTAGAGTCCAGTTGACTGAACTCGTCTGCAATCCTGCCTCCACATTGCCCGATACCTATCACTACTAGTTTCATTTTCTACCTCCGTTTATTTTTTTGATTTCCTGCTTCTGCCTCAGGTAGGAATCATATCTTTGGTCTTCAAGAGTCGAAGTATTTACTCCGACGGCTGGAGCAACCAGTTCTTTCGCAAGGTTATCATCCACATAAAGCGACAAAAGCATTGGCTATAAAACTATACGTTAATTATAGTCGTGGTGAATTGATTGTAAATAGGAAAAAGGTAAGGGTCCGCCTAGTAGTTTAGGACTAGTTGTGGAGCTTTTTTAAAAACTTTGAAGCACAAGGAGGTGCACTTATGTGAGTACCAGAGTCTTTACGGATGTGATAGAGAGGCTGAGCTAGTTCATTGAGGAGGTCTATAATCAGAAGGGTATTCATTCGGCGCTGGGCTACCACTCATAGAATGACTTTAAGAAACTATTACTTATCCAGGAGAACAGTAGGTTACCCCGCTAGACTCATAACCAAAAGGTTGCTGGTTCGAACCCAGCCCCCGCTACCAAGACAATCACAGTGCGCAAAGACAAAGTCTGTACCTTTTTATTCTACGGCGTTCCTAATTAAGTTGTTGGCATTTCATCCCAGGTCTTGCCTTCGAGAACTCGACCTGTCTTTTTTCTGTTCGGTCCCCCCCATTGCTTAAAGAAAAAGGGGACTGCGGCAGCTTTGCATTGGTTCCGGATATCAACGACCCAAGAAGGATTCATTTGACGTGACTTGGGGCCTGATTCGCCTCCAACGATTACCCAATCAATTCCACTGAGGTCAAGGTTAGGTAAAGGGCCAAGGAGGGGTTCTAGGGATAGGAACTTAGTTGTAGCATTAGTGGTACGTAGATGGTCAACTCGAAAGGTATAGTCTTGATTCTCGACAGTGACACCCATCCAAACATTGGGTACCCATCGGATAGTATGGGTTAGTTTTACCAATCGCTCAGATCTCTTCGTGAGGATTTGGAATCTATGCCAACGAGCGCGCCTCATAATGTCAAAAATGTCTGTGATGAACTCATCGGGCACATCCTCGTGGAATAAATCACTCATAGAGTTAACAAATATAGTTTGAGGTTTGCGCCACCGTAGCGGATATTCGAGAACATGTCTATGTAGATTTAACTTGAAACCATTGGAATAATTTGGGGTTCCCATAGCCTGAAGCCGTCGTGCCAAGCGCTCGGCGTAGCAGTTCTTGCATCCCTCGCTTACTTTAGTGCACCCAGTAAGGGGATTCCATGTTGACTCTGTCCATTCTATTGATGACGATAAGGCCACTTTTAACATTCTCCAAGAGGGTATTGCGAGTGCTTTTTGAAAATATCCTTTATGATATTGATTGCCACTTGTTTTTGAGAGGCGAAGAATAAGTAATAAATAACGGCACCCTTTGAATTACGCATAGGTAGTCCTTTAGATACATATTTAAAACCTGCTACAGTGTACAAACGTTTCTGAAATACGTTTGCTATAGTATCATTATCCTGCTTAATTTGCCACCCGAAAAAACTGCTTTGCCCAGTCGAGAATTCCTTCTTCCAGGAATTATCCCCCCAATATCTGGTCATTCTTTCAATACTTGATGGATAAATTGTATCTGAATTTCGCCGAAGCACATTACGATTTATATCTGCAATGGGAAAATTAATAAATAAGTCGATACTCCCCATTTGCCCAGCAACTTGAACCACCTCCCAATTTAGATGAAGACCATAAGGATCAAGTAGACAAAGACCGCGTCTTTTGTCTTTCCATATAACCTTTGGGAAAACTTCATCTAATAGCACTTTGTTACAGTCACCATAGTAAATGTGTGTGTCTTGTCGACCCGCCGTAGTTAATAATAACTGGTTAACTTTAGCGGGGTTAAAATCTATAAAATGATATTCCCTAAAAGGAGGATCAATGGCTAAAGCAATTATAGGGCTGCCAGAAACAAACTCTCCTGTATCTTTAAGTATATGTTGTCCAGATCCAGAAAACGCATCAATGTAGATATGATATAGAGAAGGGTTTCTTTGAGTCGATAGAATTCTTGAATACGCACCTGCATATTGTTTGATGATGTCGTGTTTTACTAACGACCAATATCCTATTTTATCGTAGCTTAGCTTCATGTTAATTTTGATTATAGACTTCTGTTGGAGTACTAGCAAGGGTGTAAAGGATGCCATTGGTAAGGTTCAGCTGTCTATCCTTACCTCGCCTACTCTCACTATCTTTTGTCTGCCCCCACCTCCCCCCGCCCCCGCGTACGAATCCAGCCCCCGCTACCAAGGTATTCTGAGCAACCCTTTTCTTTCTTCGTCTTCTGTTACCCACTTCATAGACATCTGATTAAGATAGCAACCTACTACTTCCTTCCCCTATTCAATATTTAGGCGTTTTGTATTATACTTGATTCAACATCCCTGTGAAGAAGATGAAGAAGTCAGTTCCATTCTCGCAGGAAAGAAAAAAGGAGGAAGGACATGAGCCAACAAAGTTCCGGACGGGAAGACGAGATTCTTCAACCTGACAGTTTATGTCAGATAGGAATCGTGGTCAAAAGCGTCGATGAAACCGCGAAGTATTACCAAGAAGTATTCGGTTTCGGACCCTTTGAGATTCGGGAGGTTGATTATCCTACTGCCACTTACTATGGAGAGACTGCTGGCTATCGTGGAAAAAGAGGTTTCTGTTACCTGGGCCCTATCCAGATTGAACTTATCGAACTCAAAGACGGGAAAACCATTCATGAGGATTTTCTTAATGAAAAAGGCGAAGGACTCAACCATATTTGCTTTCGAGTGGACAGTTTAGAGAAAGCTAAAGAGAATGCGGGGAAGGCCGGTTTGAAAGTAATTCAGAGTTTTACTCGACCGGACGGTGGCGGTTTTGCCTATTTGGATAGTGACAAGGTGGGTGGAGTTATCTTTGAACTCTCTCAGAGGCCGGCTAAGAAGACGTAATAATGCCGTTAGTGAGTGTCAACAGAAACATAGCGATCGGAAAGGCATGAATTTTACCACACGTCATCACGTGTTAGGCTCCCTGATTGTCTCTGGGAATTAGACCATGCAAGACAAAAGGTAGAACTTTTTCTAAGACCTTTGCCCTTGTCTACTGGTAGCGGTGATAGCTTTTATTTCCTTTAGGCTCGCTTATATATAATTGAAATGAAACGTGTGATCTACACATGCGACGTTGGCTCGACTCATTACCAGGAAAAGAATGGAGCCCCCGCTTTTGTTTGGGCTAGGCTACTACCGAATGAGGGGATTAAATCGGTTCGGGGCTCCTCGGACAGTCGGCAGCTTACAAGGTAAATCCATATATTCACAAAGGAATCATGATGACCGAAAAAATGCTTTTTGATGAATGGCCGGAACGCTATGATCAGTGGTTCACAACGCCTATTGGAAAACTGGTGAAAGAAATTGAAGACGAGCTAATAGATGAGTTGTTAAATCCCAGACCAGAAGACAAGGTGCTCGATGCCGGCTGCGGCACAGGAATTTTTACCCTTGATTTTCTTGCTGCAGGGGCCCAGGTTGTCGGTCTTGATATTTCCGGGCCGATGCTCAGTCTTGCGGGTAAGAAGACTGCAGGTTATCCTTTCTTCAAGGTGCGGGGAGATATGCTGCATTTGCCCTTCAAAGACAATTCCTTCGACAAGGCTGTATCTGTTACAGCTCTTGAATTCATCGCAGATGCCAGAAGTGCAGTGGATGAACTATTTCGGGTCACGCAGCCTGGAGGGTATGTGGTGGTGGCTACCTTAAACAGCCTCAGTCCCTGGGCTGTCCGCCGTAAGGCAAAGGCCCAAAACGGTCAGAAGCATATATTGGAAAATGCTTTTTTCAGATCGCCGGATGAACTATTGACTTGCAGCCCCTTGAAGGGTGTGGCCAAAACCGCCATCCACTTCCAAAAAGATGATGATCCTGACCAGGCAATGAAAATCGAACAATCGGGTCGATCTCAGAGATTGGATACCGGCGCATTCGTGGCGGTCCGCTGGCAAAAACCTTGTTTAATCTCAAAACACTGACCTGTCCCCAGTTTGAGTTTTTCAACACAATGGCTACTTTTGTCCATACCAGATATGAGGTCAACCAGAAGCTCGTTTGAGTTAATTGTACAGTGTGACAGAAAATGTAATCAAGGGAACGTGACTGAAAACCTTGCTGTCGTCGTTGAGCTTCTCCTGTTAAAGAGTCGATCAAATAAGATGCCTCTTTGATTTAGAGGGACTAGGCTGCTCTACCGATAGTAATCAGAATGATGCCGAATACCACGAGAACACTCCCTAATATTAGCCGAGGGGTGATTCTTTCCAGTCGACGCAGAAAAAGATGGGACCATAACATGGCAAACAAAGGGCTGGTGCTTTGAAGTGGGCTTACTGTGACTACCGGGGCCAGGCTGAGAGCGAAGAAGCTAGACACTATGCCGAGGCTTGCTACTAATCCCGCGAGTAAAAGGAACCCTACCGCTTTCTTGTTTTGGGCTAAGCTGGCTTTGAGGCCCCGTCCCCCAATTATCAGAAATACTAAAGTGCCTGAGAGCAATGATACAGCGGCACCAACCAGAGGTGGAGCTAGGTGGGTAAGAGCTTGTCTGATAAGCACTGAGCTCGTTCCATAAGCCAGAGCCGCTCCGATGCCGAAAGCTGTTCCAGTAAAAGCGTTTCTTTTTGTATTCATTGGCTGGTAATCACCAGGTAAAGTCCGACAACAACGGCGAAAATGCCGATGCCGATGACAAGGTTAATACTCTCTCCAATGAAGGTTACTGCCAGAAAAATAGCGAAAAAGGGGGCGGCGGCAAAGAGAGGTGTCGCTTTGGTAACTCCGATGTAAGTTATGGCTAAGTAGTTGAACTGCCTACCCAGGACATAATTTATTACACCAATCAGGCCGAACCATAACAGTGCCGTTGGCGAGATATGGACGACATCATCGAAGTTTATGGTAAGGGCAAGTAAACCAACCAGCAGAATGCTGGATGACATAGAAATGAGCATGCCCGTCGGGACCTTGATATTTTGTAGGCCCAATCGGCTGAAGATTGCTGCTGTCCCCCAACAAAAAGCAGCAGTAATGGCAAGCACAATTCCTAACATCAGCGTTTTAAATCATTGGTATCTGGAATAAGCTCACTGGTGATGATGACTTTTCCAACGTAGACGGATTTTCAAGCTTACTATTTCCACGCTAGCATTGCAAATGGTAGACCGTGCAGGTCTCAAACCGGCAACACTCTGATTAGCGTCTTTTTCTCAGCTTGGGCTTGATCGGGCAAACCCTGAGGCAGGTGCCATAGAAGAAGCAGCCGACGCTAACCGCTCCCGTGGTCTCATCCCTTATCTGGCATAGCCTGGCATCGGTCTTGGCTGGAGTGGTTATAAAGACCTGACTGGGGTCTATAGACTCCCTGAGCTGGATGGCGCCGGCTGGGCAGGCATCGAGGCACTTGCGGCACTCCTCCCTCAGGCATACTTTTTTGGAGAGAAGGGAGGTATACTCGAATTCGGCTTCTGTAATGACTGAATTGAACCTTATCCTTGGGCCGTACTCTGGAGTTAGCACGATATTGTTGTAGCCGAACTCGCCCAGCCCGGCCATGACGGCGGCGTGGCGGTTGGACCAGGGCATGAAGTACTGTGTCCAGGTCAGCTCGGATGTATGAGCGTAGGGGGTGGTCGTGGCAGGCATGGGCATGGACCTGAAGCCCATGTCTTCAAGCTTCCAAGCCAGCTTAGTTGCTAGATAGCTCAAAAGGTTATCCTGGATGTAGTGTCCCATATAGAGGTAGATGTTTGATCTGACTGCCTGTGCCCAGCCGAGGCGCGGCGCCGGTGCCGTCGCCCAGCTAGCAGCCCCGGTGAACTGATTGGGATAACCATTATAGTCTACAATGGCATCCGAGATTCTCATGCCGAAAGCTATCACTGACTTTGCCTTGGGGATAAAATCGCCTGGGCGATGTCCCTCGGGCGCATTTTCGAACCTCTCCAGGGGGGTAAAGCCCACCAGCGCTGCTCCTTCGCTCCGCGCAAAGTTCTTCACCTTGGTAGTGAGGTCGGCTATGGTTGCAACCATTTACCTTTCTCCTTTCGCAACAACTTTAATCCTGTGTTATCACCAGCCGATAGATAAATGGACAAATCGACTGGAAATCTAGCAAGAACTACCGTTAGCGACTTAAATTCTAACTCCTCCGTTTAACCACGAAGAACACAATTATGAGAATAATAATTGCTGCTATACCAATCCAAGTCCACATTGTTCGTTTCCCTCTTAGTTTTTAATATTAGGACAAATCCTCTATGACATTATACCATATTATGGTAAGTCCAGATTCAGCTTAGATATAAACCCGTGGTCGTCGGTGTTTGTTGGTTCAAATCCACCCCCTGCTACCAAGTTTATAATGAGGACTAGGTAGTTACAAGCCTAGTCTTTTTAATTTGGCAGGTCATGAAGAGTGTCTAAAAGGCTGCAGTAGAAAAAGATTGGTGGTATAATTAGGCTATGAAACGAGAATTGATGGATATTCTAGTCTGTCCGGTGTGTAAGGAGAAACTAGAGCTTAGTGTGGAGGAGGAAAACGAGAACGAAATAGTCACCGGGTCTCTATACTGCTCCAAGTGTGATGAGCACTACCCTATTGTGGATACTATCCCTAATCTGTTGCCGCCAGACCGGCGTGATTAGTTTGGGCTATAGGCTACCCCACTCTGGGGGGATTCCCATACCTCTACGCAGGAGAGTGAAACAGGAGCACCAGCTAATTTAGGCTTGAGTTCATTGTAAATGGTGGCAGCGATATTCTCCGAGGAAGGGTTTATTTTATCAAATGGCGGTACATCATTAAGACAGGTATGGTCAAACCTTGCCAGAATATCACCTAAGTGCTGCTTTAGCTCTATAAAATCATAGGCTATGCCTATATCGTTAACCCTGGAAGCTTTTATCTTTATTACTACCCGAAAACGATGCCCGTGTAACGCTTCACACTTGCCCTGATAACCCCTCAAAAAATGGGCGGCATCAAAATGCTGCTCTACGGATATCTGATACATTCTCCCTCCTCAACTATTTTCCCACCTAAACACGCCCTGTGTCTCTCTCACTTCTTTTAATAATTCTTTAACAGTTTTACTACTTACTGGATGTACCAGGTCAGGGGCAATCTCGGCTAGGGGAATAAGGACAAAGGCTCTCTCTGTCAGCCTGGGGTGGGGGATAATCAGCTCAGGAGTTTCAATAACCTGCTCGCCATAAAAGAGTATATCTATATCAATAGGGCGAGGGGTATTTGATTTGTTAAATGTCCTGCCCAGTTTGCTCTCAATACCCTTAGCCAGAGTAAGTAGCTCTGTCGGTGCTAGCTTGGTATAAGTCTGGCACACCATGTTGAGGAAACGAGGCTGATTAATATTACCTATCGGTTCAGTCTCATATACCGATGAAATCTTTGCCAATCGCAACCTTTGCGATAGAAAATCTAACGTCCTATCCAGGTTATCCTGGCGATTCCCCAAGTTTGAGCCAAGACCAAGATACACTATTATCGGATTATTCCTCTCCAATTCGCACACCTACTGTAAAAATTTCCACTACTCGCTCAAACCTCACTCATATTGTAACATCCTTTCATTACTTATCAAATATCACTGCACGAGAATTGATGTATAATTGAAAAAGTTTATTAACCCTACCCTCTTTGTAAGGGTGGGAATCGGTTTTGTGACAAGGCTACTGCCTTTCTTAAACTCCTTATCCATGGATTTATGCTCAAAATAATTGTTTTGAGTAATTCCACAAGAGGTTGTTGACAGGTAACCTTTGGCTGTGTTAGACTTCAAAGTTAGTGTTTGGTAGTTCAGCTATGGCTGATTGATTGAGATTCGGTGTTCAATCTGTTGCTATAGCTTTTAATGGATGAGCTGAAGCTCATCCATTAAAATTGTACGGGATAAAAGGAGGAGATGATTGCCTACTGTTAATCAGCTTGTCCGTAAAGGGCGTAAGAAGGTTATCAAGAAAACCAAAACGCCGGCATTGAGGCTTACTTATAATGCTTTGAAGAATAAGTTGCTGTGGGGGAAAAGCTCTCCGCAGAAGCGAGGGGTTTGTATTCAGGTTAAGACTACCACTCCCAAGAAGCCTAATTCGGCGCTGCGTAAAGTAGCTAGAGTGAGACTAACCAATAGGATGGAGGTAACAGCTTATATCCCTGGGGAGGGGCATGAGCTGCAGGAACACTCTGTGGTTCTGATTCGTGGTGGGCGGGTGAGTGATTTACCCGGTGTTCGTTATCATATTATCCGAGGGACACTGGATACTAGCGGTGTAGCTAACCGCCGTCAAGGGCGTAGTAAATATGGAGCTAAAAAAACCAAAAGTCTGGTTGGGAGTGAGTGAATTAGGGAGGTAAAATGCCAAGGCGAGCCCGATCTGTAAAAAGAGAGATATCCCCTGATGCTAAGTACCAAAGTGTAATTGTAGCCAGGTTGATTAATAAGGTGATGAGATGTGGCAAAAAAAGCACAGCGGAGAGGATTGTGTATGGTGCTCTACAGGTTATAGAGCAGCAGGAATCAAAAGCCCCAGTCAGTGTTTTAGAACAAGCGGTAAAGAATGCAACCCCTCTGCTCGAGGTTAAGCCACGCCGCATTGGGGGGGCTACCTATCAGGTACCGGTGGAGGTCAGGCCTGACCGTAGCCTTTCTCTAGCTATACGCTGGCTGATAAATTCAGCTAGAGCCAGAACAGGCAAATCTATGGTGGAGAAGCTGGCGGCTGAACTGGGTGGTGCTTCAAAAGGGCAGGGGGCAACTATTAAAAGGCGTGAGGATGCTCATAGAATGGCTGAGGCTAATAGAGCCTTTGCCCACTTCAGATGGTGAGAGGTTAAATATTATTAGTTCTAATGTTAGAGTAAAAAGCCCGATAGCAACAGGGTTTAAGGCAAAGGATAGGGATATGCCCAGGAGTTTCCCATTAGACCGAATACGGAATATGGCTATTATCGCTCATATTGATGCTGGTAAGACCACCATCACCGAGAGGATACTATATTATACTGGTCGTACCTATAAGATTGGTGGAGTGGATGAAGGAACA
>SDBT01013322.1_pt1 | contig 13186 bp, 13 predicted proteins | sample 2277101 | NCBI WGS metagenome assembly SDBT01 (sample SAMN10404973, study PRJNA504765) | marine sediment metagenome | isolation source: marine sediment core GS10_PC15, 103 cmbsf | place: Arctic Ocean: Southern Knipovich Ridge | collected 2010 | reverse complement strand
CACCTGCTGTGGTTAGATAGTTGGAGTAGGCTGCGTTTAAATCGATGACGTGCTCTTCTTCAAAGGCCCCCAAGCGAAGTCGACCGTCTATTTCAAAGCTACCTAGTTTCATAGGGCTTACCTCTGGATCGTAATGCGGAACAAAGTATCGTAATAAGAAACTCTATACGTTAAATAGTCTTCGACTGTCAAGAAATATTTTAATGGGTCACCCAAAATATCGATAGGGGATAAAGGCTTGCTTACAAATCTGTGAATCCCCTTCTATCATCACTACAATCAACTTAGAGTTGTAGATGTTTGAAATAATAAGCTATGTGCGCTTTATTGCTCGTATCAGGGTTCCAGGTTGAGCCTTGTTGTCTTGATGACAACATTAGGTGTCGTTGTCTGAAGACCGTCCAGGTCGGGTACTAATTGTGCAAAAAAATACTTGACAATTGCACCATTGACTCGTAATAAGAAATATCTTTTTGCATTACGAAATAATGGAGTATAGCAATGAAGGCATCAAACGCTCAAAATCGTTCAAAACCCAGTAACCTCGTGCAGACGATTGAAAGGGTATCTTCTATACTCGATATCCTCGGCAAGAGTCCTAAGGGTCTTAGCGTCGGGGAGCTCTCCAAAAAAACGGGTTTCCCAAAAGGCACCACCCATCGTCTTTTGACATCACTCGCCTATTTCGACTACATTCGCCAGGATTCGATGACGAGAAAATATCATCTTGGTTTTAAGCTTGTCGAACTGGGTAATCGTCTCCTCCACCAACTCGATCTTCGAACCGAAGCACACCCATATCTGATCGAACTGGCCGAGAGAACTAAAGAGACGGTCCATATGGTTATCCTTGATCACAATGAGGCGCTTTATGTGGATAAAGTGGATGCAAGTGATCATCACGGTGGATTGCGCATGGTTTCAATGTTGGGGACACGCATACCAACACATTGCAGTGCCCTGGGCAAGGCTATGCTGGCCTTTTTACCTGAAGAGAGACTCGTCTCGATCGTTAAAAACAAAGGGCTGCCTCGGAGAACAGAAAATACTATAACCGATATTGAGGAACTCAAAAAACACCTTCAACTCATCAGAGAACAGGGCTATGCTTTCGACGATGAGGAAAATGAGAAGGGTGTCAGGTGTGTTGGTGCGCCAATTCGGGACCAGAATGGAAAGGTCAATGCCGCCATAAGTATATCGGTGCCCAGTATCCAGATCCGTACCGATACGTTGCTGACGACACTCAAAGATCAAGTCACCGAGACGGCAATGAAAATATCACAAAAATTAGGTTACTATTAGTAATTTGCTTTAGAAATCGTTCGATTGCCCACGTCTTAAATTAAAAAGGGAGATTAGACCATGGATACTAGGGAAACCAGCCACCCGAATGAATTTAAATCCTATTCGACGGATCGAATCCGGAAGGAGTTTTTAATCCAGGATATGTTTGTTCTCGGGAAAACCAAACTGGTGTACTCATTTTATGATCGCATGATTGCTGGTGGCGTCTGCCCTCACCAACCCCTTGCCCTTGAGCCGCATAAGGACCTGGGGACCGATTATTTTCTTGAGCGCAGAGAGATGGGAATCATCAATGTCGGATCTCCGGGCACGGTAACGGCCGACGGTCAGGAATATGTTTTAAATCGCACAGATGGATTGTACATCGGTAAAGGGGTAAAAGACGTCGTATTTTCAAATGCTGACAATTCCAATCCAGCCCATTTTTATTTGCTGAGCGCGCCGGCGCACAAGCAGTACCCGACAGCCAAGATAGAAATAGGACAATCCGAAAAAGTAGAGTTGGGTGTACCTGAAGAGGCCAATGTCCGGATTCTCCACAAATACATACACCCTGACGGAGCGATGAGCTGTCAGCTCTGCATGGGTATTACCAAGGTTACTCCCCATAGCGTCTGGAACAGCATGCCCTGCCACACCCACGGTCGCAGGATGGAAGTCTATTTCTATTTTGATTTGCCAGAAGATGCGTTGATGTTTCATTTGATGGGCCAACCGGATGAGACCCGCCACATCGTTATTCGAAACGAAGAAGCGGTGATTTCTCCCAACTGGTCTATTCACGCTGGCGCTGGTACATCGAATTATTCCTTCATCTGGGGAATGATCGGTGAAAACCAGGTATTTACTGATATGGATGCCGTAGCCATGGAAGATTTGCGCTGAGCCAAAACTTTGGGTCGGCTAAATTCGTTAACCCGCATGCGTATGACAAGTTAAACTACGCACCAGCGGAGCATTAGGACGGAAAAGTGATTTTGGAAATTTTGCCAGCAGGATTGGCCTGCCAGCAGGATTATAGACTAATATGTAATACTAAAATGGAGGATTGTATCATGAAACAGAAGGTGTTGGCTTTTTTACTAGCAAGTATGCTTTTTGTCGCTTTTTCTGGTACCCAGGCCATGGCCCTGGTACTTAAACTCGGCCACTATGCCCCGGAATCTCATCCAGCGCATCAAGCCGCTTTGATGATGGCCAAGGGCGTTGAAGAACGCACCAAGGGCGAAGTCAAAATCAAAATCTATCCCGCCAACCAACTCGGCGACGGCAACGAAGTTCTCGAACAGCAAATGAACGGCGTGGTCGACCTCAGCCTGCCGACCCAACCGATGCTCGACAAGTACGGCAAAAAAGGCAAGAAGCCCTTCGCCGTCGTCATGCTTCCGTTCGTTTACAAAGACACCAAACACGCCTGGCGCGTTCTCGACGGACCGTTCGCCGAATGGATTGCACCGAAGTTTGACAAGCTGGGCCTCGTGCATCTCGCCAATTGGGAATGGGGTTTCCGCAACCTGACCAACAACAAGCGTCCGGTGTTTTCTCCCGCCGACGTCAAGGGCTTGAAAATCCGCACCCCCGGCGAAATCCAACTTCAAAAGACGATGGAATCGGCCGGAGCCCAGGTTCAAGCCATTAACTTTAAAGAACTTCCGATGGCTCTGAAACAAGGTGTCGTCGACGGCCAGGAAAACCCGCTTTCCGTCATCTACCACTACAAACTTTATGAAGTTCAGCCCCACCTCGCGCTGACCTACCACGTCTATAACTCCATGATGGCTGTTGCTTCCAAGAAAACCTGGTCCAAGCTTTCCGCCGACCAGCAGGCCATCCTCAAGGAAGAAGCACAAAAAGCCGGTCAATGGTTCCGTGACAAACAGCTTGCCGAAAATGACAATCTCATCCAAAAGCTCAAAGACAAAGGCATGAAAGTGACTTCACCCAACCGCGCTGCGTTCAAGGCTCAAATGCAATATGCCTATGATGCCATTGGCGAATATGCCGGTAAAGACAACGTCGCGAAGTTCCTGAAGATGGTTGAGGAAACCCCATAAGGATGACGCAAGTTACAACTGATTTGGGGCCGGTGTCGGCTAAGACGGCATCGGCTCCAGTTCGCTAACCGGCTCGGGATGGGGTTTGGAACATGTTAACTTTAGTTATTTTCGTTGTACTTGTGGGCATGGTCATGCTTGGTGTGCCGATTTTCGCGGCCATGGGCTTGACTGCGGCGGGAACCTTCATTCTTTTGGGTGATGCGTTCGTGTTGCCGATGATGGCGCAACGCATGTACGTGGCCACTACAGGATTCACCCTCCTGGCTATCCCCTTCTTTATCCTGGCCGGTAATTTGATGAATTACGGCGGCATTACACAGCGGGTCTTTGATTTCGCCCGTGCACTGGTCGGTCATATCCGTGGTGGCCTCGGCCACGTGAACGTGGTCGCCAGCATGATTTTCTCCGGCATGTCGGGCGCGGCTGTCGCCGATGCTGTAGGTCTCGGGCTCGTCGAAATGAAGGCGATGACCGAAAACGGTTACGACAAGGAATTTTCGGCCGCCATTACGGCTGCCTCGTCAACCATTGGACCTGTTGTGCCCCCTTCTATTGCTTTTGTCATTTACGGTTCCATCACCGGCGTTTCCATCGTCAAATTGTTCATGGCCGGATTTGTTCCGGGATTGCTCATGGGCCTGGCGCTCATGATCGCCGTTTATTTCGTCGCCAAGAAGCGCGGTTATCCCAAGGACCCGACACCGTCGTTCGGCCTTATATGGAAAACGTTCAGTAAATCGTTACTTGCGCTGCTCATGCCGATCATCATCATCGGCGGCATTTTGGGCGGTATTTTCACACCGACCGAAGCGGCCGTTGTTGCCTCGGTCTATGCCTTCGTCATCGGCTGTTTTGTCTATAAGGAAATTAAACTGAAGGACATTCCCGAAATCGTTTGGGAATCCATCAAACAAAGCGTACGCGTTCTGTTCATCATCGCCACCGCCGGTTTCTTCGGCTGGCTGATGATCCACCAAAGCATTCCGGAACAGGTGATTTCAGGCCTGACCGTGGTTACGGAAAACAAGTACGTGTTGTTGATCATCGTTGTCTTTGTGCTGATCATTCTCGGTTGCTTCCTGGAAGGCATTGCGGTGATGGTCATTACCATTCCGATCTTCATGACGATCATCGACCAGTTCCAGATCAATCCCATCCAGTTCGGCGTGATCATGGTGCTGTGCTCAATGATTGGCTTGCTGACGCCGCCGGTGGGGATGAGCCTCTATGCCGTCGCGACGATCTCCAATGTTTCGATCGGACGCCTCACCCGCGAGCTGTTCCCTTACCTGCTGGGCATTTTCATCGTCACGTTGATGATCACCTACATTCCCGCGGTGTCCTTGTGGCTTCCCCATATCTTGATGCCTGAGTGATCGGAGGATTGATCATGACACTTCTAAAATCCATCGATGGTGTACTTGGCAAGGTTATGCGTTGGTTCTGTATCGCCAACTTGCTGATCCTGATGGTGATGCTGGCCCTGGTCGTGTTTGTCCGTTTTGTCCGCATCGACTGGTTCACGTCATCGACCGCCGTTATCGATTGGTTCAAGCTGAGTTGGTCCGTCGAGATTATCGAATGGCTGATGGCATCGCTCATATTTATCGCCGCCGCGGACCTGTGGCGCCAAAACGATCACTTCCGGATCGAGGCCGTCGCCGATATGTTGGCGGGCACGATGTTCGGCAAGATCTTCACCTTCATCATTGAGATCTTCGCCGCCGCGTTTATTGCCGCTTTTGCATATTATTCCTTCGATTTGACCATGTCGGTCGGCCGTCAATCACCGATCTTGGCATGGCCCATGACTTGGTGGTATGCACCCATGCCGGTTGCCGGGGCGATCATGTTCGTCTACTCCATCCGTAACCTCATTCAACAAATCGACGGACTTTTCGGCTTCGACTGGTTCCAAGCGAAGAAAGAGGCGTGATGTAATCGTTGAATGAGAAACTTGAGGGGTTTGAATGAGTTCGCTTTAAAAGGCATTTACCGTGGAGGAATTTTGCCAGCAGGGTTGGCCTGCCAGCAGACATATATACTAAATTGATCCTTGAAACTATAGATAGAAAACACAATTTAATATTTAAGAGGAATTAACAGATGCAAGCTGCCGTATTAAAAAATGACATGCAAATTGTTTTTGAGGAGGTTCCGGCACCCAAACCGGGGCCGGAGCAGGTGCAAATCCGTGTTCATTGGGCAAGTATCTGCGGTACAGATCTCCATATATATATGGGTGAATTCAAGGACCGCGTGAAATATCCAAGGATTTTAGGACACGAATTCGCCGGGGTTGTTGAGTCGGTGGGAACCGAAGTTCAAAGTCTGAAACCAGGCGATCGGGTGACGGTCGACCCGATTATCTGGTGCAACCAGTGCCCGGCCTGTTTGAACGGGCAAAACAATGTCTGCAACAACTTAAAATTGCTGGGTATCGAATATGACGGTGGATTTGCGGACTATACCGTTGCCGGAGCCGATAAAGTTTTTAAAATTCCGGATTCAGTGTCCATGCGGGACGCAGCCCTTATCGAACTATACAGCCTGGGCGTCCATTCGGCCCGCAAAGCGATGATCGAACCCGGTGACCGTGTCGTTATACTAGGCGCCGGTCGACTGGGGCTTGCCGTTTTGGAGGTTATCAAACAAACCGCAGCGGCCTGGGTGTGCGCTGTGGATGTACTCGACAATCGCCTGGAGATTGCCCAAAAAATGGGAGCGGATCTGACGATTAATTCGGCGGCTGAAGATCCTGTGAAAAAAATCCTGGCACAGACGAAAGGTCTCGGCGTCGATCGGGTCATCGAATGTGTCGGAACTTATGCTGAGATTGACGACCGGGAAGGCCCTGTGCAACAGGCCGTGAAGATGTCGCGCAGCGGGGGGAGGATCGTGGTTATGGGTCTTGGTCCCCAGCTTACGCCTGTGTTCTGGAAAGAGTGTGTGTTTAAAGAACTTCAGATAGTCGGTTCAAGGGTAACCCTCGGTGATTACCCCAGAGCACTTCAATTGATGGAGCTTAAAAAATTTCACCCCGAACTATTTGTCTCGGAAGTATTTGACCTGAAACAGCTGGACCGTGCTTTTCACCTGCTGGAGGACAAACCGGATCAATATCTTAAAGTGCTTGTGAAGAATGAATAACCTTCCAACATCATCCCTGGCGCTGCTTTCTCATAGAATAGCGCCCGCGACGGGTTAAAGTATACGCGAGTGTTCATCTAAAAGATATGGCAAAATGAAACCAACAATAAATAAAGGAGAAAAAAATGGCTGAAAACAAATCAAAGTACCTTCATAAAACCGAAGATCTTCCGCAAGTAAACCTAACCGGTGATGAAAAACTGCCTTCCATGGCAAACCTGCTTCTTACCGATAAGATGCTCATCAGCTTCATCGAAAATCCCGCGGGATGTGTGTTTCCCGTGCACAGCCATGAGTGTGAGCAGATATTGATAATGCTCGAAGGTGAAGAGGAGCATATCTGCGGTGATGAAACATTTCTGATGAAAGCCGGGGACGTATGTGTTCATCCATCTAATGTTCCCCATGGCGGCGAGACCAAAACCGGATTCAAAGGCATTGATATCTTTTGCCCGCCGCGGGAAGATCACGTCGAAAAATTAAAAAAAGCGCTGAAGGAAAAGAGAGAAGAATAATCGGTTTTGCCTTGCTGTTATGAAATCGAGGAGTAATGGCCACCCTCCACCCTGGGCGTGCTGTTTGATTGAAAGTATATTTACAACAGTTTCATTTGACAAAAGATCTGTAGCCGGGAATAATGTCCTCTACCGAACGGCAACAGGGCAATGTAAGCGGTCCTTACCACGATAAAATATGAGGAGTCTGAAGTTATGAGTGAAATACTGAAACAATTCGCGAAGATGCGTGTTGTGCCTGTTGTTGCTATCCAAAACGCGGAAGATTCCATGCAACTGGCCGATGCATTAATAGAGGGTGGGCTGCCATGTGCAGAAATCACATTCCGAACAGCGGCGGCGGTTGATGCCATGCGAATTATGGCAAAAAGAAGTGATATACTCGTCGGCGCTGGAACCGTTCTCAAAGTCGATCAAGTAAAGGCCGCGGTTGACGTTGGCGCCCGATTTATGGTTTCTCCGGGATTCAATCCAAAGGTCGTCGGTTATTGTGTCGAAAACAATATTACCGTTACACCCGGTATCTGCACACCGTCGGACATTGAGGCGGCGCTTGAGTTCGGCCTTGAGGCCTTGAAATTTTTTCCAGCTGAGGCTTTCGGTGGATTAAAGACCCTCAAAGCCATGAGCGGACCGTATACAACGGTCAAATTCGTTCCAACAGGCGGCATTGGTCCAAATAACCTGTTAGAATACCTACAGTTTCCCAAGGTGCTAGCATGCGGCGGTACATGGATCGCGAAATCGGACCTGATTTCTGAGGGCAAATTTGAATCAATTTTAAAAAATGCCCGGGAAGCGGTTGAAATCGTGAATCAGCTTTAAAGGTGGCCTCAACAAACAAAGAAGTATGTTCGGGGTTGAAATGATAGGGTAATCATTGTGATACGGTGATGAACGTAATCCCAACCAGCAGATAATAGGAGAAGAAATATGGCTATTCTCGATATTAAGCCGGCGGACAGTTGCCGGTACGATCTAATCTCACTGGGCGAAGTAATGCTTCGTTTTGATCCTGGTGAAGGACGGGTTCATACGACACGATCTTTTCGGGTTTGGGAAGGTGGTGGCGAATACAACGTAGCCCGTGGGCTTCGCCGCTGTTTTGGAATGTGCACCGCAGTAGTGGCGGCCTTTGCCGATAATGCTGTTGGACGACTGGTTGAAGATTTCATCTTGCAGGGTGGTGTAGACGTATCATTTGTCAAATGGGTGCCTTTCGACGGCATCGGTCGGACCGTCCGAAATGGCTTGAATTTCACTGAAAGAGGTCATGGAATTCGAGGTGCTTTAGGCGTTTCGGACCGTGGCAACACGGCTATCTCTCAACTGCAGAAGGGCGATATCGATTGGGAAGATATTTTCGGCCATCATGGCGTTCGGTGGCTGCACACCGGCGGTATATTCGCGGCCCTTTCTGAATCGACCCCGGATGTGATCGAAGAGGCCATGAAGGTGGCCAAAAGGCACGGCACCATTATCTCGTATGACCTCAATTACCGACCATCGCTATGGCAAAGTATCGGTGGCCAGAAAAAAGCGCAGGAGATCAATCGTCGATTGGCCCAATATGTAGATGTAATGATCGGCAACGAGGAGGATTTCACCGCCTGCTTGGGATTCGAGGTGGAAGGCCTGGACGAGAATCTTTCTTCGCTGGACGTTACCAACTTTAAAAAAATGATTGCGGTTGCTGTCAGGCAATTTCCCAATTTCAAAGTCACCGGGACAACCTTAAGAACCGTTAAAACAGCCAGCATTAACGACTGGGGTGCTATTTGTTGGGCAAATGGAGATTTCTACGAAGCCCCGCTGAGGGAAAACCTGGAAATACTGGATCGTGTTGGAGGTGGAGACAGCTTTGCCTCGGGCCTGATATACGGTTTGCTGACATCAGGTGATCCGCAGGCTGCGGTCAATTACGGTTCCGCCCACGGTGCCCTGGCCATGACCACCCCCGGCGACACGACCATGGCGACATTGAAAGAAGTGGAGAAAATTATGGCCGGCGGCGGCGCCCGTGTTGTTCGTTAATTTTTTAAAACTATGCAAGGATCTTCACATAAAGCGAACAAATTGTCGATAATTCAACCAAGTAAAGGAGGTACGATGTCTAAACACATACTTATTACAGGTGCGAGTACGGGTATCGGTGCCCAAACCGCACGTGTGCTGGCAGATGGCAATACGATATTTGTGCATTATAATACATCCAAAAAACCTGCTGAGAAGGTAGCAGCTGAGGTCAATGCCGCCGGCGGAACTGCCATTGTTGTCCAGGCAGATTTATCGGCAGAGGAAGGCTGCCGGATGCTGGTTCAAGCCGTTTCAGCTAACACCGATAAATTGGATGTGCTCGTTAATAACGCTGGCGGTTTGATTAAAAGACAAGGTGTAAAAGATTTTGAATGGCGCCTTATGGAGGATATTTTCGCATTGAATGCCTTTTCCACCATGATGGTAACTTCGTTGTGTATTCCGCTGCTCGAGAAGGGGAAAGACCCTTCCATTATCAACCTCACGTCTGTGGCCATGCGACACGGTGCCCCGACGGCCACCATTTACGGTGCATCGAAAGCAGCACTCGATTCTTTTACAAGGGGCATTGCCAAAGAACTGGCTCCGACAATTCGGGCTAACGCCGTATCTCCTGGAGTAATTTTGACACCTTTTCACGACAAGGTTTCGACGCCTGAACAACTTGAAACCTGGCGAGAGGGAACTCCACTTCAAAAAAATGGTGAAGCCAGTCACATCGCAGAGACCATAAAATTCCTTATCCATAACGATTTCATCAATGGTGAAACGATTGACATCAATGGTGGACTTTTTATGCGGTAAAACCAATGGGGGAAAATCAATGATCCTAGATCAATTCAGTTTGTCTGGTAAAGTAGCCATAGTGTCTGGTTGTAGTTCCGGGTTGGGCGAAGGAATGGCTTTGGGTTTGGCTGAGGCTGGAGCGGATATTGTCGGTATTTATAATCAGGGCCAACCAAAGATCCAAGAAAAAATCGAAACCATGGGAAAGAAGTTTCTCGGGATTCAGGCGGATTTGACCAGTATAGAGCCCATCGATCAAATCGTTCAAAAAGCAGTCGACCATTTTGGTCATCTGGATATTCTGTTAAATAACGCCGGTCTCCTTCGTCGCGAAAAAGCCCTCGATTTCAGTGAGAAAGATTGGGACGATGTCATGAACGTCAACCTCAAATCGCTATTTTTTCTTTCCCAGGCTGTCGCCAGACAGTTTGTTGAACAAGGTACAGGCGGCAAGATTATCAATATTGCCTCGTTGCTCTCCTTTCAGGGGGGTATCTTGGTGCCATCATATACAGCCAGCAAAAGTGGTGTCATGGGCCTCACCCGTCTGCTGGCCTGTGAATGGGCACCTCACAATATCAATTCAAATGCCATTGCCCCGGGCTATATGAGAACTAGGGTGACGCAACCGTTGCATGATGATCCAGTTAGAAATAAACAGATTACGGAAAGAATACCGGCAGGAAGATGGGGTTCAGCGGACGATTTAAAAGGAACGGTAGTGTTTTTAGCATCCGAGGCATCAAAATACATCAACGGGTATACAGTTGCAGTTGATGGTGGGTGGTTGGCTCGTTGAATGCCCGCCACCGGTTACGCCGTTGGCCAGCACTTAAACGAGCATTTGTTGGCCGAATTTAGGGATACAGATTTTTGATTGGGGTTACCCCGGCAGAAGATCACTGCGCCGGTTTAGTAAACATGGTAGTTTTTGTCGTACGACATCGATACGGTTAGCGTTAATTTTCCCTAAGAGCAGTGTTTCTTCCTCACCGGCACTTACCAATTGAACCCCAAAAGGATCGAACAGGGAACTGCGGCCACAGAAAGAAGGTCCGGTCAAATTACAGCCAGCCACATAGATAGTGTTTTCAATGGCCCGTGCCCGTAGAAGATTTATCCAATGGTCTTCTTTCATGGGCCCTTGATACCATGCCGATGGTACGATGATTAACTGTGCTTCTTGGCCTGATAGATATCGAAACAGTTCTGGAAATCTTAAATCATAGCAAATGGCAAATCCGACCCGAATTCCGGCTATTTCGACCACTGGTGGTAGGGCATTACCTGGCACCATAGTATCTGACTCACGTACACTAAGAGCGTCAAACAAATGCATTTTACGGTAAGCTGCAATCGTGCGTCCCTCTGGAGAAATTGTGTATACAGTATTATAGACACGTTGACTGTCTTGGCAGTTTTCCCAGCAACCAGCTGTAATAATACCCATTTCTGAAGATAGGGTCTTGAGTTGTTTTATAAATGTATGCTCATTGTCTTCAACTATCTTTATTGGTGGTCGATCTGGTGTAGGAAGACCCATAAACATTTCCGGAAATACGATGATGTCAGCTCCTTGTGATGCGGCTTGCTTGGTGAAAACTTCGGCTTTTCTGAGGTTGATGGCCGGATCGGTCGCTATATCCACTTGGGCCAGGGCAATCGTAAGATTTGTTTGCATTCTAATCGCTCCTTTAGGGTTGTGGTATTGTGTGCTGTATCGCTTATTATAACACAAATTCGAAGATTAAATAATATAAAGATAAATACTGTTAACAGTAAAAGGAGGTAAACATGATAGACGTCGATTTTATGACCGTTGCGGAACGTGCTATGCAACAGATCAGAAAAGGTGCCTTTCTGACTGTGAAGGTCGACGAGCGTCTGAATACCATGACCATCGGCTGGGCCACCATCGGATTCTGCTGGAAAAAGCCTGTTTTCATGGTGGCGGTGCGCGATTCTCGGCACACTTTCACCATTATCGAGGATGCGGCCGATTTTACTGTCTCGGTCCCGTCGGGTGACATGCAAAAGGAGATTATGTTCTGCGGCACCAAATCTGGGCGGGATCTGAACAAATTTACCGAATGCAACCTCAAAACAACCTCGGCTAGGCAAGTCGTCTCACCCATAATTGCCCTTCCCGGGCTGCACTTTGAATGCCGCATCATGTACAAGAGCGCCATGGACCCGTCTCATCTGGCCCCGGATTACGACCCAATATATCCAGAAAAGGACTATCATACACTTTATTTTGGCGAGATTTTGGCATGTTATGAGAGATAGGTGATGGGTGTATTGGGTGACCACTTGAATGTTACAAGTTCCCATGGAGGCAGCACCAGACCTTCATCTGTGGCCGGAATTCTGCCTCGATGACTATTCTTGGATTGAACACAGAACTTTTTAAAACCTGAATCAAGGAAATCGTCACCGGATTCAAACGGCTTTTTACGCATTTCAACCAGTATCTCAGCGTCGTCCAACCAATTGGCCAGCGAACTGATTTTCTCATCCTCGTTGATATTATACACTCGGGGAGGCAATTGTCCCTTTATTTCGAAAGCTAGACCTGTTACTGAGGACTACGACCATTAGTCCTCAGGCAACATGGCGTAACTTCCTATAATCAGACAATGAAAAAATAAGTTCGCTGGCCAGATTTTTTCCAAAGTTGTATTTTTGTGATATCAAGCGCTCGCAATTGACTCAAAATTGAAAAGCCAACCACAAATGATTATCAAATCAAACCTTCGACAATTGCCTTGCACCGAAAAGTTGTGATTTCATCATCCCCGGCGGACCCTCCCAATAAAAGATTATGTAACATAATCTATCATTGATACCCTAAAATTTTTACTCCGCCTGACCCAACATGTTGTGCAAGAAACAATGCTGGAAATTGGCAATGCTAATGTTCGATTCCGGCTATGCTTACACAATCTGAGAATCTGATCTTTTCTTTACAATTCCATACGCAAACCACATTTCACCAAAATGCATATGTGTTTTGGTAATCTTAAATCCTTCCTATAAAGACCTCCATTCAACTGTCCCATCTTAGTTGTTTTCACTTTCCACCACGGTCATTAAATTTTTGGTGAAATGATCGAGTCCCCTTAATAATCATTAGTCAGGTTCAACGCTGCCGTATTCATGGGCATGGGGAGTTAAAATCCCCTGCTCTCCAACTTATTTTGATGTGACCAATGGGGGTCGGGCCACAGCAACATATTGAGATAATATATAAAACATTAAAATTTAACGTCAAATAAGGTCTTAAATGGCCATTTTTAGGGCCAAAAACACACTTTTAAGAGAAGAGCACGG